>Ga0233431_1002749_pt1 | contig 23399 bp, 26 predicted proteins | sample SI_118_April2016_FD_179867 | JGI IMG/M metagenome (GOLD analysis project Ga0233431, IMG submission 179867) | Seawater microbial communities from Saanich Inlet, British Columbia, Canada - SI_118_April2016_200_MG | ecosystem: Environmental > Aquatic > Marine > Inlet | place: Canada: British... | reverse complement strand
ACCTTTCTTATTAGACTTGTCTATTTTCCACTGTTCACACTTTTAACAACTTTAATCTTTATTCGGTCATACTGCAAGGGAGGCTTCTTGACTTATCTACGTGGTCTGGCTCTCCAACCACCACTGGGCATCTAGTCCTGCTTGGCAACCCATGCCTGCAGCCGTAATAGCTTGCTTGTATCTCACATCCACCACGTCTCCAGCTGCAAAAACACCTTCTATAGAAGTCATGCTGGGGTACTCTAATAAACCACTCTCGCTTAATCCTTCTTTTGCCATGCTTACCCCACCTTTTGAAAAACTAGATCTAGTAATAATATATCCATGGGCATCCAGTTCAAGCTGACTAGCAAAAAGAGTGGTCAGTGGTCTGTGACCAATGGCAATAAACACTCCATCTGCTGGTAGGGTTTTGGACTGGCCATCTTCATTTATAACAATCTCTGCTACCTGCTTGTCTCCCCTTACTTCTTCTAGATTGGAGTTCCAGATAACTTTAATTTTATCGTTTTTAAGGACTCTGTCCTGCATAATTTGACTGGCTTTAAATTTATCTCTCCTGTGAATAATAGTCACCGAGTTAGCAAACTTGGTTAACGCCAAAGCATCCTCCATAGCAGCATCACCCCCACCTAGTACAAAAGTTGTCTTGTCTTTGAAAAAAGCTGCATCACAAACTGCACAGGTACTGACACCTCTGCCGATAAACTCTTTTTCTCCTGGTACACCCAACATGATGGAACTGGCACCAGTGGAAATTATCACACTACCTGCTTCCATATCTGGCTCCAACTTGATGATTTCTTCTCTAGCTTTTTCGTAATCTTTGGGACTTAGTTTAATCAATTGGTTGGCAGTCATACCCTCCGGGGTTTTAGTCCAGATTTTAAATGGGCGACTAGAAAAATCTACCGCGGTTATAAACTTGCGTTCAATCTTAGTCCCAAACTTCTCTGCTTGGGTCTGCATATCGGTCATAAGCTTTGACCCCAAAACTCCTTCTGGAAATCCTGGGAAGTTTTCAACTTCTGTGGTGTACATAAGCTGACCTCCAGCCTCCTCACCAATAAACATGGTGGTCTGGATGTCTGCTCTAGATGAATAGATAGCAGCCGCATATCCAGCTGGACCAGAACCAATGATAACTAAGCTAGTTTTTTTCATTTTTTCCTTGCTTCGCCGTAGCTCGTTTAAGCGAAGGCGAGTCTTGCTTCGCCGTAGCTCTACAGAGCGAAGGCGAGCTACTTTACTTATCTAAAGCGTCTGTAATCATTTTTTCGTAACCCTCTTTGCCAATGAATCCAATTTGTTTGTCTAACTCCTCACCATCTTTGAGCATAATTACTGTAGGAATACTCATCACTCCATATTTTTGGGCCAGATCTTGGTTGGCATCAACGTCAACTTTGGCCACAACTGCCTTATCCTTATACTCCTCTGCTAGTTCATCAATGATGGGGGCGGCCATCTTACATGGACCACACCACTCGGCAAAGAAATCTAACATAACGGGTTTACTACCAGCATCTTTCAATGCTTGATCAAAGTTATCACCTGTTAAGTGAAGCGTAGCTTGTGACATATTTTCTTTCTAATTTATTTATACTTATACTTATACTCTAGTACCTAAAGACTTCTTTTAATACCTGATTTAATTCCTCCGATTTGTTACTTCTTGAACAACGAACTGCTTCGTTGGTCAACATATCTTGAGCCACTCTGCCCAAGGAACCTCTGGCAGCGGTAACTTGACGAACAATATCTACACAAGATTTTTCATCTTCGTACATCTTAATGAGACCATCTATCTGACCTTTAATTCTCTTGAGCTGGGTGACTATCTGGTCACTGGTTCTAACTTCTGCCATACTTCACTATATACCCCATGGGGGTATGGTTGTCAAGGAGTTGTTTTTTGAAAAGCTTACTTTAATTTTGCCAACTCTGCCAGAAATTGCTCTTGCTCTTCTTCTTCTGCCTGGGTTTTTTCATGTTTGGCATCCAGAGCTTTAAGTCTAGCAGATATTTCTTTTTTCCTAGATTGCTTAAAGTATGAAGACAGGCTAGAGAGTGTTTGTTGCCATTCTTCCTCTAGATTTATAGACTCCGCCAACTTCTGGAATTCTGGATCTAACCAAATAGACATCAGAAGTTCTTGCTGGTCTACTCCAAGTTTCTGTACCTGCTGTTTAAAAACATCTTCATCTGTCACTTTACCCAACCAAGCCACTAGGGGTTTAATTTCTTGAAGCTGACCCATCACCGCCACCAGCTCATCTGCTCGACTTGCTCTCTCATCTTGTTTTAACTTGAGCAATAAAAAGAATGCATATCTTTCTAGCTTTTGATGCCTATTAAGTTTGGCATGATTAGGAGGCGAGCTAGACTTCTCACTACCTGCAGTTCTGGTTTTAAGTCCAGATTTTTGAGCATACTTCCTAAGATCGCTTAACAACAAGTCTGGCTTAGTATTAAGCTTGACCGCTAACTTCTTTAAGTAATACTCTTGCTCTACTTTACTTTCCATACCAGTAAGCACTAAAGAAAGTTCTTTAATTATTTCTTTTTGACCCCTAGCTTGGGTGACATCATGTTGGGCAATAGCAGTATCAATTAAAAACTGATATGCCGAGATGCTTTTTTTGACAGCCTCTCTCCAAGCCTTGGCATCGTTTCTAGCTAAATCGTCTGGATCTTTTCCTTCTGGAACTTGAACTATTCTCAATTCCAAATCTAAAGGTTCCAAAACTTTAATAGCCCTCTTGGTAGCTTCAATCCCAGCATCATCTGTATCAAGAGCCAAGATAACTTGACCCGCCGCTCGCTTGATTAACTTGGCATGATCGCTAGTTAAAGCAGAGCCCTTGATAGCTACCACATTATTTACTCCTACTTGGGCAGAAGAGATAACATCAAACTCACCTTCGGTGACGATGGCTGTTTCAGCTTTTTTGATATGAGATTTAAGCTCACTCCAACCAAATAGAAGTTTAGATTTGTGATACAGAGCAGTTTCTGGAGAATTAATGTATTTAGCTTCTTTGGCGGTGGCATCTAGCAAACGACCAGAAAACCCCACCACTCGTCCTCTGTGGTCTTTGAGAGGAAAGATAACTCTACCTCTAAATCGATCATAAACTCTACCACCCCTACCTCTAACAACTAACCCAACTTCCTCCAATAACTGGGGCGGATACTGCTTTTTTTTGGTTAAATATGTGAGTAGTTCGTCCCATCCGCTAGCTGCATACCCTATCCCAAACAAGCGAATAGATTGATTATTAATACCTCGCTCTTTCAAATAATCGCGAGCTGGTTGGGCAACTTTGTGCTTGGTCAAGAGATAGTGATAGTAGTTTTGAGCTAACTCCAAAACTTCAATTTGTAGGGCTCGCCTATCATCTTCATGACTCCTGGTTTGCTTTTCTAGAGTTATACCGGCTTTACTGGCCAGATCTTCCAAAGCTTCATAGAAGGTCATCTGATCATAGTTTTCCAAAAAGGTGAAAACATCCCCGCTCTCACCACAACCAAAACACTTGTACCTCTGAAGAGTGTCACTGACAAAAAAACTAGGTGTTTTCTCACTGTGGAATGGGCAGGGAGACCGCCAGTTAGCCCCAGATCTCTGTAGCTGGATACGCTCCCCAATGATCTCTAAAATATCTGTTGCTTCTTTAACCTGTTGAATCTGTGACATCTGGTACCTCTTGCCTTTGGCAAGCTTATTAGACTTACTGTGAGATAAAGAGTGATTTAATTATGAATAGATTTTATATTATTTTCGGATTTTCTGATGACGATAGTAGCCATAGCTACTTGAGGAAGAAGAAAAAGCGAAAATAAATAAAAGATGTCATAAGTAGTCATTCTCCTTATTTCGCAGTAAGTCTATTGTACATCATTGTCTAGACACGATACGTTATACTGTATTTATGAAAAAAACCAGCAAAACCACGTCAAACACAGCTAGATTCGCCCGTCATCAGTCCAAAAAATACTTCAAGACCCCTTTTACAGAGTACTTTAATGTCCTGACAGAGATAGATAAAGGTAAGAGAGATACCAAAGATTTTGGCTCCTTGCTCATCTTGGGATTAGTAGAAGAAGTGGGTGAGATGGCTCGAGCATATCTGGCTAAACATGGCATGAAGCCCAGTAATCTGGCTGCTCAAAATGATGAAGAATACGAAAAAGAGCTGGGTGATATCATGGTGGTCATTCTTCGTTTGGCCAGAGTTAAAAAAATAGATCTCCACGAATGCGTCATGTACTCACTTAATAAGATTAAAAAACGAAAAACTCAACCTAAGATATAAGTATGTCGGGAAAAAGAAGCTGGATTTGGCTTGGTTTACTGATAATTTATATTAGCTCTTTCTTCTTCCAAAAAATAAATCTAGTGACTGCAGATCTAGGTCGTCATGTACAAAACGGCTACCAAGTTGTGGAACAAGGTTTGTCTAACCCTGTTTTAAATACCAACTACTACTCATTTACTCAACCGGAATTTCCAACTATCAATCATCATTGGTTGTATGGAGTAATTGCTAGCCAAGTTCATAACTTGGCAGGCTTCAATGGCTTAACAATCATTAATGTTTTAGTTATGACCCTGGCAGTAGTATTTATCCTAGTTGCATCTGTTCGTCACACCAACCTCCATTCCAGTATCATTGCGGGCTTAGTGGCTCTACCCTTATACACTAACCGGGTCGAGATCCGACCAGAAGCAATTAGTTTGTTATTTTTGAGTTTATTCATTTGGTTGTTAATTAAGTTTGTGACCAACAAACTCAAAGCAAACTGGCTATATTTTTGGTTAGTTTTTCTTCAAATCATCTGGGTCAACACACATCTGTTCTTTATTTTGGGAACTGGAATAATAACTGTCTTTGTAGTTTGGCAGGTTATCTTATCTAGATTAGGCAACTCTACCAATAAAATTAAAGCAACTATAAAATTCAAGACACTAGGTTTGGTTGCGATCTTAACACTTCTGGCTAGCTTCATTAACCCAGCAGGTTGGCGAGGAGTGATTATCCCACTCAATATCTTTAATAACTATGGTTACCAGGTAGTAGAAAATCAGTCTATTCCTTTTCTAATAGACAGAGTCAATCTAATGCTACCTTGGTACCTTATTGTATTAACTGGATTACTTTTTCTAGGATTTATTATCTGGGGTGGAATTAAAATTGGGTTATCTAGATTTCAAAAAACTGCAAACAAACTGGACAATAAACACAAGTCTAAACTCTCTCACCCCTTACTACCATTGGTTTTTATTAGTCCATTAATCTTAATTGCCAATCTGTTTATCTATAGACTCCACCCCATTACGGGGCTGATCATGATTCCAGCTCTGTCTTGGGTTATCTCACAGATACCAATTACCAAAATAAAAACTACCGTCACCAAACATGCTCTTGGCATCATGATCAGCCCCATCCTTCTCATGTGCATACTCACCATCTGTTTCTCTTCAGGTTTGTTTACCCCCAACATTGCACAAGGCGGATTGGGTCTCATCCAAAATCAAGAAAATAGCTTAAAGTTTTTTAACCAACATCTATCTGGTCCCGTGTTTAATAATTACGATATTGGTGGTTTTTTAATCTATGGTCTTTATCCTAAAACAACAGTTTTTGTAGACAACAGACCAGAGGCATATTCTGTAGAATTTCTAGATAGATACTCTCTAGCTCAAGAAAAGCAAGAAGTTTGGCAAGTGCTGGATGAAGAACAAAACTTTAATACCATCTTTTTCCACCGTCATGACATGACTACTTGGGCCCAACCATTCCTCTTAGACCGAATCAAAGATCCAGGTTGGGTGCCAGTTTTTGTAGATAACTATGTGCTCATTTTAGTCAAAGATAACACTCTCAATAATGCAGTTATCGAAGAGTTCGCTCTGCCCGAATCAATCTTTACCAGTTCTTAACCGCTAGACTTCCTGCAACATAAAGGAGGAGATTACTTGGAGCTTTCAAAAAAGTAGTGACCAATGGAAGACGCATCCCGCAATTTTTCTTGATCTAAAATCTCAATATTTCCAGACTGATAATCTATTAACTTCTCGCGTTTTAACTTGACCATCTCGCTAGATACAGTCTCCCTGGTCAAACCAGTCATAGAGGCCAACTGACGATGGGTTAAAGAAAAATCTAGGTTTATTCTTTTCTTTCCAGGATCCAACTCAAACCTATTTTGAAGTAAGCATAAAACAGAAGCCACCTTTTCCCCAGCAGTACCAAAAATAATAGCCTCCATTCTCAAACAAGTCTGAGAAAGAGCAGATGCAAACTGGGTAAAGTAGAAAAATGCTACCTCGCTCTCTTGTTTCATAAATTTTCTAATATCTCGTGAGGGAATTTTAACCGCAGTAACTTGAGTCAAAGTTTCACAAGTGCAATACAGAGTATTGCTAGACAAAGCTGCAGACAAAAGAATGATCGAAGTAGGTCTAAATACGTTGGTAGTGAACTCATTCCCAGAGGCAGACACTGTATACGAGTATACGAAGCCAGATTTGATATAGTAACAGTTAGTTATCTCGTCATACGGTCGTAATAGAATTTCTCCCTTTTTAAGAGTGACCTCCCTGTAATTAGCCAGAAAGTGCTCCATCTTGCTATGTACTTGTTCGTCTTGCATAATCCTACATACTTTCACTATACCAAAATTATTTCTTACGCTAACCCCTTAAATGATCTGGACGGCGTAGCCAGGTTAACTTTGCCACCATATCATCCATTTTTAGATATTTTTGTCATGGAGCTTACAAAACATGTGTAAATGACTCCACTGAACTGTCATACCAAATGGCATTATTATGGTTAGAGTCCAAAATTATTACAGATACAAAGGTAAAAGGTTATTTATGAGAAGTTCAAACTGTCACATGCCCTACACAGCTCATGGCTTAAAAGAGCTCCAAGATGTGCTTAAACTACATCGAAAGATTGTCTGGATTGATCCTATCACCAATCAAGTAGCGGTCAAAAAAAGTTTTTCCAACTCGGAACAAACTCAACCTACAGATGCTTTTAGTTCGGATGGGTAATCATGCCCATGGTAAGGGTATAATAACTTCATGAATCTAGAAGTATATTTGTATGTGACGCTGGCAACAGTCCTTATCAGCCTGCTTGGTTTAACTGGCAAGCTAGTTTTAGGATTCAAGAAAAATATTTTAGACAAGTTATTGATATATTTCGTAGCATTTTCCGCTGGCTCTCTCTTGGGAGGAGCATTTTTTCACCTCCTGCCAGAAGCATTAGAAGCACTACCTGCAACTCAAGCGTTGGGCTTAACTAGCTTGGGCCTGGTCATTTTTTTAGTTATAGAAAGCTATTTTCATTGGCACCATTGTCAAGATTGTCCAGATCATCCCCTGACCTATACCATGCTTATCGGTGACGCTGTTCACAATTTTTTAGATGGTCTGATTATTGCTGCTAGTTTTTCTGCAAGCATTAAACTAGGAATTGTGACTACTTTAGTCATCATGCTACATGAACTTCCTCAAGAACTAGGTATTTTTGGTAGTCTACTATATGCTGGTCAAAAACAAAAACAAGCTCTATATAAAAGCATGTTGGCTCAAAGCACAATTATTTTAGGTGGCTTAACAGGCATCCTGCTGTCTACTAGTATTCATACTTTATCTACCTATCTTCTTGCTTTGGCTGCTGGAGGATTTATATATATCTCGGCATCAGATCTTGTTCCAGAGGTACACAAGGCTCATGGCGCTCGCAACTGGAGATCTATCCTAACTCTAGCTACATTAATAGCTGGCTTGCTTTTCACATACGGCTTAACATTTTTAGTCTAACCTAAATATCAGATCTAAAATAGTGAGTCACATTAAAACCACCTCTAATTAACTTGACAGCTTTCATCAGTTCATATTGAGAGATGTCTGCATCATATTTGGTCTTGTTAATTTCACCTGTGTACATAGGCTCAAGCAGAGGTAGGGCTCGATCATCGCCCAACTGTCCCAATGTCCAGATGGCATCATTTTTTTCTCTAAACGACTTATCTTCATCCACTAACACACTGGAAAGTGCAGCCACACAATCTCCTGCATAAAACTCTTGTGCTCTAACACATTTTTGTCTAACGCTATCCTCTATCACCAAACTAACTGCATATATGCTCATTAATATTCCTGCTATTCCTAAAGGGATGGACCAAAGCAGAATCTTTTTTATCTGACTGAGGGGTTTTTTCATATTACTCTCCTTACATATCGTAGTCGTTTTTGTTATTTCACTACAAATTTAGTATACATCGTTAAAGACGATACTTAAACAACATTTATGCAAATAATTCAATTATTTTTCGATCTGGAAAAAGCTACCGCTGCTAGTAGAGTTGCCAAAGGAGCGGCTAGTATCAACCCAATACTACCCACTAACATTCTCACAATTTCTTCTGCAATTAACTCCAACTCAATCACCTCCAGAAAACCTCTACCACTGGTAAAAAATAGTAGGAGTAATGGTAAGGCCGATCCGGAATAAACTAAAACTAAAGTATTAACCATAGAAGATATGTGATCTTGCCCAACTTCCATACCATGATGAAATAGTTGTCTCCAGTTCATTTTTGGATCGGCTTCTTTGAGTTGTTTAACTGCAGAGGATTGGCCAACTGTCACATCATCCAAAATCCCTAATAACCCGATCATCACACCTGCCAGTAAAAGTCCTTTAATATCAACAGCCCCTTGCTTTTCTACATCAAGAAAGCCAGCTTCTTCCGAAGCAAAACCAGTTAAATGTGTAGCATCCACAAAATATACCGCCAAAAAACCAGTTATTACCAAGCCTATGACTGTAGATATCACTCCAACATGGGTTTTCTTATTAAACCCATGAGATATATAAAACGTTGTGGGCACAATCAGGCAAGCTCCCAAAACAGCAGCTATAACTGGTTGAGTGCCAGCCAAAATTAAAGGCAGGATAATTTTGAATATCACTAGAAATGAAATGCCCAAGCCCAATAATGACAGAGCCCCCCAAAGCCTGCCCACCACCAAAACAACCAAAATAAATACAATTAATAAGTTAATTAACCCATACTTTCTAACATGACCTTCGATGTTATAAAAAGTCTCACCATCTTGGATGTGACTGACATTTAGTTTAACTTGATCACCCACAACAAATTCCTCAAAACCCACTCTACCTCCCCCTAGATTTGAAATAGAATTCTTAAACTCAATAGTTTGACCTGTCGATTTTCCAACCAGCACCTTGGCTTCAAGGTTTTGAAAATCAACTAAATCGGAACCTAAGCTTTCTTTACCAGAAGATAATACTTGGGTTATCTCAACCTGAATCTGTTCTGGAATGCTGTAATCAGGATCTGCAAATTCACTGGCAGTGACAGCGAAATATCCCCCCAAATTAATAAAACTAAAGATGATTAGCCCCAAAATTAAAAAGCGACGCATATTGCGGTGTCCAATGTTTATCTTTTAGATAAATTTATCTAATGTTTTCTCAATTCCAACCGGATTTGTTCTCTGACCCATCAAGGTCATTTTGTTAAGTTGGGGTAGATGCGAGTGATATGGTTTAGAGTTTGGATCTTGGTAAAAAATGCCCAGTGGGATTTGGTCACTTTCCAATGCTCTTTCTAGGGCTAGATTTTTTTGAGAGGTGTCATGATCTGCTTCATCTAGCTGATAGACTCGCTCTGCAAACCAAGCATGATCTTGTTCCTTGTTGAAAGTTGGACAAAGTTGAGCCACATCTATTAGAGCAAATCCAGGGTGATCCAGTCCAGCTTGAATAAGTTTGGTGAGTTGAGGAGGTTGACTTGAATAACCTCTGGCCACAAAACTAGCTCCAGCCACCAAACAACTAGCTAAAGGATTGAACGGATGCTCCACCACTCCCTGAGGGGTTGATTTAGTTTTAATTCCTTGGGTAGTAGTGGGCGAGCTTTGGCCAGTAGTTAAACTGTAACGAGAGTTGTTATGAATAACTACAGTCACATCATGATTTCCACGAGCCAATGCAATGAGATGATTTAATCCCTCCCCGTAAGCATCCCCATCCCCTGCAACTACCACTACTTTAAGATCATGATTGGCTAGCTTAACACCAATGGCATTGGCCAAAGCTCGCCCATGCAAACCATGAAATCCATAACTCACATTAAAGTCCGCCATGTTGCCACTACAACCTATGCCATAACAGATAACTGTTTGAGCTGGATCACTACCAGAATTAACCAGAGCTGTTTGAAGTGATCTCAAAACAGCAAAATCTCCACAGCCAGGGCACCAGGTTGGAGTGATAGGTGATTGAAATGGTTTTAAGTTCATAATTACTTTTCTTTTTTCTTCAACCATTTTTCTAGATCTTCGGTGTAGAAGGGTCGACCATCGTAACGTCTAACATGGTCTGCCATCTCTATGCCGGTCTCTTGTTTAATTAGCTTCTGGCACTGCCCAGATTGGTTGCCCTCCACCATAACTAGTTTTTTTGCACCTTCTGCCAGCCCAATAAACTCGTCTACCGGAAATGGCCAAACTGCAGGTAAACAGATAGCATTAACTTTAGAATCATTCTGCACAAACTGCTTCAACACAGAGATGGTCGACCCCCAACCCACCAAAGTTACCTCTGCCTTGTCCGGACCAATCAAGTAAGGTTTAGGCATCTCCAGCTTTAGCTTCTCAAACTTGCGGGCTCTCTTTTCTACCTGTTCTGTAGTTTGCCCAGCATCTTCTGTAGCAAAACCAAATTCATCATGTTCGTAGGAGTTGGTAAGTTGTAAGCCACCAACCTGTCCCGGAATACTACGGGGCGAGATGCCATCACTAGTTATTTTATATCTGCGATAACTACCATCAGTAGATAAGTCCCCAACTTCACTCTGGTACTCCACTGCACCCATATCCTCTGGTTTATCAAGTGTAGAGTGAGATTCCAAAATAAACTTGTCACTCAAGATAATCACCGGCACCTGATATTTTTCGGCCAGATAAAAGGCTTGTTTTGTTAACTCAAAGTGTTCTTCTATGGTGCCAGGTGTAAATACCACTTGCTGAGTGTCGCCATGGCCTGCAGTTAGCATAAAGCTCAAATCTGCTTGTTCTGTCCAAGTGGGCAGTCCAGTAGCTGGGCCTTTGCGTTGGGCCTCCAAAATAACCAGCGGAATCTCTGCCAAACTAGCTAGAGATAAAGCCTCAACCATTAAAGCAAAACCGCCACCAGATGTGCCAGTCATTGATCTCACGCCAGCAAACGAAGCCCCTAAAGCATGATTAATTGCCCCGATCTCATCCTCTGCATGCTTGACCACCAAAGGATAGTTATCTTGTTGAGCAGCTAAAAAATGAAGTAGGGCTGTTGCAGGTGTCATTGGGTAAGCGCTATAAAACTGGACTCCTGCGGCCAGTGCTCCCAGTCCCACCGCTTCGTTGCCCGTAACTAAAATCTTTGTGTCTGCTGTTTTTGATATCTGTCTAATGGGTTGACCAAACTGACCAGCTTTTTCAAACACCAGATTGAAAGTCTTGATGTTATCATCAACAATTTTTTCTGGTTTACCTTTAAACTCATCCCTAATGACTGCTTCTGCCAAAGATCTATCCAAACCCAGCAGATAGGCAGTTGCACCTAAAATTCCTATGTTGGATGAAAACGAAGAGCCTGTTGCTTCTTTGGCCAAAGAAATAAAAGGGAGTTCAAATACCCTACTCCCAGTTTCTGTTTCTTTATCCAATTTTCCAGCATCCAAGTTGTATACAATCACAGTTTCTGGAGTTATTTCCACTGCATGTTCATCAAATCCTGCTGGCCCTAAAGTCACCAGCACATCCAGGTTCTTCTTTTGACACCTGGCTTCACCACTACTGGCATAAACCTGACCGGTCTGATGTCCACCCTTTATTAAGGATGGGTACTCTAGATAGTTAAATGCATTGAGACCGTGACGCTTGCAGATCTTGGCCAACATCTTGGACACCACCATTACCCCCTCACCAGCTTTGCCAGCTATCTTCCAGTTAAACTCCATTGGTTGGTTATCCAGTTTATCTTGAGTCATTCACAACCATTCTATACTATTTCTTACTCTTCAAAGCTTCACACACCAGTCCATCATCATCTCCATCCAAGTTATTGGGATCATTTTCTGGACCTCCACAGGATTCAAACAGAGCTTGAGCGTCTTCTTGGTACTCAAAGTTAGAGCAGTTAAGTAAATTCAAGTTGCAGTCATCACCAATCTGCCACACCCCAGATTCTGTTTTCTCGATCTTTGACTCCTCAAAAGAGCCAGATTCAATTAATTTCCCAAGATCCCAGTCATTGCCAGAAACCTCAAGTCCTAGAGTTGCCAACAACAGCACAAAAATAGCTACCAGAGCAATCCTAAACTTCCCCCAAAAGAAGAACAGAGCTGCCACAATGGCCATCAAGATAAGAATGAGGATAATGCGAAAACTGCCCTTTCTCCTCCATTTGTAAAAGAATCCAGTTTTAACGTGTTTTGTTGAGGTTTCTTCTGGTGACATAAATTCTTTCAATAACTACTGGTACTAACAAAGTTTATCTACTACTCAATTTTGATTATAGCTTAAACAGATATAAAATATATTAGCTTCATTACAGAACCCCACCCACATTTGTCGTATATAATTCACTCACTATGTCTATCACAGCCATCTACACTTTTTTAAGTTTGATTAGTGCATATATTTTTTATTTAAGTTTAAACAATTCAAAAAAAGATATGTTTTATTCTGATACTTTCTTCCTAATGCCTTTTGGTATCTATGTTTGGGGAGATGGTTTGGTGCTGGCTCCTTTTTGGTTTGTAGCCAGTATCATTTTTTGGTTTCTCTCGATCAAGCAGGTAGTGGTATTTTTACTAGTTTTCTGGGTGATTAGATCTGGATTTGAAGTCATTTACTGGTTAAACCACCAATCAGTTAACAACGACTTCAACCCTCCCATGTTAAGAAAAGTAAAATGGTTAGATGCAGGAAAGTCGGCTATTTTGTATCAACTACTCCACACCACCATAATCATTCTGGGAGTAATAGGCATACTATTCACTAAATAAATCCATAAAGGCTAGCAACTTCTTCTTGTCCTGGAACTGGCAAGCCGTCCTCATCAAGAACACCCACTTTTTGTAAAGCTTGAATTACGCCTGCTCTAAGATACTTTTGAGTAATTTCATGATGTAAATCATCTGTAAATGCATCCACTCCGTAAACCACAATAACATCTGCAACCACCATTCTATTTGCCTCATCAATTGCTTGATATATTCTCCTATCATCCAATACATTTTTTAGAATTTCACTCATGCCAAGCAATATATCATTGAATTTATATGTATGCGGAGGTGACAGGATTCACCCGAATCATGCAAAAATTTAACAATTATAATTTTTGCTTGAATTCGAGTATAAGGTGAATTTCGAAGAAAGAGAAGATCCCCTGGGGGATAAACTTCTCATCCTTCACCCATATTTAACAAAAAAATGGACTCAACGTCCATTTTTTGGTAAATGCGGAGGTGACAGGATTCGAACCTGCGAAGCCGTGAGGCTTATGCTTTCCAAGCATATGCAATTGACCACTATGCGACACCTCCTATTAACTTGTTAAACTTCAATCCTGACTTATATTTTTTAACTTCTAGCTCTCTTCTCCAAGCATCTTTTTTATTGCTATATTCTTCAGTGTATATTACTTTCCATTTTCTGTAAGCTTTTGTAGATCTAACACTTCCCGAGTTGTGTCGCTCTAGCCTATTAATTAAATCCTTTGTAACACCAATATAATATCTGTTTGTTTTAATACTTCGCAGTACATATACTGTATACATAATTTGTGCTCATGCTTTTCCCGCAGAGCGGGACCCCGCTTCGCGGTGGCCAAGCATATGCAATTGACCACTATGCGACACCTCCTATTAACTTGTTAAACTTCAATCCTGACTTATATTTTTTAACTTCTAGCTCTCTTCTCCAAGCATCTTTTTTATTGCTATATTCTTCAGTGTATATTACTTTCCATTTTCTGTAAGCTTTTGTAGATCTAACACTTCCCGAGTTGTGTCGCTCTAGCCTATTAATTAAATCCTTTGTAACACCAATATAATATCTGTTTGTTTTAATACTTCGCAGTACATATACTGTATACATAATTTGTGCTCATGCTTTTCCCGCAGAGCGGGACCCCGCTTCGCGGTGGCCAAGCATATGCAATTGACCACTATGCGACACCTCCAAGATACGAAGACTATTATACCTCCTCGCCGTTTTTCCTCATACTTTACTTTTGGCTTAACAAAATCTCAACTTCACTCACCAGTTCTTGGTTATTAAAATACCCCAGTAGCTCTTGTTGCCAGCCCTTAACCGTCACATCTATATCTGGCGTAACTCCTTCACCCTCAATAGGTTCGCCAACTTCGTTCAAAGTTAGACTGTGAACTAGAAATATGGAGTGGGTCATATCTTCTGATAACTGGTTTTCTAGCGGAAATACTCTTTCTACTGTCCCCCAACCTTTGGTAGTAAAACCTACTAAAACTCCCACATGATACTTCTTTAAAACTGCAGCCATAACTTCTGCCGAAGACTGCGCTCCACCATCTATTAATACTACAATTTGTTTGAAGCTATTTATCTGCTCAACTCTATCGGTAACTGTTTTAAAATCCTCTGTCTCTCCTTGAGAAAAGAACTGATACGCATACTGCCCCTTGCCAATAAAGGGACCCAAAAAATATGGTAGGCCATCTATGGCTCCTCCCACATTGTTTCTTAGATCTAGCACCAATGCTTGTCCCTGATTGTTCTTAGGCATGCTGGCCAAAATATTGACTAAGTCTTCTACCGTGGTGGGTGAAAACTTGCCAATCTTTACATAGTAAATACTGTCACTGAGTGAATCTCCATACATGGTGGGCTCCACCTTTGTTTCTGCATATCGTTCACGATTAACTTGTTCACCTACAGCTTTATATGCTCTCTCTGTTTGAGCTATCAGCTCTTCTTTTTGGGCCAATGTAGCGGTAGTCTGATCAATCTGTTGTATTTTTTGCTCAAATGCTTCTTCTACTTCTTGGTCTGTCGATGACTCATCTACACCTAAGTTGGCTAACAGATCTGCTTCTGGATCTACATTACTGACAGTATTCTTGAGAGCTGTCTCATCTTGTTGGGTGTAGAGCCTGCTTCTACCAAAAGGTTGTAGGTTTTGCAAAACTATATCTACAACTTGGGCCAACATCTGGGAGTGGTCTGTCTCTGGTCCATTGGCAACTAGAGACTCTATTCTTTGAGCCAGACCTGCTTTATTTTTTTCTTTAAGTTCTGGCTGTGACCCATAGATCCTAGACAATGACTGCATAAATATATCGCTCAATTGCTCTTCGGACATAGCTTGCCAGTAATTATCGGCGATTAATTGATAAGCCTCTTCAATAAATGCCACTTGAGCAATTTCGCTATAAACAACTTCTTCTTGTGGGTCATTGTTTTTATCCCAGTAATTTTGTTTGTACCAATACCCGCCTGCTACCAAACCACCTATCAATATTAGTAATAAGATGAGTTTGATGCCAAATTTAGTTAATCTCCAGTTCATAGATCAACAGTCTATCACTAAAGCTGTCCAGATGAAATAAAACAATGCCAATCTTAATTGCATCCTTTTCACTACCAACTGTCATCCTCGCTTGAGCGTTACACCCCTTTTGTCATCCTCGCTAGACCCGCCTCTCCGCCATCCGCCGGCTGGCGGAGGCGGAGCGGGTCAAGGGGGGATCCAGGATGCTACAATCTTTATCAATGCCACAAATCAGAAAGTTGAGTAATTTAATTTCCACACATCGCACGTTCATCTGTTTGTCCCTAATTATTCTAGTTGCCATCTGCTTAAGATTTTACCGCCTCGAATACAGAGCCAGATTTATTTGGGATGAGGGCAGAGATATGCTGGCCATCCACGACCTGGTAGCCAATCGTAACCCCACTCTGTTTGGACCGTACAACGAGATAAATGGCAAGAAAGATTTTTTTGGTGTCTTCCAGTACTATCTTATGGCACCAGCTCTTTGGGCAGGCAACTACGACCCCATTGGACCCATTATCTTCACCGCTTTTCTAGGTGTGATAACTGTAGCTCTTGTTTTCCTAGTAGTTAAGGAATGGACAACAACCCAAAGAGCTTTAATTATCACTTGGTTTTACGCCATTAGTCCCTTGGTTGTAAAATACGTGACTTGGTCTTGGAATCCCAACACTACCCCATTTTTTAGCCTACTCTTTTTCTTGGCTTTAACGAAACTGTTTAAACAGCACAAAAACACTCTATTGTGGAGTGGCATAGCTGGCTTGTGTCTTGGTTTATTATTTCAACTCCACTTCTTTACTCTGCCTCTTATTACAGCTTTTCTTTTTTCCATCTATTGGCTTAAAGAAAACAAAAAACAGAAGAATCATTTAAATTGGCAAAGTCTACTAATTTTTCTAGGACTAGCTATCTTGCCCAACTTAAGTTTTGTGGTTTTCGATCTCACCCATGAGTTCTTTTATTTACAGATTATTAAAGACATGTTCTTTTCAAGTTCTGGAGATTCATACATCCAGTTTTCTATCTGGAATATAATTTGGCAACCAGTCACCTACTCGTTTGATCTGTTAAAAAAGTTATTTAATATCCATGGCATCTTGGCGGGTGGAGTATTAATGTATTTGAGTTATAGATTGGTCGCTGTCTACAAAGACTTTAAGAAAACTAGGAAATTAAGTTTGGGTTTCTGGATTGGTTTAAGTTATGTCTCATTCCTAGTAATCACTGTTTTCTTCCCCAACCTGATTAATGACTACCACAGTGCATTCATCTGGTTTGGTCTTATCTACCTACTCATAGAAAAACTGCCACTCAAGCCACTTACCTATGTGGGACTTGGTTTGCTTTCTAATCTGATGATAGCTGGCAACCATCTTAACCAACCTCCAGATTGGTCACAAAATCTACCTCTTGTGAGAGAGCTGTCACAAACTGTGGTTAAAGATGTCAAAGAAAATGCAACCATAGGAGATAACTTTAACCTAGCCACCTTCACCGATGCCGATACCAGAGGCATTCGCTACCGTTACTTTTTAGTTAAAGATGGAGTTATACCTAGTGGAATTGACCAATACGCTCAAGACAAAATCATCTACATTATCTCCCCACACAGTGAGACAGAGACAAAGAAAAATCCAGCTTGGGAGATCCAGACAGTTATAGATGTGCCATGGGACGAGGTGGGTGAGGTTGAGGGGGTGAGGGTGTATAAAGCAGAGCTATAAGATAATCAAACTATAATTTTCGACTGTCGTAAGCCCAGTGCAACAATGCTTGGCGTTGTTTGGGTCGACAATTTACATCTCCGGCCAAACAGTTATTCTTTATTTGAGCAACGTGTCTTCTAAACGCTTGCCATCTTTTTATTTGGCGTTCGTCATCTTCATGCCTGCGACCCAAATAATAACGACAGTACCACTGAAACCAACCTCGTGGATCGTCTGGATGGATCCAGCCTTTCTTCTGCCAAACAGATAAAGGCTGACTAGCTTTGACAGAAAAACAATTCAAGCTAGTATCATATTTTTGTGGAGATAGCTTGGCTTTATCAAACCAGTTGGCTGGAAATTCTTGCCTTGTGTCTGTCATGTACTTGCCACCAAATACTCCTAGCTTGAGCATTTGTTTGGGAGTTAGTTCTGGCTTGAAATCTGGGTGAATATTCTTTCCCACAGGTTGTGTTAGCAGATACCTATATCCAGTCTGCATCTTGTCGTTAACCACTTGAATAACTGGCTTCATGATTGAACAAAGCGAGAATAAATTAGGAAGGACAAAACCGAAACCGAGCCAGAAAGCACCATGCCCCAGACCAAATCAACTCCCGTAACTAACAACGGCCAGTCTTTAATAGTAGCTAGGTTAGTTAAATCATAGGTGGCATAGGCTAATAGACCAAAAAATGCTCCAGCCATCAAAGCGTAAGACCAAGATTGTTTATCTAGAGCTGGCGAGATAACGAAAAATATCAAACCTGCTACAAACAACAGATAGAAAACAATGGCTGCAACCCAGTTGACATTTGATTTCATCAAAAAACCGATTTGATCGGCGTAGAAGTTTTTGGCCACCAGGCTTAACCAAATAATATCTATTACTAAAAAGATTGAAAGTGTAATGCCGTATAGTTTCATGAATACAGTATATAGCATTGTCCAATGGGGAAGAAGTAAGATAGTTCGCAGAGCTAGCCCTGCGGTCTTTTTGGTGCGGGGGCGGTGCACCCTTCGGGTGTTAGTCACGCACTACTCCCAATAATCTACATCTATTGATAATCCTATTTCTGTATTTTCTGATAATTCTAGTTCTTTTAGAAAATAAATTGCATTACTCCTAACTTTCGCAACAATTCCATTTAAATCTAAGCCATAATTAAATCTAACCTCATGACCTAATAATCTTAATATGCCCTCATAACCATCTACACTTTCAATATAAACATCTTTTTTAAAACGTCTGCCATCTTTAACTATATTAATACTTAATCCCAACACTCCAGAACTAACACAATCATCGTGGGGAAGATATGAAATTGACTCAAAATGAAATACTGTGCGAGAGTAAACTTTATCAATCCTGCTAGTCAATTCTACTCTCCACCCATTTTTTTCAAATTCTCTAAAGAGAGGCCTCAGCTTATATCTAAGTCTGTCAAGAGCTTTTAGCGCTAGCTCCATTTTTTTTCTTTTTTCGCCTTCCTCCCTCTTGTCTTTCTTAGCCTGACTTCTTTCATCAGCATCTCCTTCTCTCTTTTCGGATTGTGCCAATCTTTTAGCAGCTCTAAATATTTCTGACATAGCTTAAACATTCAAAATATGTTTGTATTCATCTGGCAGTAATCTTCTGGCGAAAGCGGTGGGATTGCCGTTCACTTCGTTCCCGGCATTAACCTGGCTCGCTTTGCGAGATTGCTAGTTTTCAAAGGCGGTGGGATTCACCCGAATCATGAAAAAACTGAAGTGATTATAGTTTTTTCTTGATTTCGAGTACAAGTCATCCCACAATCATTCTTTACAAAAATTGGACTAACGTCCATTTTTTGTAAAGAGCGGAAGCGGTGGGATTCGAACCCACGAACCCGCGAACGGGTCAAGGTTAGCAACCTTGTGCAATTGGCCACTATGCGACGCTTCCAATGCTAGAGTGAATTGTACCATGATCTGATCAGTAATTAAGTTATTTATTGATATAATCATCACTGTGCAAAAACTTATCCTCGCCTCTCAATCTGCCCAAAGAAAAATCATTTTGGAAACAACTGGTTTGACTTTTGAAGTTGTGCCGGCAGATATTGATGAACAAGGAATTACTGCCAAAACAGAGCTAGAGAGAGCCAAGGTAATTGCTCTAGCCAAGGCTAAAAAGGTGCTAGCTACCAATCCTAACTCTGTGGTTATGGCCGCCGATACCTACACTGTGGTTAATGACCGGGCGTACGAAAAACCAGCCACAAAAGCGGAGGCCAAACAAATGTTGCTAGAGCAATCTGGTAAAAAGGGTGTTTGTCTAACTGGTTTTGCCTATCTAGACCCTGCCAACTCCATAGAGTTTGGTCAAACTGCCGTCACAGACATCGAGTTTAGAGAGTTACTGGAAGAAGAAATAGATAATTACGTTAAGAACAATCCCGTGACTACTTGGTCGGCTGGGTTCTGTCCCGCCTACCCTGCTGGTCTAGCCCTAATCAGCCAAATCAATGGCTCAAACACTGGTTTTAGTCATGGTCTGCCTATGGAAATGTTAATTCCCCTACTTCAAAAATCAAAACTGCTCTAAACAGTTATTGTTAAAACGAATATAATCCTCCTTATGCAAATTAAAACCGCCCTTATCACCGCCGCTGGCTTTGGCACTCGTTTCTTACCTATCACCAAAACTATTCAAAAAGAGATGTTGCCTATCATGGATAGACCCCTGATAGATTACGTGGTGGAAGACTTGGTTAAAGCTGGAGTAGAAAAGATTATCTTCATTATCTCCGAACACAACATGCAGTTAATCCATTACTTTAGAGAGAACCAACGACTCTACTCGTATCTTGAAGAGATGGGCAAGTTAGAACAGTACGAAAAAGTTAAATACATTCACGAACAGGCAGAGTTTGTGTTTATTCGTCAGCCAGACTCGGCTCTCTATGGAACTGCCACTCCTGTCTTGCTGGCAGAAGATGAGCTAAAAGATGAGCCGGCTTTCTTTGTCTTCATGGGTGATGATTTTATCTACCAACCAGGTGAAGGATCGGCCGCCAAACAGATGGCAGAAGTTTTTGAAAAGTCTGAAGCAGATGGCTTGGTGACTTGTATTGAAAAACCAGACAGTGAACTAAGTAAGTACGGAGTGGCTAAGTTAAAATCACAAAATGGCTTCCAGTTCCTGGCTACTTTGATCGAAAAGCCCGCTCCTGGCACTGCTCCATCTAACTTGGCTAATATTAGTAAGTACATTTTTAAGCCCAACGTTTTTGAGATCTTAAAACATCAAAAGCCAGATCCTAAATCTGGTGAGCTGTACATCACCGATACTGCGACTTTACTGGCACAAGACCATCAAGTTGTAGTGTACAAACCTGCTGAGGAGTACCTAGATGGAGGTAACCCCCTTGGTTGGCTCAAGGCCAACTTGACGGTAGCATTCCAAGATCCAAAGATAAAACAAGAAATTGGTCAATTTTTACACCAGTTAGGATAATACCTACCACATTGTCATTCTCACCCTGATGTACCTCCCGTTGTCATTCCCCCCCGATTTATCGGGGGGGAATCCAGGATTAAGTCTCGCGAACCTGGATCCCCGATACCCCGCCAAGGCGGGGATCGAGGATGACGAAGGGAACGATTACCCAAGCAAGGATGACGAAAGGGAGAGATCCAACGTCAATAGGGAGGATGACAAAGGGGCGAGGATAACGAACAATCAGTCCCCAAAAATAATCACAAAATAGCCACTCTGGCTTCTTACACAGACATTGTTAAACTTGGAGTTAAGTTGAGCTTCCCTGTGACCGGCAGTGCTAGAGTCAAAACACCACTCAATTAAAGCTGGAGCAGACTCTGCTATAAACCCTTCCCCAGTGGTCATGTTGCGACAGTGCTGATATGCCAGATTTTCTCCAATTGTTCTGCCTGGATAGTTTTCCAGCTGACTAGGTCTATTATCATTTGCAAAATCATGACTAAATCCCTGATGATGGTCTAACCCACCATAAGCCACCAAGTCATTGACTCGCTTTTGGGCATACTCACACAGATTGTGATGCTCTATTAACTGATGAACCCGGTGATTTGAACGATACTGGTTTAAAGCTAACAACACGTCGGTGCTGGAGATATATGGGAATGACTTGGCAACTGGAACAGCTGTGGGTTTAGCAACCTGAACAGTCTCTGGAACAACCACTACTTCTTTCTTGGTAGTAGCTGTAGTAGGAACCACAACCACACCTGTACCAGCTCCATCGTCTGGTTCTAGTTCTTTAGTCACTGGATTGCTAGTCGATTCGGTTGCCTCACCTGTTTCTACGGTGACTGTCGGCTCGACTTGTTCTTGGGATGGTTTTGAGTTGGTTAGAAAAGAGGTGATCTTGTTTATAGGTTCTACTAACATGTAGGCTTTGGACTGAACTACATACAAACTAATTAAACTTGCAGTTAAAACCAACAAAAAGACTATTCTCAAGAAACGCCAGCTAGTAAATACCTTTTTCATCCTTTTCATCATATCAAACAGGCTTCACAAGTTAAGTGATACAATACCTATCAGAATGAAACAGATTGCCTTTCTAACCCTGGTCACCACCCTATTTTTATCTCAATTTAATATATTGGGAGCAACTATTTCCAACAACACAGTAGCCATCGCCGTCATGATTCTATTATTGGTATTATTTTCTGATCTAGCAGAGTTTGATTTCTGGGGACTGCGAGGCAAACGTAAAGAGGAAGAGATTAAACAGTTGTCCGGGAATGAATTGATAGATCAAGATGCGGTTAAACCTCCCTCTTTGTACAAAATCCGCCAAGCAGAGAAAATAGATCTACCTACTCACATGGAAACCCTGCAAGATAATTTCTTGGCACTTTCGTACGAGATAGACAGGCTGATGAGAATCATTGCTAGGTCTTTAAGTCGCAAACAAATTAGTGACACCATACTTACTCCAGAGTATGTACTAGAGAATCTGCAAGCCAATGGTTTATTAACTAACTCCGCTGTGGCTTCTATAGTTAAAATAAAAGAGATTAGAGAACTACTTACTAGCAGTGACCGCAGAGAAGTTTCTACAGACATGCTAGAAGCCACTATGCAACTAGCCTCTCAAGTATACACAGAACTTAAAGAGTGGCTAGATAATTCAAGAAAGAAATAGCTAATTGCAATCATTAACCAAAGAAATATAATCCCAGACTGCCTGGCTACCATTGTTCATACTTTTGATACCTAAAGTGTGGCTACCAGCTGTGAGAGGTAGTTCTAGCTGGCTTTTTACCAACGGCATATTCTGCCATGTACCCTGGGTAAATTCACCTTGATAGGTGTCTGTGCTACCTACGTACTCTCCATCTAGATAAATTAATTTACTTGCTTCACCAGTTGTGCCAGGAGACCAGGCAATAGTCAGTCTGGCTGTGGTTTCTGATCCCTTGTACTCAAACTGGATATTATTGTTTAAGTTTCCATTACTATCCTGGCTAGTTCTCCAGGGAAAATCTGATGCTTGGTGCAGATCGACTACAAATGGCTCTGCATAGTCTGGCACTACGTCTAAAGCACCTACCCAGTTAAATTCATCTGCTGGGTGATCTAGAGGGCTTTCTTCTGCCAATCCTATTTTAAATACCTCTGGTTGACAGGCGAGTTGTGTTTTTTCCTCTACTACTCCAAATCCAGAACTTACTTCTCCATCTTCTGCTTGTCCAGTTCCTGCCACAGCTTGAGTGGCTGGAGATCCTAGCTCTTCTTCTGTAGCCAATAGAGCCAAAGCGGTGGGAGCTTCCTGGGCAACTGCTGGTTCACTAGCCACAGCTTGTTCTAGACCAACGGCTAATTGAGTAGAACTAGCCACACTTTTTTGCTTGGTTAAGAAAAATCCAGACACAAGCAATACAAGTCCAAAAGTCATCATAAATAAACCTGTATAAAACTTATGTTTTGGCTTAACTGGTTTGGGTTGGAGGGGGGCGTATGTGTAGTCGTATTCCATAAGATATAGATATGATCTATATCTACTGTACAAAATATCAGACCAAAACACAATAGACTTGTTGC
>Ga0233431_1002747_pt1 | contig 23416 bp, 31 predicted proteins | sample SI_118_April2016_FD_179867 | JGI IMG/M metagenome (GOLD analysis project Ga0233431, IMG submission 179867) | Seawater microbial communities from Saanich Inlet, British Columbia, Canada - SI_118_April2016_200_MG | ecosystem: Environmental > Aquatic > Marine > Inlet | place: Canada: British... | reverse complement strand
CTTATAATGTAAAATTTTATGCTTGGCCATTTTTATTCCCTCCGGAACACGACTTTAAGTTAATTCTTAGGTGTTAACCTGCTTGCTGAAAAGGTTTCTATTTATAATTGTTTTCCTTTAAAAAACAAAAAGCTTATATAATTAATTTTGTTTGTTTATGTTAATGAAAAAGAGTGTGAATAAAACTGTTGTAATTACTATACTACTTATTTCTATGATATTACTTACTGCATGCGGTAACAAAGTTCCAGGTGGAGAAAATCCAAGAGATACCGCAGCTGCAATTGCAGCAGTACAAACTGGAACACAAGGCATAGAATTATCCTTCTTACAAAACACTCCACCCCCATTAATTTACGACCAAAATGAACTTGTAGCTTTAGTTGAAGTCCATAATAAGGGAAATTACGATTTAACAGCACAACAATGTTTTGTTCAAGTGACAGGATTTGATCAAAACATCATAAAGGGAGGTTTACAAACTCCAAGGTCATGTGCAGAAAATGCTGGTGGATTATTTGAAGGAAAAAATCTTTATAATGTCCAAGGAAGCACTAATTTCTTAGAATTTAAATCTCCAAGCGTTACCTTACCAGCAAAAGTATTCGAATATAGTCCAACATTAAATTTTGTAGTATGTTATAACTACCATACTTTTGCTAATCCCGCAGTTTGTGTAGACCCATTATTTTATCAAGTAACCCATGAACAAAAAAGCTGTACTCCAAGAAACGTAGGCATGGGTGGCGGTCAAGGAGCACCAGTAGGACTTAGCTATGTTAATGTGGATATGGTTGGCAATAAAGCAATTTTTGAAATTAATGTAGTAAATTCTGGTTCTGGACGAGTTTTAAGTCCATATGCGGACATTAGAACTTGTGGACAAGCATCATTAAAGTATGATGATCTTGATAAAGTTGCATATACAGTACAATTAAGTGGTGGAAATTTAATTGATTGTAAACCAAGAGATGGATTTGTCAGATTAAGTAACAATAATGGGAAAATTGTTTGTAGTTTTAATATCCCTGGAAGTTCCGCATTTGAAACCCCGTTAATGGTAGATCTAGATTATGGTTATGTCCAATCATATCAAAAAGCGATCAAAATTATTAGCACCCCACAATAAAGTTTATATATTATCTACTCTTCTTTTCTATAATAACTAAAAGAGGTCATATATAATGAAAAAAATAATTTTACTGGTTTTATTGTCAACAATGCTTTTACTAGTTGGTTGTGGAGAGGGAGAACAACAAGTATCCACTGGAGTTTTTGTTGGTGGCACTCAAGGAATCATAGTCCAATTCGAGCCATTTGGTGTTGAAGAGGATAGTACATATAGCATTTATGATGAAGAAACATTTCCAATAGAAATAACATTAACAAATAAAGGAGAATATGAACTTCAAAAAGGAGATGTTAGTGTTGAATTAAAAGGACCTTCTTTAGACTTTTCTGGAATTCCTGCTTTAACAAAAACCAATGATGGAATTGTAGACATGGTTTCTGAATTACTTCCTACCGGAGGAGAAGAAACAATTACTTTCTCAACAGATGCAAAATATTCCCAAACAGTTAACAACTTCATTGATAGAGAATGGTTTGCAAATTTTGAATACAAATACAAAACCTACTTAATTATTCCCGAAGTTTGTTTGAAAGAAGACCTTAAAGACGATCGTGTATGTGAAGTAGAAGGAGCAAAAACATTCTTCGTTTCCGGAGCACCAATAAGTATTAGTGCAGTTGAAGAGAGTACTGCTGGAAAAGGAATAATGGCATTAAAAATTACAGTAAACAATGTTGGTGGTGGAGAAGTAACAAAACTTGGAGAAGATTTTGGTGTTCAAGAAAGAATTGCATATTCTATTGATTCAACAGATTGGGAATGTAAACAAGGCGGAAAATTAAACGAAGCTCGGCTAATTGATGGAACTGCAATTATTATTTGTAAATTAAAAACTGCATTAACTCAAGGCACCCTTGCTACAAAACAAATTCAATTAACTTTTGATTACAAGTATAGAGATATCATACAAGAAAAGTTAAGAATTAAAGAAAGTGCTAAGTAAGTACATTTTATTTTTTTATTTTTAATTTAACTTTTTATGTTTAACTTCTAATTTATGTTTGTATATTGGCCCATAACCTTTTTCAAAATAAAAATGACCTTCCAACGTTTTACCTTCAAACATAAATGGAACCCACCATTTGTCATCTTCCCACATTTGATTATAAGGGATTTTATCTTTATCTGTCCATTCATGAATCCCTTCACGAACAACTTCTTTTAATTCTCCAGAGAATTTTTTAGTAGAAAAAACGTGAACAATTATTGAGGGGGCAGATTCATCCCCATCATAAAAATGAAGAATGCCATGATTTTTAATATTCATTACATCTAATCCTGTTTCTTCCTTAACTTCTCTGATAGCTCCCTCTTCTGGAGTTTCCTCTCCTTGTAACTTACCACCAGGAGCATTATATTTATTCTCGCCAAATAATCCTTTAGATTTTTTTTGTAATAAAACTTGGTTGTCCTTTTCAATATAACACAACGTACAAATAATTGCCATTTAAATTAAATAAGAACTCAATCTATAAATTTATTTCTAAAGTAACGGGACAATGATCACTTCCTATTACTTCTGAAAGAATTTCTGCCTTCTTTACCTTTCTCTTCAATTTTTCTGAAACTAAAAAATAATCAATACGCCAACCAACATTTTTTGCCCTTGCATGAAACATATAACTCCACCAAGTATAATTCTGTGGTTCTTTGTTAAACATCCTAAAAGAATCTAAAAACCCATTTTGAAAGTATTTTTCTAACCCATCAATCTCAACTTGAGTGTAACCTGCATTTTTGTTATAATTAGGTTTAGGATTAGCAAGATCAATTTCTGTATGTGCAACATTCAAATCACCACAGATAATAACTGGTTTCTTCTCTTCTAAATCATCAATAAATTTGTGAAATGCTACATCCCATTTTGCCCTTCTTTCTAACCCTACAAGGCCTCTTTTAGAATTAGGTGTATAAACATTAACTAAAATGAACTTTTCAAATTCTGCAGTAATAACCCTCCCCTGGTCATCATTCATAGGGCCATCCCCATAAATTACAGAAATTGGTTTTACCTTGCTAAAAATTGCAGTGCCAGAATAACCCTTCTTCTCAGCAGAATTCCAAAAATGATGATCATACTGTTTTAACATCTCGTCAACTTGGTCAGGATGTGCTTTAGTTTCCTGAATACAAAGAATATCAGGATTTTCTTTTTTAGCAAAGTCTGCAAATCCTTTCTTTAAACATGCCCTTATCCCATTAACGTTCCAAGATATTAGTTTCATTTGAACAACCCCACATATTCTTTCATTGTTGGTAAAAACATCTCTGAAGAATCATTTAAACTTTTTATTAGTTCCTCTTTTGTAAACCATTTAACTTCTTCAACTTCATCCTCTTGAATAATAAAATCTTTTGCATCCTTATCAATTGTTAATGTGTACCATTGAGTAAAATGTTCGTATTCCCCAGTTCTTCTTATTTTAGGACCTAAAAGAGGTTTAATATTCTTTAATCCAATCTCTTCTTCACATTCTTTGATAATGTTTTCTTCATACGTTTCCCCTTCATCAACAGTTCCAGCAACTGCAGGACCCCACATACCTGGATGATGCGATTTATTTTTATTTCTTTTAGCTAAAAGAATTTCTTTCTTAGAATTAGTAATCCATAACGCAGAAACACGATAAATATCCCCTTGCTTTAATGATCCTCGTTCCTTATACCCAGTAACTTCATCTTTTTCATTAACAATAATAATTCTTTCTTTCATTCTAAAGGTATTTAATGATCCAAACTTTAATTATTTTTTCAATTTCATCAAGATGTTCTGATTTTCTAAAAGTATGTGCTGCCCCAGCAATAATGTGTAACTCCTTATCTTTTGAAGGGATCGCATCAAACAATATTTGTTGGTGTTCCGGAGGAGTTCCATCATCTTTACTTCCAACAATTAACAAAACAGGCATAGTTAATTGATCTGCCTTCTCTAATAAATCAAACTTTAATCTATCTTCTATATGTGACCAAGGCAATTTTTTAACAAGCCCAGACTTAGATTCACTTTTAGTTTCTCTCCAACCTGTTTTTTTCCATTCTTGACTTATTTGTTGATGTTTTTCAGTTTCTAAACTTAATTTCCCAGAAACAACCGTAGAAGTAGGAGCTACTGCCTTAACCTCATTAGGATGGTTTTCTGCATATAACGCTGTTGAGATCCCACCAAGAGAATGTCCGATTAACCAAAACGGCTCTTGATAAAATTCTTGTTTTTTTGCCCACGCAATTACATCACACAAATCTTCATAATAATTAGTGGTAGTGGCATTTTCATAATTTCCTTCACTCTCACCAAAAGTGTTTGTAGTATCAAAAAGAACAGTGGTAAAGCCTTCATCTTTGAAAGACTTAGCATATCGTTGAACATGATCTTGATCTTTAAAACCGCCAAGACCGTGCATAACAAAAACTAATCCTTTTTGAGTTTCTGTTTTATCAATTACAACAGAAATTTTCAAACCTTTTCTATTTTCAATAAACATTTTCATTTTATCAACCCACCTTCAATTAAAAATAATTTAATCTGTTCAAACATTAAATCATAACCTTTTGAATTTGGATGAACCCCATCTGCTAACATCATTGGCCAATCAGAGTTATTTAATATGTCAAAAAAATCCAAAAACAAAACATTATTTTCGGAACAATTATTTTTAATAATTTCATTAAACTGTTTGATTTTATCATTCTTGAAAGAAGTATTCTCAAAAAGCAATGTTTGTTTTTCATCAACAGGTGTTAACCCAATGAAAACCAAGTCTGCGGAATAAACTTTTGCTTTTATAATTAATTCTTTAATATTCTTATCAAACTCTTTCTCTGAAACTCGTAAGTTATTCTCTTCTGGCAATCCATCCCAACAAGTATCATTAATCCCAGTAGAAACAACAATAATATATTTATCCTGCCGTTTAGAAGCAATTCTAATTCGCGTTTCAGAATCAAATCTTTTCAATAAACCAAAAGTTGTTTCTCCAGGAATTCCTAAATTATAAACACAATTCCAAAAATTTTGTGGTTCATAGTGATTTTTTAATCTACCAACCCATCCCAGATTAGGCATTTCTCCCCTACCATGCGTAATACTGTCTCCAAAACATAAAATTGCTTTCATCCTTTATACAACTCCATTTCTTCAGTAAAAGTTAGATCCTTTCCTTCTAACCAATCAGCAAATATTTTATTTGTCAAAAAATGATTTCCATTAACAGTTAAATCGTGTTTTGCTCCCTTAATAATAATTAATTGGGCATTTGGAAATCCATTCACTAATTTCTTGCTATCTTTTAATAAAACGGTCACATCTGCATCTCCATGAACAATAAGGACAGGACATTTAATATCCTTTACTTTGTCATGCATCACATATTTTTGTGCATCTTCAAAAAAAGAATAATTCAAGGTTAATTCCCTTCCATTTCCAAGCAAGTAATTAATAGAACCATTTGTTTTCCATTTTTCAATTACTTCAAAACTCTTCTTTCTTATTATTTGAGAAGGATAATCCGAAACCGGGCATTTTAAAACTAATGTTTTAATTTCAGGGTGATGTAATGCCACCACCATTGAAGTTATCCCCCCAGCACTACTTCCAACTAAACTAATTTCTTTGTATCCTTTACTTTTTACAAATTCTATTGCGTGATGAACATCATCAGCCGCTTGAGAAATTGTGTGTTCTGCAAAATTTCCTTCGCTCTCACCACAACCATTCAAATCAATTGCCAAAGAGTTAATGTCTCTTTCTCCAATCTCTTTTGAGAATAATTTTCTAGACCAAGTATCTTTACTTGACGCAAAACCATGAACCAAAATAACAATTTCTTTCTTAGAATTAACTTCTTCTAGAATTCCACACAACTTTTGTCCTTTTGAGTTCTCAAAAAAAACTTTTTCCATTTCATCTACTTCCAACCAGTACAACAAATGCCAAAAATGATTCTAACTGAACATACTCGTCAGATCCTTCAACCATTCTAAACTCAACTTCTCCACATTTGTCAACAAGTTCAACTTTTTTACGATCATCTAAATCTAAATTCCAAAGACCACGTTGAATTTGTTTGATAACATCTAATCCTGATAAACCATAATTTAACATTAAATCCAATAATTTTTTTCTAGAATCTAAGAATTTTCCAGAAGCTGCTAAATCCAAAGCATCCTTAACTTCCTTTGGCCTTGCAACTGAAGCCATTGAATAAACAAGTTCAGCGTCAATTTCTTTTTTAATCACAGAACAACTTTGCATAACATTCTCTAAACGCCTGCAATCGCCTAAAGAAACTTCAAATAAAGCTTTCTTTGCTTCATCAGATAAAATTAATTCTTCTTCTTTAGAAACACGAGTAATAACTTCGTTAATCTCCTCTTCAGATAAAGGTTTAAATCTAAATACTGCACATCTTGATTGAATAGGATCAATTATTTTCGAAGAATAATTACAAGATAAAATAAAACGACAAGTTCGAGTATAATTCTCCATTGTCCTACGTAAAGCTTGCTGAGCCTCTTTTGTAAGAGCATCACTCTCATCTAAATAAATTAATTTGAATGGAACATCTCCAATTGCTTTAGTTCGAGCAAAATCTTTAACCTTAACTCTAACAACATCAATTCCCCGCTCATCTGAAGCATTTAATTCTAAAGTATTTTGTTTCCAAGATTCACCAAATAATTGTTTAGCAATAACTAAAGATAAAGTTGTTTTACCAACTCCTGCTGGCCCAGAAAATAATAAATGAGGCATATTTCCTGTAGAAACAAAAGCCTTAACTTTTTCAACAATTTCTTTCTGACCTTTAACTTCTTCAAAATTAGAAGGCCGATACTTTTCTGTCCAAATAGATGATACCATCTTAACTCATCTGACCTTATTCTTTATAAGTTTTATCGCTATTTAGAACACCCACAGAACAATTTCTGTAGCCCAAGACAATAGTTCATTGTAAGAAACACCAAAAAAAATCACTAGAACCAAAACAAACAATAGTACATAAAACATTATTTTTAATATTTTAGAAAGAAAATGAGTGAAAACTATTACAACCACTGATGCAATTAATAATCCAATTATTGAAAAAGGTTCCATTTAAAATAAAGAAAAGTAAAAGAAATTTATAAGGATTTCTTTCCTAGATTACTTCTTTAGATATACCGTTTGTGTTGGGAATGGTATTCCAATCTTAGCTTTATTCAAAGCATTGTAAATCGCTTCTGTAGCTTCTAGCTTCTTTCCGTAAGCCTCATCCCATCGTTCTACCCAAAAATACACTTTAAAATTCAAAGCAGAATCACCCATCTCTAAAAATTGTACTGATGGAGTTGGTTCATTTAAAATTCCGTCAAGATCAGTAATTGTCCTTGTAATCAAACTATTTACTTTAGCAACGTTAGTTCCATATTCTGTGCCAAAACTAACTCCCACCCTCACCTTTGGATTTGGTCGAGTATAATTTTGAATTCTTGAATTTGCTAAATACCCATTAGGGATATAAATCACTTCATTATCATATGTTTTCATTTTGGTACTACGTAAACCAATGTCAAGAACTGTTCCAACTTCACCAGATTCCAGTTTAATTTTGTCACCAAGTTGATAAGTTTTATCTAGCAACAAAGTTACTCCACCAAAAATATTTTTTAAAGAATCTTGTAGCCCAAACCCAATAACTACTCCCAAAATTCCTGCTCCTGCTAAATAAGGACCAATATCAATTCCCCATATGTCTAATACCCAAAGAATTGAGATAATAACAAAAACTACCTTAGCAGCTTTATGAAATAAGGGAAATAATACATCATCAAGATTACTTTTTGTTTTCTTAGCAAATGCCTTTCCCCAAACTTCAATAATAACATCTGTCACTCTTGCAAGAATAAAAACAAATACTATTGCCATCAAGGAATCAACAAGTTTACTAATTGACCCAATTGATTGTAAATGGGATAAAGATAATTTTAAACCATATGCTAAAATCAAATAAAATACAGGCCCCCTTGTCCTTTCAAAAATAATGTCATCAACCTGTGTTTTGGTTTTCTTTGCTAATCTTTGAAATACTCTTTCAAAAATTAATAAAGCAATTTTAGCTACAATAGCAGTAATAATGATTATTAATAAAGCAAAAACCCATTTATTTGTCCATACAGAACTATATGGTAATTTTCCTAACCAAGCAAATATTAATTCTTTCATTTTTTATTCCTTCCTTTTCCACGAGATTTAATTTTTTTCAAATCCTTCTTCCCATTAACTTCTTCTTCAACAGAAGGCATTTTACGTTTAATTAAAAATACCCTGATGGAACTTAAAACTATTGTTCCAGTAATTGTTACATAAACAATTTTAGCGATAAATCCTGCATTTGGAATACCTGCAGTCATTGCTAACTGTGCAATCGCAGCTGCAGCTAAACCACGAGCAAAAATAGCATTTACTAACGAACGATTTTCTGACGCCATTTTTTTAGTTAATACTAATGAAGCCATTCTTGTCCCCATTAGTACAAATGAGAGTAAAATACCAATTACTAATGCTCTCCAATCTGAAAGATCAATCAACACTCCAATGTAAACAAAGAAAAATGTTTTCAAAAAGAAAGATATTTGGTGATAAAAATATTGTTCTGAAGGAGTAGTTACTGAAACTCCTAATTCTCCCTTCAATGCTTTTCTTTTCTCCTTCGCCTTGTTAGTCAAAATTCCTTTAATAATTGAAGATAACTGCTTAGAATTTTTCAAAATTAATCCAAAGAATAAAGCAGCAATTGCTCCATTACCTCCTAAGAATTGAGTCACAACATAAATCAATAATAAATACGCAATTGCAATCATATAATTGTGTTCCTTGAATACTCTTAAAATTAAAAAAATCCAAATTACTCCACCAAGTAATCCTACAAGACCAGCAACTGCAAATAAAGAGGCAATCTGTCCTAATGTTGCTTGAATTCCAAAACCACCAAGATTAAAAATTTCAATAATTGTTAAAGAAAAAACAATACAAAAAACATCTGTTAAAGCAGATTCTAATGCTAATAACGAATAAACTTTTTCACTAATTTTAACTTGTTGTAATATTGGAATAACAAAAGACGATGAAACTCCTCCAAGAATAAAACCAATCAGTAATGCTACTAAAAAACTAATTCCTCCCAACCAAAACCCAAAAACCCACATTATTACTGCAACAATAATTGATGAGATCACAAAATTAAACATTGTTAAAATAAAACTACTAGAGAATTCCCTAATCAAGGAAGATAATCTTATGTTAAATGCACCATCAAATAATAAAAATACTAAAGTAAAAGTAGTAAAAATGGGAGCTATTCCAGATAAACTTTCAGGAGAAACATATTTTAAAACAAAAGGACCAATAATAAATCCTAAAATAATTAAAAATAAAACGTCAGGGATACTAAACTTTTTGAAAACCCAACCAGCAAAAAAACCAAAAAATAGAATTAAGCTGACTGCCAGCAAAGTTAAAGTTACCACATCCATAAAAGAAATTAACCATTATTTCTTTATATATCTATCGAAATGGACAAAAGAATTAATTAAGCAGCAATGAACATAAAATCTTCTAACTCTTCAAAGCTACCTTGTAAATACTGATAATTTAATAAATCAAAAAAACATTTTTCAAACTTCATTCCTGACTATCTCCTTCTTCCATCCCACTGGTTGGAACTGCGTTCTTAGAGATTATTAAAATGTCTCCAACAGCCTTAACTAATTGATGTGGAACAATTACTCCTTTTGCACTTCCAATAACTCTGCTAAGGAAAGAATTTTTAGTTGCTTTAATTTTCCATCCACTTACCTTATTAGTCTGAATGATACTATCTTCTACATCCCCAAAATAATCTCCTGAATCAGTAAACACTTTCAAATCATAGGTTTCAGAAACCCTTTTCATCTTTAACATATTAAAACCCTCCTATCTTCTTGAGATCCAAAAAATTGATTACAATTTTCTAAGATTACCACCTCACAGATATTAACTAAATTAATTGTAAGTTGATTTATATACTTTTCTGTTATCTAGAAAGGGAAATGCTTATATCTATTCTAGAGTTTTGAAAAAAAATGAATGTTAAACTAATAGGTACATCCCATATTGCTAAACAAAGTGTAAAGGAGATTAAAGATGCATTTGAAACATTTATTCCAGATATTGTTGCTGTTGAATTAGATGTGAATAGAGCAATTTCATTAATGCAAGAACAAAAAAGTAAAGTTTCCATTGCAGTAATATCAAAAATTGGAATTAAAGGATATCTCTTTGCAAAAATTGGACAGGTAGTTCAACAAAAATTAGGAAAACTAGTTGGTGTTTCCCCTGGATCAGAAATGAAAACTGCCTTGCACTTAGCTGCAAAAAATAAAGTTAACGTTGCTTTTATTGATCAACCAATCAATATTACTCTTAAAAACTTCTCTAAAAATTTAACTTGGAAAGAAAAATTTAGATTTGTTGGAGATATGGTTAAAGGATTAATTTTTCCAAAAAGACAAATTAAACAATATGGGTTAGAAAATTTTGACCTAAGTAAAGTCCCTTCAAGTGCTGTAGTTAAAAAAATGATTAAACAGATGAAAGATCGTTATCCTAATGTATACAAAACTTTAGTTGAAGATAGAAATAAGTATATGTTCAAAAATATTGTTAAGTTAGTTAAAAAAGATCCTGAAAAGAAAATATTAGTGATTGTTGGAGCTGGCCATGAAGATGGAATCAATGAAATGCTACTCAAAGTAGACGTTGTTAAAGAATTTCAAAAAGCTATTCCTTTAACTGACAAATAAAATCTGTTAAAGAACCAAGCATCACTCCCAAGTAAAAAATTCTCAAAAACTTTATAAACACACTAACAAAAAAAGGCATTGGTAGTAGTGGTATTTGGCTTACGGTGCCTAGCACTGAGGAAAGTCCGCCCACCATAAACGACTGCTTACATACGTGAGAAGGAGAAATCCCTTGGCTCTGGCTTAGAAACGACACGTCCATACATCGGGATGAAAATGGCGAAGCTTCTTGAGAAAGGAGTGAGTTAACCCATAGACTATGTTGTATGGGAACGATGAAACGGCGAATCCCAGTTGGTGCAAGTTCGTTGTAACGCTTAGTAGAATGCCAAAACAAACTATCGTTGTTCTTAGGAACAATTTGGGTTTGACAGAAGGCGGCTTATTCCACTCTACCACCTTTATTAAAAAGAAAGATGTTCTGGAGATAAGAATGAAAATATTATTTGTCGAAGAAACCCTACTTCATAGAAAGACACCAACAGACCATTTATTAGAAAAAAAAGGATATGAGGTAGTTGCTTATTTACCTGCAGAAAGCTGTTTTGGAGGACCAAAATCCAGAGACAAAGAAATTCCAAGATTTACTGATGAAGCAGATTTAGTAAGAATATTAACTGAAGGAAATTATGATGTTGCAATTCTTAACGCAGAAGCTTTTTGTAATAATGGAAGTGGCGAACCTTCATTTGTTGAAAAGTACTTAAATGCTATTAATGCTTCTGACTATCACGGCCGAGTCATTCTAACCACCAGCGTTCCTAAATGGAGAACTCAAGAAACATTAGGGATTGGCGATTATGAAAGAACAACAGTTTTATCCAAAACATTTGGTTTCAAACAATTAGATGATGCTTTAGAAGGAAGACTAGACTAGAAAACCTTATAAAATTCTTTTTCTACTTTTTTTTTCATGGAAGAACAAATTGAAGAAATTGATGGGCAAGGAAATACGATTGCTATACATCCAAGAAGTAAATTAAAAAAAACTATGTTCCCTCATAAGGCAGCATTAGTAATTCCAAAAGGAAATGACAACAAACTAATTCTTTGTAAAAGAGCAAAAGACATGTATCCATTTCCAGGAACATGGTGCTGTGCAATTGGTGGAAAAGTGGCTCACGGAGAAACTATTGAAGAAGCAGCAAAAAGAGAGTCATATGAAGAAGCAAACACATCTCCAGAACTAGAACAAATTATTGACGTAAAATATAATGAAGACGATTATAAAGCAATCTTTTCTGTTTTCACAACTAAAGAATCTTTTGACACTTCCCACTTCACACCGGACCCAAGGGAGATACAATACTTTCAAGAATTTTCGATTGAAGAGATTGAAACAATGATAACACAAAACCCAGAACTATTCGCACCTACCTTTACGGCAATAGTAATTCCATTTATTCAAGAAATTAAATCCAAAAACCTTATAAAATAACTTTGTTTCAAGATAAAAATGGCACGTGATGACAAAATTAGAATGCCTTCTGGTCAAGGCGGATTAACTAGATATTTTGATGAATTTAAATCAAAAGTAGAATTTTCACCAGGTGCAGTAATTATTCTAAGTGTAGTGATCATGATTATTGTTTTACTTCTACACTATTTTGGTGGACAGTTCTTAGTACAATAAATCTTATTTATCACCAAGTATACCTTGCACCAGCTTGAACCTGTGGTAAATCTCCAAAATTCTCATTCGTCGCAATTCCGATAGATGCATGTAACTTTCCAGCATCATACCGATAACCCGCCCCAAGCATCCCACCAGGATTACGATACATCTCTACATAACTTTGTTTATCAATATTATAAACTGCTGTAACCTTTCCACCAAGACCAACATAAACACCAGCATCTCCACTAATCACTCCTGCCCCCCCATGACCAAAATCTATTCTAGTATCACCAGTAAAAGCATCCGCAATATCCATACCGTGTTCATGTAAAAAAACAGCTGCATTTTCTATTAACTTTTGATTTTTCTGTAAAAAATTTAACGCTTTCTCGGGATTGTCTTTAATATATCTAACAGTTGCTGTTACAGCCCCCTTCGCAATATCTTTACCAATATCTTTAGCAAGGTCTTTAGCAGCATCTTTAGCGACTCCAGGTAAAACATCTTGCCATCTTTTCTCTAAACCAGGAAGACCCCCTTCCAAATCAGGATGAGAACTTAAAATATTACTAAAGTACTCACCATCAGCCAAAAATACTCTCTCCGCTTCAATTTTCTTACTGGGCCCATCATAAACAATTTCTTTTGGACGATAAAGTGCACAATTCTTCAAGTCATATCTAGTTTCATCTTTTTTTGTTTGATCAATAGTTACTGTTCCAGTTTGTTTAATTTCTCCAGCCTGACCTAAATAACCATCAACGTATTTATCTTTAAAATGAGCAATTCCTTCGATAACAACATCCGTTCCAGAAACGGAAATGGTTGTAAGATCATCAAAGGAAGTTATTTCAGTGCCAAAAATACCAACCATCTTTGCGTTATCGGGAAGAATTATTTGTCCTAAGCTTTCTAATCGAACGGGCTTTTCAGCATTTTCCAAATCAAATTCATTACCACCCCAGTCAAATTTACTTGATTCTCCCTTGCCAATTGAAAAACCTCCATTATCTAACGCAATTATTTCAGTTCCTTTGATGTTTTTATCATTAAGATCTACCTCAACTCCCCCATTACTCAAAACGCCGTCTTTATACCCAGTATTCCCATTAGAAAGATCTATTTTTTGAAATCCAGGATGCTTTTCAAAAACTGCATCCTGGGCATTTTTATATTGACTCAAATCTCCAACTTTGTTTAAATTATCACCATGCTCCCATTGTTCTGAAGTTATTTTAGTTCTATCCGAAACAACGCCAATATTGATTTTATTAGCGGGGATCTGATTAATATAATCTGCAGGAATTTGACTTTGATCAACACCATCCCAAGGGATTTGGTTAAATTGAACTTGACTCCATTCTATTTTACCATAATCAGTACCACTTCCCCAAAAAGATGCGTCATTGTAAGTAAGTGGACTGTTGTAATCAATTTTAGGAATATTTGGAGCAACAAATTTTGCGGAAGGAGAAGCAGCAATATCTCCAATTAAAGATACTGAAAATAAAGAAATAAACAATAAAATAAAAATAATTAATCTCATATTAACACCCCAGAAGAATTAACTTTAACAGAGAATAAAAAGGTTAATGGGTCATAATCAACAATAGAATTTTCATCTTCAAATAAAAACACATAAGTGTCATTATTAAACACAGAAGTCTGAATTGAATAATTTTGTTCAAGAAGATAAAACATATCAACAAACTGGGGATTCATCCTCATTCGTTCCATAAACTCCTCTAAAAATAATCCCATTCGATCCAACGCAATGTTCAAACGTGCATTTGGAAATTGTTCAATCACTTTAACTTTATTTTTAAATCTAATCTCAAGTGGCCAGTTAACATTAAAATTAACAGAACCTTCATTAATAATAACTGAAGAATTAACCTTTCCCTTCTCCACTTGAAATGATTCTGCAATTAGTTCTGTATTAATTATTTCTTCATTAATGTTAATTTTTTTAAGACTCTCAAACTTCTCAAAACATTTGGGTAATTGTTCAGTCATCATTTCACCAAGAATAAGTTCCATATCTTCAATAGAAGAAGTTTTTTCCTCTCCCAAATAATACAAATAATTAGCATCAAATATTTCTTCATCAAAAAAAGGCCCAACTAAATCATCTTTCCCACCATAATACCCTAGTGTAATAACTGCATCCTTGGCAGTCCGATCAATACACCAGTTTACTTCGCCCTTAATCTTATCTGCATTAAGAGACAATTCTAATGTATCAGCTTCATCTTGTTTAATTTGTTCAGCAACTATATAATTCCTTAAAAGAAATAATGAAGCCACACTTAAAAGTATAATAATTCCCAAAATCATAAAAATCGTAACTTGCCCTCTTTTTTTCACAATAATAATAAAACGAATAAGTTTATAAAAGTTTATTGAATTTAATACATTAACTAATAATTAAGAGGAGAATTAAATAAAATGATACCAGGAATGAACCCCAGAAAAGTACAACAAATGATGAAACAGATGGGAATACAACAACAAGATGTCCCTGCTATTGAAGTGATTATCAGATCCGAAGATAAAGAACTGGTTATTTCTAATCCAAGCGTACAAAAAGTCAATATGATGGGCCAAATAAACTTCCAAATTTCAGGAGATGTTGAAGAAAGGTCCCTACAAACTTCACCAGAAATTAACGAAGAAGATATTGAAACCGTAATGGAACAAACTAATACAGACAAGGAAACGGCCAAAAAAGCAATTGAAGAATCTAAGGGTAACCTTGCAGAAGCAATAATGGCACTTTCTAAACAAAGTGAAGAAGATTAAATAAGTTAACAAGTCCTAATTAATAATAAAAATAATGCAATGCTTTTTATATTTCTTTATCTTACTGGATGATATGTCCTCTCAACAAGATGTCCTAATTGCAAGAGAAAAAGCAATTCAACAATATGAATCGGCAAGACATTTGTTACAAATCACATTTCCATTAGTTAAAGACCCAAAATTACTCATGGGAGTGATCCATAATATCTCAGCCTCATTAGAGTATTCAATGAATGCAATCTTGGCTTATGAACGAATTCTACGTTTAGTTCCAATCTATGGATCGGAATTTCAAAGTCGATTTAATTTATTTCGATTAAAATCTGTTAAAAGAAACAATATCCCACAAGAAACAATAAACTTGATTAATGAACTTCGGCAGGTTCTTGACCTTCATAAAAAAAGTCCAATAGAATTTCAACGAGGAAATAAGTTTGTTATTTGTAATAAAGATTATGAACTAAAAGTAATATCAATTAAAGAAATCCAAGTTTATCTGGACAAAACTAAAGAAATGTTACAAATTATGCAAACAATCACAGGAAAACATTTCTAATTAAAATAAAAACATTTAAATTCACTAAATCATTCTATGCTTTTATGAGCATATTAGGAAAGCTAAAATTTTGGAAAAAAGAGGATGATTTTAATTTTGACGATCTTGCAAGTAAAGATATGAACCAAGAGTTATTTAAAGGTGATAATCTGGAGTTAGATCAACAATCACAACTTCCTCAAGAAAAAAGTCCATTTCAAGAACAACAACCGGCCCAAACACCGCCAACCTTCCAAGAACCAGAACCAGCACCAAGTGGGATCGAACAATTAAGACAACAACAAACAGCATATCAGCAAAAACAACCCGGAACAGGAATTAGTGGAAGAGACGTTGATTTATTAAATAGTAAATTAGATACAATTAAAGCATTATTAAATTCTATGGACCAACGAATTGGTAATTTAGAACGCTCAATTGGTGTTGAGAAAAAAGAACGATTATGGTAAAAAACATATTTCTTAAAAATAACAAATTTTTCTTTTCAATTATTGTAATAACGGTTCTAATTTTAGATCAAATTACAAAAGTTATTGTAAGACAAATTAATCCCCATATTGATTGGGGCATTTTAAAAATTCAATTAATCCAAAATTCGGGAGCAGGGTTTGGGATATTGCAAGGAAAAAGTTTTTGGTTAGCTTTAATTTCATTAATTGTAATAATAGCGATAATCTATAATTATAAAAATATTCCAAAAAACCATTTTGCCCAAACCTTTTTTGCCCTATTTTTAGGTGGAGCAATTGGAAATTTTATTGATCGCATATTTTTTGGCCAAGTAACAGATTTCATTAACTTTACCTTTTGGCCAGCATTTAACATTGCTGATACCGCATTAACAATTTCTGTAATTGGATTGATGATATATTATATTAAAGAGAAATAAAAATAAGAAATTAAAAAAACTAAGCAACGTCTGAATGTGCTTTGTACCCTTTACTATACGCTTCTTCCTTAGTTGCAAACCACAACTGGTTGCTTTTAGTTATTTTTTTTGCCCATTCACTCTTAGGTTCATGAAAGTACTTACCTCTTTTACTTGCAATATACTTCCCAGGAGAATGTCTTACGTGTTTTCTAACAGACCTAACTGGCTGTGGGGCCCTCTCAAAAATTTCACTATGTGGTTCTTCTTCAACCCCAACAATTTGTTCTACATCCTTTACTTGTGGTTTAGAACTGCAAGAAGAAGAAGAACATCTTCTTCTTGGAGCACTGATTAAAAAACCAAGTAATCCCAAAAATAACAACACTAAATATAATGGCCCAACAAAAAACCAGACCAAAACTAAATTTGCCATATAAAATAAAAAGACAAAAAACAAAACTCTTTCTCCCCAACTATAATTGTAACCAATTAAGGCAATTAAAGACAAGAATAGTAAGAAAAAGAAACCTACTATTTCTAACCCTAAAAACCAACCAGCACCATTTACAAAAACACCAATAAAACCAAAAAATATAATTAATAGTAATACTGCATAAAATAATAATTTCCCACGACTTTTTTCAGTTGTCATAAGAAAATTAACACAATAATTTAAGTTATAAGTATTTCTATAGTAGTGCCATTATAATCAAAAATAGTATTTAGAAAATAGCGCTTAGAACTCTTCTTCAATATTTTTCAAGTAACCTTTCTTTTTCAAAAATGCTACCTCAGCCTTACTTCGATATTTGTAAACAACATCTCCCTTTGTGTCTCCACCAAGTTCCCAAGGTTCAATGATAACAACATCATTTTCCCTAACCCAAAGTGCTCTTCTTAACCTTCCTGGAATCCTACAAATTCTTTCCTTACCGTCTAAACAAAGAACTCTCATCCTACTTCCACCTAACCGTTGTTGTACAATTCCCAGAATTTGTTTATCTTGGGGAATTCTTACTCTAATAATAGGTTGTTCCGGTGAAGGTGCTGGTCTTGCCATTTAAAGTTAAATTCCTGGAGTTCTTTATAAAAGTTTGCTGGAAACATAAGTTTTTTAAAGAAAATTGTCTCAAAAAGGATTATGAGTAACATATTTGTTAAAAAGGAAGCTGTTGGAGAGTTTGGTAAACGTCCTGAAGAAAGAACTACTGAAGAACTAATTAATTATGGAGTTGTTAATATCGATAAACAAAAAGGACCAACATCCCACCAAATTTCAGATTATGTTAAAAAGATTTTACATTTAAACAAAGCAGGTCATTCTGGAACTCTTGATCCAGGAGTTACAGGAGTACAACCAGTAGCATTTGGTAAAGCTACAAGAATCACCCAATTTCTACTTACAGCCCCAAAAGAATATGTTTGTATCATGCATTTGCATAAACCGGTTGAGGAAGAAAAATTAAAAGAGACAATAAAGTTATTTATGGGTAAAATTCAACAATTACCACCCATTAAAAGTGCTGTTAAACGTCAACTTAGAACAAGAGAGATTTATGATTTTGAAATTATTGAAAATAAAAATCAAGACGTTTTATTTAGAGTAAAATGTCAAGCAGGCACATATATCAGAAAACTATGTCACGATATTGGCCAAGAACTTAAAACCGGCGCACATATGGTCGAGTTAAGAAGAACTCAAGCAGGCCCATTTAGAGAAGAAGATAACTTAACAACACTAAATGATCTTAATGATGCATACCATTACTATACAAAAGAAGGAAACGATAAATTATTACGTTACTGTCTTCAACCACCAGAAAATGCATTAAAGTACTTATCTAAATGTTGGATTTTTGATACTACTATTAAAAGTTTGACAAATGGTAGAGACTTAGGCATCCCAGGGATAAGTAAATTAGTAAATTTTAGAAAAGGTGAAACTGTTGCTATTGTAACTTTGAAAGATGAGTTAGTTGCTATTGGTGAAGCATTAATGTCAGCAGTAGAAATAAACACAAAAGAAAAAGGATTAGCTATAAAAATTCAAAAAGTATTTATGACTGCACAATAAGTTTAATAAAGTATTAATTCTTACTTATTGCTATGCCAGGAGAAATTTTTTCAACGATTAAAAGTATTTTCAGTTTTTTCTTAAAAATAATTAGTTCATCACAAAGAGAAGCATCTTCAGGAGTCAGCAGAACACTCAAGGGAGCAACTGCAAAACAAAAATTACAAACAAGGGCATTAGCCTCCCAAGTTAAAGGACCATTATTTGGAGGTTTAAAAGCAGCAAGAAACTTAGACAAACAAACTATAAGAGTATTAACAAAAAAAGAGCGCCTAGCACATAACGTTGGAACCCAAGTCAAAAAATTTTGGAAAAGTAACAAAAAAAGATTAACCCAAATACCAAAAGAGATCGAACGAGCAGAACAATCAGATATTGCTGCATCAGAAGAAAAAACAGCCCTAAGTGATGAAAAAAAAATGTTGCAAGTAGAACAAAATGCATTGCAACACCTACAGGCTGATGAAGCCACAATTGAGAATTCTTTCAAACAAGGGAGACAGCACGACTTAAAACCCATGCTAAAAAAAGTCAGCCATGTAGCAAAAGTCATAATTATCGAAGTTAATCAAGGAGCAATAGATCCAAACTTGTTAAAAAAGTTTGCAACTCTTGAAAAAAAGATATTAACAAAAATTAAAGAGGAAGAAGCAATACAAGAACAAGTTAAAAAAGATGAGTTCCAATCATTAAAAATGTTAAAATCAGCCTTAATTCGTGAAGGAGCAGATTTAAGAAAAACATTATCAACAGAACAGGACGAAAAAAACAAAACCGAAATTAAAAAACGTATTAAAATGATTCTAGGACAAATTTATTTAATTAAAAACACACTACATTTGTCTGAGAAAACAGAAGTTAACGAAGAATTGTTAAGAAAACAATCATTAAGAATCTATGCATTAATGGAGGGTATTAAAAAAATAACAGCAAAAGGTCAAGCAATTTTAGAAACTTAATTTAATTCTATAACCATTCCTTCCCAACCTGGATGAACTAACTTAGTTTTTTTAATTTCATCAACAGCGCCAGCGGTTTCATGAATGTGTCCAGCAATAACTAATTTAGGTTGAATTCGTTCTATAAATTTACGATAATCTTTATTTCCAACATGACGTTTTTCTAAATGATCTAATGTAGTCCTATATGGCGGACCATGAGTGATAAGAACAGTTTTCTCATCCTGATACTTGCTATACCATTCACGAGCAATTTTTCTAAATTCCTTGTCTTCTAAAGCAAATCCGCCCCCACCATATCCCATAAAAACATAATTGTCAATTTTGAAAACCTTTCTGTTAAAATTAATCACATTAGGATAATCAGAAATTACTTCCTTGAACATTTTATCACTTTCATGATTTCCAGGAATAATATAGAATTTTTTTCCTAAATCATTAAATTGTCTAAGGATATATCTCATCCCCCTTCCAAAAACAGTTATGTCTCCAGCACAGATAACAAAATCAATATCTTCTTTAGCCGCCCGTTTAAGTAACGCCTTGAGATATCTTTTATCTTCGTGCAAATCTACAAATGTTAAAAATTTCATTTTAAAAAAGAATAAATTAAAAAAGAAGAATTATTCCTCTTTCTCTTCTATTTTTGGAGTTTCAACAGGTGTCTCAACAGGTTTTTCAACAGGTTTTTCAACAGGTTTTTCAACAGGAGTCTCAACAATAGTTTCTTCTTTTGATTGTTCTTTGGAAACTGGTTGTTCTTTCACTTCTTCCTTAGTTTTATCTTCCACAACAATTTCCTCTTGAATAATGCCTTTCTCCATCAACTTTATTACTCTAACAGAAACTTCTTTCAAGGGATAAACCTTTTTAAGTTTTCTTTTAGCTTCCATTAAAATTTTTCTGTTAACTAATAAAGATATGAACCCAGAAAAATCATTTTTATTAACTTCTGGTTCTAAAAGTTCTTTTAACTCTTTACTTAATGTAGTTCTAACAGATCGTTGACAAGTACCAAATGTAACCATTAAAGTTTTAATGACAACATTTTTCCCACCTTTAGTAGTAAAACGAAAATGATCGTCAATTCTAGAAGTGTTTTTTCTTACTGCCCTTTTAATGTAACTAGGAGTTAATTCGTAACCAACAACAGCAGTCTTTAACATACTACCATCAATTTTGTTTACCTGCATACTAACGTAAACATTTTGGTCCTTAACATTTCCAGTTAAATCCTTAAGGTTAGATTTAAGCTTTCTTCCTAAAGCTTTTTCTGGAGCTTGTAAATAACTTTCTCCAATTTCTTTACTTCCAAAAATTTTTGGAGAGATGATTTTACACCATAATTTCTTCTTAATTTTGATTTTACTTACTTTTTTCTTATCCTTTTTTGCCATTTTTAGTTAATAGTCCTTTTGATATTATATAGATACCCGTTTAAGACTAAATTACGCAGCTTATTTAAAAAGGTTTCCCAGATTTTAGAACGCTTAGAAAAAGATTACGTTAAAACCTGCTTAGGAACATATTTTTGCTTAAGAATATTACCTGCTTCAATAACCCTATATTTTTTTATTGGAAAATCTATTCTCAGGTCTTTTAAAACATCTCTCTTAGACGTTTCTTCTTGCTCTACTTCAATCAAAATATCATAATCTCCAATAAATCTAGTCAATGCGAGGATATTTGGATGAACTAAAGAAAATTGTAATAATTTCTTATCATCCCTCAACGAAAGATCACTAGAATCAATTAAAATGTGTTTTTTGTTGATATTTAAAGTACTAAGATCAAAAATGGTGGTATATCCCCGAACAATTTTGCTTGCTTCTAAAAATTTCTTTGTCTTAACTATTGTTTTAGGGTTAAGTTTAGTTTTTTTATGTATTTCAATAATTTTCTCCGTAGCTTTCTCCCATAAAATTGAAAGAACAGAAAGTTCTGTTTGATTTGTCCTTTCTATATCTCTATCTCCTGCAATTACAATCTCTTGTGAATGTTTTCTTGGTGACAAATATTTACGTGGATAAAGATGTTTAACAACAACAGGGTAAGTTTCTGTTATGTTTATGCTCCCTTTAAACTTTTGTAGAAAATCCCGTGAGATTTTATTATAATGAGATAAGTTAGGAACACAAAAAATAATAGATAAATCATAACCTTGTTTAAGTTCTCCAATATGAACAACATGGTCCTCTTCATTTAAATAATTCAACACTTCTTTTTGCTTAGAAAAATCAAAGTAATTGACGTAAACCTGTACTTGTAAATATCCAAATTTAGAAGGATCAATTATAGTGTCAAAAGATTTTATAATCTTTTTTTCTTGCAAACTTTTTAATAAATAGCTTGCTGCTTGTTGGCTCACCTTAAGCTTTTTACCCAATTCTTTAGTACTAATTCTAGCATTATTAGTTAATTCGTAAACCAATGATTTGATTTTCTTGTTCATTATCTTGTATATTCTTCTTTTTGTTTATATATTTATGGATATTATACAAAATATGTAATAGCTTTTTTTAAGTAATTGTTAAAGATATAAAAGTATATGAACCGCAAGATTGGGATGGAATTGGAATTAAACTTGTACTACAGAGATGGAGAACAAGCAGGAACAGTTGCTAATCTTGCAGATTTAGTCCTAACAGATCCAAGAAACACAGATAATCAAGGCGGCGTCCTTTTTGTCCCAGAATCTTCACATTATCAAATTGAAATAAATTCAAATCCGGCTTCTGACATTACACAATTAGATGATGATTTAAGATTAAAATTAATGGCATTAGAACGAATTTGTGAGGACCATGGCTTGTTTCCTGCAGCAACCAGCACAAACGGCTCAGGTGAAATTTTAAGCAGAATCCCACCAGAACAATTTGCTGGAAGAGACCCATTTTCTTTGTCAAACAAAGAAGTTAGAATTGCTGCGTATTATGGATTATTAGGAGAGAAAAAATCAAGACTAACAGGAGAAATTTCTGGAATTCATATACATTTAGACCAAATTGAAGGAAGCAGAGTTAAACAATATAATTTATTATTGGCCCTAGATCCCGTTTCATTTGCATTAACATCAACATCTCCAATCGATGGAGACGGAAATAATTCTATTAACAACCAGAGAGTAAATTCAATACGAAATGTTGCATTTTCAAATTTCCCACAACTTGCTGAACTCCCGAAGTATATTGAGTCAGTAGCAGAATTAGAATCACGAATAAAAAAAGGCTATAATACTTGGAGAGATAACTCTGGAGTCCCAACAGAATTATTTGAAAAAGCATTCAATTTAGGCAATGCAGGATGGCAACCAATTAGAAAGAAAGACGACATTGGAGAATATGGTACTTGGGAAGTAAGAAGCCCAGATAGTGCCCCATTAAATTTAGCCCTAGCTGTTGTTGCACTTTACAAAGGAGTCCACGATTATGCACTTAGTTCTGGAATACCCATAAGTATTTCAGAAAACGAAGGAGAATATTCTTTTCATACAGATGGTTTCATACTCCCGACTCACCAAACTCTTAAAAGCATAGAAGAAGAAGCAATCCATCAAGGACTAAAAAGCGAAAAAGTTAGAGATTACGT
>Ga0233431_1002742_pt1 | contig 23457 bp, 28 predicted proteins | sample SI_118_April2016_FD_179867 | JGI IMG/M metagenome (GOLD analysis project Ga0233431, IMG submission 179867) | Seawater microbial communities from Saanich Inlet, British Columbia, Canada - SI_118_April2016_200_MG | ecosystem: Environmental > Aquatic > Marine > Inlet | place: Canada: British... | reverse complement strand
TTTTATTCTGTTGAAAAAAAGCAAGAGCTAATTGACAAACTAAAAGAATTCAAGTAAAAAACAAAGCATTTTAAATTCTCTTTAAGCAATTTTATTTACAATTGGTCCCGTAGCTCAGTTGGTAGAGCACCAGACTCTTAATCTGGGAGTCCAGGGTTCGAATCCCTGCGGGATCGTTTGTGATATGTCGCGAATACTTATATACAAAGCATTAAGTGCCAGTAGTATAAACGTGGCAACCTAATTTTTAACCACCGGCACTGACGTCTCAAATTGTTTTTAAATGAAAAAAGCTAATTTTATTATGTGAATAAAGAAGAAATGGAAGCTGAATTAATTGGCGCGTTGATTGGTGATGGATATATTTCATTAGCAAGCGGAAAGTATATTGTTGGCTTTGTTGGTCACCCAATAGATGATTTAGAATATCATAAATATTTGTCAAAGTTAATGCAAAAAGTTTGGGATAAAGTGCCAAGATCAGTAATTCGTTTAGGGGGGTTAAGAACAAAGTTTTATTCGAAAGAGATTTGCTATAAATTGATAAACGATTTGGGATTATTATACGGTGCGGGTAAAGCTAAGAATGTGTTTATCCCCGAAATGTTTGTTTTAAATTGGAAATTATTAAAATATATTATTAGAGGGATTGTTGATACTGACGGTAGTGTTTTTTATTCCAAAAAACCAGGTGTTGAAAAATATCCTGCGATTGAGATCACAACTATTAGTATAAAATTAGCCGAACAATTAAGAGAAAGTCTTTTGTGTCAAAGTTTTAGAGTAACAAAGCTTAGAAGTTATGGGGGCCAATTATCTAAACATAGAAAATATAAAGTGGGTTTATATGGTCAAAACAATTTGATGCACTGGCTGAAAGAAATTGGTTTTTCTAACCCAACTAAACAAGCTAAAGCAATTGCCCTCTGCAGTGATTATTAAAAAGCTTTGCATGGACAATTTCTTTGTAAGGGAATGTAGCTCAGTCTGGGAGAGCAATACGCTGAAGACGTATGTGTCGCGAGTTCAAATCTCGCCATTCCCATGTTAAAATGAGACGGATGGTTCAAATCTCGCCGGTCCCATTTATTTTTATTAAGTGATTTTATGAGTGTAGAACTAATTTATTTTGTGCATGGAACTACAATAGATAATGAACAAGATTTAGCAACCGGACAAGCACACACAAAACTTTCCGAATTAGGCATTAAACAATCAAAAGAACTAATTAACCAAATAGACAATAATTTCGATGCAATTTTTGTTTCTGATTTGCCAAGAAGTATTAATTCTGCAAAACTAACTTTTGGAGAGGAAAGAGAATTAATTGTTGATGAACGACTTCGTGAATGTGATTATGGTGACATGAATCAAAAACCTAAAGATTGGGTACTTACCGATTTTATCACAACAGATTATCCTAATGGTGAAAGTTACTTGGATGTAGAGATAAGAATCAAAGATTTTCTAGAGTTCTTAAAAGAAAATTATGACAACAAAAGAGTTGCACTTGTTTGTCATCAAGCACCGCAACTAGCTATTGAAGTTATACTTGATAACAAATCTTGGGAAGAAGTAATTGATAATGATTGGTGCAAAACAAAGGCGTGGAAGCCTGGTTGGAAATACATAATCGAATAGAATTTTTAAAAAATAGAAAAGGGGAACTAAACGCTCCCCAAATATTTCTGTACAATAACTAAACAACTATCTTCTTTTTTTCTTAGCTGGCTTTCTCTTAGCGGGTTTTCGCTTAGCAGCTTTTCTTTTAGTAGTCTTTCGTTTAGTAGTTTTTTTCTTAACAGTTTTCTTTTTTGTTGTTTTTCGTTTAACTGGTTTTTTCTTTCTAACAGTTTTTTTCTTAACAGTTTTCTTTTTAGTAGTCTTTCTCTTTGTAGTTTTTTTCTTTACTGTTTTTCTTTTAACTGTTCTTTTCTTAACCGGTTTTTTTCTAACTGTTTTTCTCTTTGTAGTTTTCTTTTTTACAACCATGATGATTACCTCCTTTGCTTTTCATTTGAATTTATTATCCTTTTCTTATATTTAAGCTTTTTTATTTAACAAAAAAAGTAAATTTATTTTTTAAAAACTTTTTTGTGTAAAAAAATAAATCTTTTTACAATATTTTTTTAAAAACAGTTTTCTTTTTTGTAATTTGTTTTTTTATTTTTAAAATAAGTTTGTTTTTTTAGAAAAAGTTTTTGTTTTAAACATCGTAGTCTTCTTCAACTTTGTGTATGTTTATTCCTTGTTCGTTTATTTCTATTGGATGTAAGTCTTCTGAGTGTTTTGTTGCACGCATTTTTCTAATGTGTAGTGTTCTATTGCTTTGTGTTCCAATTCCCATGTAATGTAAAACAATTACTCCGTCGGAAACAAATTCTTCTACACCATATTTTCCAAATTGTTTTGAACCTTCGCTAGTTTCTGTTGTTAACAAAGTAGTTACTCCTGCTCTTGACAACAAGTAAACCATTTTCAAAACAGCTTTTCGTACATCGTGTTCGTTTTCAAAGTTCATTCCAAGTGCAGGGATAGAATCTATAACAACTCTTTTTGCTTTAATCTTTTTTATTGCTCGCATTAATTCTAATAATACTTTGTCTAAATCAAAACCCGTTGCAGGTAAAGAAAATTCTTCGTCACTAGGTATTCCAACTTTAGCAATAGTTCCATCGATGATTTGTATTTTTCCTTCGTCTTCTAATTGGCGTATGTTCCACCCAAATCGTAACATGTCTTCTCTAATTAATTCTGGTCGTTCATCAAGTGTTAAATAAATCCCGGGTTCACCGTCTTGTGCACCATTAACAATGAATTGTGTTGCAAAAATAGTTTTTCCGGTTCCAGTACCACCACTAACTAAAAAGCTTCTACCTTCAGGTAACCCGCCTTCTATTAGTGTATCAAAACCACCAATGCCTGATTTTATTCTATTCATTATATCCCTATTGTTTTTTTACTTAATAATCCTAACGTTTCTTTTTTTTCTTGTAATGTCGCCAACCAAGGTAAACAAGAACAACGATTATTATTAATAATATTATTGATCCAACAGGATTACTTTGATTTGCTTGCCCGTCATTCATGTCAACAGGTAGTTTTAATGTAACTTGTTTTTGTGTTGAATCCGTGTCTTGATAAGAAATATTTAATGTTAGTTCTTTGTTTTCAACAGCAATTGGAGTAATTTTTATTTTAAACGAATCAACATCATTAGGTTCTAATGCGCCAATGAATTGTTTGCTCTTTTCTATTTCTCCAAAATTTGATTCAACTTCTACAATTGTAAACTCAGCTTTTCCAACACCTTTGTTAAATAATTCTACCGTGATTTCTGTTTGCGCACCAAGCGGAGTAACTTCTTTAATTGCAGCATCAATATTAACTGTTCCTGAAACTTTGAAACCAATGTAAGATGTTTCTTGTGTGTTTGCTCCAGAAGAATCTCTAAAAGTTATTTTTACTGGAAGAGTATAATTTTTCAAATCTGCTTCTCTATTAACACTAACTTTGATATCTACATTTTGTTTTTGTTTTGATTGTAATTGACTAATGTAATCAAGTGCAGGGCCCAACGGAGTAATTTCTCGTTCAACAATCGTTCCTGCAGCAGTAACTGTTCGATCTTCTTGTAGTTCAACAATAATGTCGTATGCGGTACTGGTTCCGAGATTTTGTATTTCTAAAGTTATAATTTTTTCTTGTCCCGGGATTAGTCTTTCGTCCGAAACAGAAATTACTTTTATACTTGGTTCTTTTCCACTAACAATAATTGTTTGGTCTGTTGTTATAGTTGGTTGATTTTTTGCACTTACTTTCACAGGAATAGTGTATGATTCGTTTTCAGCACTTGGATCAACATAAATTTTGAATTCAACCAGTGCTTTTCCAAATTTATCTATATCTCCAATATTTTTTTCTGATTCTTCTAAGGTACTAAATGGATAATTATCATCAATATGGACAATAACGTTTTCTTTTATTGTAGATTCATTATTTTCTAATTGAATTAAAACAGTAATTTGGGTTCCGGGAACCGCAGGACTTGGAGAATAGCTTACTTGGGCTATACTGGGGGGCATAGCTAATGCAAACACACTACAAAATAATAAAATAACTAAAACTAATCCAATTTTTCCTTCCGATCTCATGAAATCACCTATATAATATAATCTTTCATTTAATAAGTTTTTTCCTTATTCGCGCTCAACATGGTGTATTGCATTTATTTTTTCAAGCGAATTTATTAGTTTTTCTACTTTTTGCACATTTTTTGCTTCGATTGTAAAATGTGCTTCAACAAAGCCTGATTTTTTTATTTTGAAATTTGTTTCTAGTAAAACAACATTTTTCTTTTTAATTTCGGCTAGAATCTCACCTAATAACCCGATTCTATCAATTGCAGTTAGTTTTATTTTGGCTTGACCCTTAGCTTTTTCAAATTCAATTTCAACTAACTTATTTTTATCTATGGTTTTTAGGTTTGAGCAAGTCGTTTTGTGAATAATTATCTTTCGTTTAGTTGTTTTAACCCCTATAACGTCTTCTCCGGGGAGTGGGTGACAACATTCAGCTAATTTGATTTTTTTTAAATTAACCGTTGCTAGTTTAGATGTAATTTTTTTCTGTTTTCCGATATTTATCCCAAAAAAGCGTTTGATTTTTGTTTTTGCTTTATCGCTTTTTACAAGATTTAGCCACGTTCGTTTTAATTCTTGTTTGTTACTCGTGATTATTTCTAATTTATCTAAATTGTTTAATTCGGTGTCTAGCGGCATAGTTTTTCCATTAATTTTTGCTTTCAAAGCTTTAGAACCCACCGATGTGTGTATTGCAAATGCAAAATCAAGAGCAGTTGAACCAATAGGTAAGGGAATAACTTCGTTTAAGGGAGTGAATGCAAAAATCTTTTTGGTCAGAATTCCTTTTTTTGTAATAATTTTTCCAACGCTTTTTTGCCATTCAAGTAATTGTCTTTCCCAACTCAAATCTTTTTCAAAAAAAGCGTCTTTGTTTAATCGCTTGTATTCCCAATAGATGCTTGATTCGGATTTTAGGTGTTGTTCCCATGTGCGAATTTGTATTTCAAAAATATTGTTGTCTTTTTTTATTGCAGTGTGTATCCCACGATATCCTTTGTATCCTTTTCCAACACCTTCTTTAGCAATAAAATCGTCAAAAGCATATTTTATAAAATCAAATTTTGAGTGAATATGTCCTAGGATTTCATAACATTCTTTTTCTTTATCACAAATTATACGTATTCCATAAATGTCGTGCATTTGTTTAAATGACACCTTTTGTAGTTTTTTGTATATTGATCTAAAGTTTTTTGGTCGTCCAAAAACCTGTGCAGTTAGTTTTTTTGATTTAAGAAATTTTTCTAAATACTCGCGAAGTTCTTCAACCGTTTCTTCTCTCTCTTCTCTAGTTTTTGTAACCAAGCGTTTTACTTTAGCATATTCTCTTGGTTTTTCAATTCTAAAACCAAAATCTTGTAGTTTCCAATTGAAATCATCTAAACCTAATTTTACGGCCAAAGGAGAATAAACTTCTATTGCTAGTTGTGCTAGTAATTTCATTCTTTTACTTTTTTCAAATTCAAGTCGGTCTACAAGATCGGCTTGTTGAATAAGTAATGTGCTCAAATTACTAGTAATTGATAAAACTAATGACGCCATTGTTTTAGCCGGGATTTTTGGATAATTTTTATTAATTATATTACCTACAAGCGTAATTTCTTTTATTGATTCGGTTACGTCGTCACCAAAAGATTCGCGTAATTCGGGTTCTTTTGAAAAACCATCTAAAAAAAGATTATGTAATAAACCGGCAATAATTATGTCATAACTCAATTTTTTAGTTACTAATAATTTTGCAACACGTAAATTGTGTTCGAATTTGCTTTGAGGTAAGTCTGTTTTAATCAAATCAATTGCAAGACTAATTTTTTGTTGTTCTGATTTAGAATAAGGATGCAACAAATCGTTTAAATCCATGCTTATTTTTGGTGAGTTGTCTTTTTAATCCGTTTCGTTTTTTAATTGTTCGACACAGTATATATATGATTAAAATGTCTAAGCTTGAAAACGTTGAATTAATAAAATTTCCAGAACTAGATGAAATTGATTCGGCTTTGCTTGATAAAAATATTGAGCATTTCTTCAAAAAGGTCTCTTCTAATGATGTGTCCTTAAGATTAACTTGCCACGACTATGCGCGCGGAGGCGTAAAAAAACAACACGAGATAAAAGCACATCTTATTCTAGACGGAGAAGCATATTTTGCTTCTGATACTACTTGGCAATTACTTGAAACCGTTCAAAATGCGTTGAAAAAATTAGAAAAAGAAGTGCTAAAAAAGCACTTCTCTAAATAATTATCTTCTTTTTTTAACTTTCTTTTTAGTAGTCTTTTTTTTCCTTACAGGTGCTTTCTTCTTTTTAACAGCTTTTTTAGAAGACTTCTTCTTTACTGTTTTTTTCTTAACAGTTTTCTTTTTAGTAGTCTTCTTTTTAGTAGTTTTTCGTTTAACAGGCTTCTTTTTTACTGTTTTTTTAGCTACTTTTTTCTTTACCTTCTTTTTAGGTGCTGCTTTCTTTTTAGTAGATTTTTTGCCGCGTTCTCGTTGTAATTCTCGTCGCATTTGCTCTATAAGGTCCTTTACAGACATTTTCTTCTCAAAAACCATGGGGTATTCCTCCGTTTTAGTGTATAAAACTTGCTAGAATCAATGTTTTAGTCATATAAAAAGGTTTGGGTTCACGGTATGCCGTGAGTGCCTATATACAAGGCATTACCTAAAGGTAATGCAAAGTAGCAAGTATTTGGATAAAATTAAGTTAATACAATAAGTGGACACGCCAAGAAATGGATTCCTATTTAACACACTCGTTCCAAAAACAAGCTCCACTCCGTGACCCTTCAGCGTTCCCAAATAAAACTACCGTTGCTCTGTTCCCAGCCTGGCGGGGTTCATTTCACAAGAGGACCTGTAAGGACAGAGTTTCGACACTCACCTTTGGTGAAATGCATTAACATCAAAACCTCTTTCTTAGCTTCGACCCCAGCATAAAGCGGATTTCTGGTAACAAGCCACCACTAACGGCCCGGTCTAGTCCAACAAAATTCTTCTCACAAACCTTTTAAAAGAGCTTTTTTTGCTAGTTTTTCTATGTCTTGTTTTGAAGTTACACACGAGAATCTTCTTGCTAGAACCGGTTTATTAAAAACGGCTCACGGAAAAATAGAAACTCCATTCTTCATGCCTGTGGCAACAAAGGGTTCAGTGAAAAATATTACGCATGGGCAACTAAGAAAAATGGATATTGATTGTTTAATTTCGAATGCTTTTATTAATTATTTAAAACCTGGTTTGTCGTTAATAGAAAAAGCGGGCGGATTACACAAATTCATGTCTTGGGATAAATCTCTTTTCACGGATTCGGGAGGATTTCAATTAATCCTAGATCATTTTAATCCAAAGATTACTGAAAAAGGTGTGACTCTAACAAATCCGTTTGACAAGAGTCGAGAACTAATTTCTCCAGAAGTTTCTACAAAAATCCAAAATTCTCTTGGTAGTGATGTTGCAATGGTTCTTGATCACCAACCAATTTTTGGAAAAAGTAGAGCAAATTATCTGGATTCGGCAATTAGAACAATCCAGTGGGCAGAGAGATGTAAAAAAACCCATGACACAAATGAAAATAAAATAAATAAAGGACAATTATTGTTTGGTATCGCACAAGGCGGTAACCACGCAGATATTAGAAAGAACTGTGCGCGTGCGCTAAACAAACTTGGGTTTGATTCGGTCGCGTTGGGTGGTTTTGGTATTGGAGAAGCACAAGAAGACATGTATAGAATTATTCGAGAAGTAAAAACAGTTTTACCAAAAGACAATTGTACTTATGTAATGGGAATTGGTTCGCCAATAGAATTACTTAACGCTGTTGCAAACGGAGCAGATTGTTTTGATTCTGCGTATCCAACAAGAATGGCTCGTCATGGAAAAATCTTTACACATGGTGGGACAATACAAATCAATAAATCAATTCACAAAGACGCGTTTACTCCGCTAGATAAAGAATGTGATTGTTTTGTTTGTAAAGAACATAGTAGAGCGTACTTGCATCATTTATTCAAAACGTATGAGCAAAATGCGCACATCTTACTTTCCCATCACAACATCCATTTTATTGCAAAACTAATGGAACAAATAAGAACTACAATAAAAGAGAACGAATTTGAGAAGTTTAAAAAGAACTTTGAGAGAAAATATCTCTCAAAGTAATTTTAACTATCTTCAATCCCATTTTCAGTAATTCGATATAACGCTTCTCCATCTGGAAGTGAAGGTGAATCAACTAACTTTGCAACTCTTTTTTCTGCTTTACTTTTTCGCAAATAAAGTCGAGTTTTAGTTGCGTGTCCAACAATATTTCCTCCAACCGGTGCAGTAGGATCTCCAAACAAAATATCTGGTCTACTCATTACTTGGTTTGTAACAAGAACCGTAATATTATACATCTCGGCTAGTTTTTGCAATGTCCTTAAATGCGAATTCAACTTTTGTTGTCTTGCAGCAAGCGTTCCTCGTCCAACATACTCTGCACGAAATTGTGCCATCAAAGAATCGACAATTACTAGTTTAACATTTTTTTCTTTTATCATTTCTGCAGCTTTTTCAGCGAGCAACATTTGATGATCTGCATTGTACGCGCGTGCAACAAAAACATTTTTGAGTACCGTGTCAACATCTAAACCAAATCGTTTAGCAACTTGTATTACTCTTTCTGGTCTAAAAGAATTTTCGCTATCAATATACAAGCAAGCTCCTTCAAGTCCACCTTGTTCAATTGGTAATTGTACCGTAACACATGTTTGAAAACACCATTGACTTTTTCCTGAAGCCATTTTTCCATAAACTTCAGTAAGGCTTTGTGTTTCTATTCCTCCGCCAATCAAAGTATCAAGTTCTTGGCTACCGGTTGTGATTCTCCCGACAAGTTTTCTTTTTTCAGCCAAAATATCTGCACTCTCAAAACCCATTTCAAGAGCATCTCGGGCAGCTTTAATTGCTTTATCCGCAGTACCATCTCCAAGCCCTGCAATTTCTTTGAGTTCCATTGGGCTCGCAACAGCCATTTGTTCAAGTGTTTTGTAACCTGCTTCAAATAGTTTTTTCGCAGCGCCCTCACCTACCCCGGGTAAGTCTTCTATTGTCTTTATTTTTTTCGCCATTATACCACCTCTTTAGAACTTTGAGTGTTTTATTTGGCGTAATAAAACCCCTTGCTCTTTTTGATATACAAAATAAGGTTGGGTTGTTTATAAATCTCTTCCTACCTTGGTGCCGGCGGCTTTAATTTTGGAGTTATAATAAATAGTTTGGTTCGCTAAGCGTTTTTATTTTGTCTTTTAATCCGAGTTCTTCGTATCGATCAATTTCTTTTTTCATTGGTTCAAAAATTAATTCTTTTGCGTCTGTAATAGGCAACCATTTGAATTCAGTGTGTTCTTCACTAAGCGTAACGGCTTCTTCATTTGTTCTACAAGCAAAAACAATTGCAGTGATAGTTTGTCCATCTTCGCGAGTATAATAATTAACACTCATTGGAACTAATACAGTTGCATTAAGTCCGGTCTCTTCAAATATTTCTCTTTTTGCGCCAAGATAAGGATCTTCTCCTTTGTCAAGTCGTCCACCTGGGATTTCCCATTTTTCTGCACAATGAACATCGTTACTTCTTCGTTTAATCAAAAGTAGTTTTCCGTCATTAACAACGAATCCTTTTACCGCAATACTTGGTTCCATACAAAAACATGATTCGAAGAAATTTTAATGGTTTTTGTTTGCAAAATTCTTTTTCAAAACAACACAATATAATTCCAAACTTTTCTAAATTTTATTCTTAGCTTTCCGAAGTTGCTATTCGTTTTTACGAAGATTTTTTTTGTTTTTACAACCATTTACTTCATTTAGCGGTTCGGATTCTGTTTCAACATAATCTTGCAAGTAAGCTTTATAAACTCCCAGAGCTTTTCTTAGTTCGTCGAGAAGAAAAAGTGAAGCCTATGCCTAAATTTGTAACAAAACGAGATGGATCAAAAGTTACTTTTGATGAAAACAAAATAGAAAAAGCTATTTGGAAAGCCGTACAAGGAGTAGGCGGGAAGAATAGAGAAAAGAGTTCTCGAATAGCCGCGGTTGTAGCTGAGCGAATGAATGCACGTTTTCGTGAAGACGATGTTCCAACAGTAGAACAAGTACAAGACATTGTAGAAGAAGTATTAATTAAAGCAGGTCACGACAAAGTAGCTAAATCGTATATCCTTTATAGACACCAACACGAATTAATGCGAGCAAAAAAAGAAATGCTTTCAGACTTTGACGTAGTTGATTCGTATGTTGTACAAGAAGATTGGCGAGTAAAAGAAAATTCAAACATGGCGTATTCTTTGCAAGGACTAAGAAATCATATTTCTTCAAACTTAGTATCGAATTATTGGTTAATGAAAGTTTATCCATTAGAAATCGGCGACGCACACAAAGACGGAGATTTACATATTCACGATCTTTCTGAGTTAAGTGTGTATTGTGTTGGTTGGGATCTAAAACAATTGTTAATGGAAGGGTTTCGTGGAGTGCGCGGAAAGATTTCTTGTAAACCTGCAAAACATTTTCGTGCAGCATTAGGACAAATAGTAAATTTCTTTTATACTTTGCAAGGAGAAGCAGCAGGAGCACAAGCGTTTGCAAATTTTGATACGTTATTAGCTCCATTTATTCGTTATGATAATTTATCAAGAGATGATGTAAAACAATCGTTACAATCATTTATTTTCAATAACAATGTTCCAACAAGAGTTGGTTTCCAAACACCATTTACAAATATAACTCTTGATTTAGTTGTTCCAGAAAATATGAAAAATGTTCCTGTAATAATCGGAGGCAAAGCAATGGAAGCAACGTATTCAGAATTTCAACCAGAAATGGAAATGTTTAACGAGGTTCTAGCCGAAGTAATGACTGCGGGGGATCAAGATGGAAGAATTTTTACTTTTCCTATTCCAACATATAATATTACAAAGGATTTTGATTGGAGTGAAGGAAAATACGATGCAATATGGGAAATGACTGCTAAATATGGTATCCCTTACTTTGCAAATTTTGTTAATAGTGATATGGGTGCAGATGATGCACGAAGCATGTGCTGTAGATTGCGTCTTGATAATCGTGTGTTAAGAAAGAGAGGTGGAGGTTTATTTGGTAGTGCGCCAATGACTGGTTCTATCGGAGTGGTAACCATTAATATGCCTCGAATAGGTTATTTAGCACAAACCGAAGAAGAGTTTTTTGAAAAACTTGGTAGAGTCATGGATCTTGCAAAACAATCGCTTTGTATTAAAAGAAAAATGCTTGAAGATTTAACTGATAATGGATTGTATCCTTATTCAAAATATTATTTGCGCGGAATGAAAGAAGAAACAGGACAATTTTGGAAAAACCATTTTTCAACAATTGGTTTAATCGGAATGAACGAAGCGCTAGTAAATTTTATGAGTAAAAATATCGTTGATGATGAGGGCACAGAATTTGCTAAAAAAATAATGAATTTTATGCGAGACAAACTAGCAACTTACCAAGAAGACACTGGAGATTTATTTAATTTAGAAGCAACTCCTGGAGAAGGAACGTCTAGACGTTTAGCAAATATTGACAAGAAAAAATATCCTGATATAAAAGTTGCTAATGACGCGAGTGTAAAACAAGGTGCAACACCATATTACACAAATTCAACTCAATTACCGGTTGGTTACACTCAAGATTTATTCAAGGCTCTTGATAAACAAGATCCATTGCAAACACAATACACTGGTGGAACAGTATTCCATATTTTCCTTGGAGAAAGATTACCAAATCCACAAGCCGCAAAAATGTTAATTAAGAAAATTACCGAGAACTACGCGATGCCGTATGTGTCTTTAACACCAACATTTAGTATTTGTCCTGTGCATGGTTATGTTGCAGGAGAACACGAGTTTTGTCCTAGGTGTGAAAACGAGGATGCTCCACAAAAAGTAATGCCGAGTGAACTTGCAAAAGAAATTAATAATGAAGTTGCACCCGAAGTTAAGATTGAAGCAAAAAATGAGGTTGTAGAGTAATATTTACCAGTTAGTGAGTTGAGGATTGAGGTGATAATATGGTAAAAACAAAATGCGAAGTATACAGTAGAGTTGTTGGGTACATTAGACCAGTAGAACAATGGAATGATAGCAAACAAGAAGAATTCAAGGATAGAAAATTGTTTTCTACTAAAGATCAAAGTGAAGAACAAGCAAGTATTTGTTAGGTGAGTCTATGTTTATAGGTGGGCTTGAAAAAATGACGCTCACCGACTTTCCAAACAAAGTTGCTTGCATAGTTTTTCTAGTTAATTGTAATTTTCGTTGTCCTTATTGTTATAACAAAGAATTAACTTCTTATAAATTTTTTAAAAAGTCTAAGCGAAAATTAATTCCTGAAGAAGAATTTTTTTCTTTTCTAAATCAAAACAAAAAAATGCTTGATGGTGTTGTGATTACGGGCGGGGAACCAACTTGTACTCCGCAAATAATTGATTTTGTAAAAAAAATTAAGAAGTTGGGTTTTGAAGTAAAATTTGATTCAAATGGTAGCGATCCAGAAATACTTCGTTATCTAATCGACAAAAAGTTAGTTGATTATATCGCAATGGATATTAAATCGCCTTTGGGTAAATACAAAAAGATTACTAGGAGTAGGATTGCACAAAAAACGATTAGAGCGTCAATCAAACTTATTTGTTCAACAAAAATTCCTCATGAATTTCGTACGACCTTATACCCAAAGCTTACTATTGCAGATTTTGAAAAAATGGCAACATATATTCCGAACGAAAAATGGCTTTTACAAGAAATGGACCCAGCTAATGCGTACGAAGGCAGTGTTAAACGAACCAAACCAATGAAAAAAGACAAGATTGAAAAAATTCTTTTAGCAACAAAAGAAATTACTAAAGTTGAGTTAAGGAAGTAACAAGAACCTTTTTTTACTAGTATCACTAAATATTTATATGCCTTTGAAAACACACACAAATCTACCAAAAAATAGATTAGCGCACTCGTATCAATCAACAATCCCACACCATACCGCATTAAATCAAAAATTAGGGATTAATCATAACGCACGAGTTTTCTTTTTTGCAGGTGCAATGGGTGATTGGGCGAGAGCACTTTCTCATTCAACACGATTAACTTTTTCAGATATTGATTCAACAAGAGTTAATATGTCAAAGTCAAATCCTTGGAGAATAAAACGTTTTCTTACGGTTGCGGGTGAATTGTTTCCGCGACGAAAAAAGCGTTTTGATTGGAGTGTTTCATATGAACCCTATCCAATGAAACAACCCGGTAAAATTAAACAAACCGATTTGAGGGGCGCATTAGTTAGGTCTTTACTTAATCAAAAAGGAGCTAAATTAATTGTTGGCACTACTGTGAACGCGCACTGGCAAAGAAATGGTTTGTTTGAAGTTGCACAATCTGTTGCAGAAGAATTTGGTGCGCAGGCTTCACAAAAGCTTGTTAAAATAAAACTTAAACGGTCTGCAAACACGTCATTTAGTGAAGAAGAGTGTGTAGTCATAACACTTTCAACAAATAATTCTGCGAGAACAAAAGCCATGGCGTATTTGTCTAAATAAGAACATATTAAATCGGGTTGTAATAATTAACTAGTGTAAAAAGTTTTATTTTCGTAGCGTTATATGCCACACAGTGGTTCCTTTGTCTTTTTTTGTAGCACGAAATGCGCTTCTAACCCACAAGTCGCCAGCATCAGCTTCTTTTTGGGTTAATGGCCGAATTTCTGCTTTTTCTATGTCAAACGGGCTTAGATGTATCGCGTCCATTACATTACGATAACCATTTGTGCCATAGCGAATACTATCTGAAACAGTAATAGTCATTACTCCATTTTTTCTTAATTTTTTATGTGCTAAGTTTAATACGTCTGCAGTATATGGAATGATTTTGTCAAACTTTGGGCGGGTAATTTCAAAAACTCTTTTTCGTTTTCTCATTTCAAATGAACGCATTTCTGGTGGTGTTTGACTAGTTTCGGATTCAGTCATTTGTGGAGTACTTAAAGCAAAGTGTAGATTTGATTTTCCATAATATCCTAGCGTCATATCGCTTCGCATTATTGGAATGCTACCATCTTTTTCTTTTCTAAGTCCGGTAAGAAAATCTGCTTTGACTTCTAAAACATTTTGTGGATTTGGTTTGGGTAAGTGTTCATGTTTTAATCCTTCACAATTTATTTCAACAAAATCGAATTCAGGATTTCTTTGTGCGCGATGCCCAATCTTTCTAGCTGAATTATCGGTTGCACCAAAATGAATTATTCTAGGTCTTTTTCGTAGCATATGTAATAATGCACCTAGCACATTTATAACAATTTTTGTACTTATTATTTTAGGTGAGTAAATGTTATTTGGGGTTGTTGGGTTAAACGGATCTGGTAAAGATACTGTTGCGGATTATTTAGTTGAAAAATATGGGTTTTCTCATTATGATTGTGGTCAAGCAATTCGAGACGAATTAAAACGATTAGGTGAAGATCATTTAGATCGAAATAAAATGATTGATTTGGCAAATAAAATGCGTAAAGAAAACGGTGGTGAATATTGGGCTAAATTTATTTTTGAAAAGTTTGCGGATGCAAAAAATTTAGTAATTTCGTCAATTAGAAATCCTACTGAAATAGAATTTATTGAATCAAAAAATGGAAAATTAATTCGTGTTGATGCCCAACAAAAAACCAGGTTTGAGCGCGTTGCAGATCGGGCAAGAAAAGACCCAACCCAACACGGCTCACTAGATTTCGAAGATTTTAAAATAAAAGAAAACAGGGAACTTGAGAGTAATGACCCTTCAAAACAACAACTCTTAAAATGCTTAGAAAGAGCGTCAATTGTGCTAGATAATGGTGGATCTTTAGAAGATTTACACAAAAAAGTGGATGAAGCTATGCAAAAACTAGGAGTTAATAAGAAAGAGTGATTTAAATGAGTGAAAACTATAGGCCAAACAAAGACGAGTATTATTGGAATATTGCAAAAGAAACTGCGCAAAGATCTACGTGTATGTCAGTTAAGGGCGGTGCAATAATTGTTCGTGACGATCAAATAATTGCGACGGGTTATATTGGTGCTCCAAGAGAAACAAAAGATTGTTTTGAGCGAGGAACTTGTGTTAGACGCGTATTAAATATTCCGTCAGGTCAACGCTACGAAATTTGTCGTTCTACACACGCAGAGCAAAATGCTGTAATAAATGCGGCAAGAGCAGGGGTATCGCTTTTAGGCGGAACCGTATATCTGTATTTTGTTAAACGAAGCGAAGAGGGAGATACTTTTGTTAATGCGTATCCTTGTTTTATGTGTAAAAAAGTTTTGATTAATGCTGGAATAAAACGTTTTGTTGGAAATGATGCCGACGGAAAAATTGTTTCATATAATGTTGATGATTGGGTTAAAGACTGGCAAGAAAACGATATGATTGACGATACAAAATTATATGATTCTAAATATACTAAAGAAGAAGTAGAAAAATTTAAACACAACGAATAAATTTTAAAAAATAATCACAAAACTTCTTTTACACTAAACTCGTTTTCGTTTGAATAAGAATTCATTTTGTTGTAACCAAATAAACTAACGTCTTTTCCTTTTATAGTTTCATTAATTTCTTCTAAAAGTTTTTCATTACTAGTCTCGCTAGTTTTTGTTTCAAGATCTTCTTGTGTCCAATCAAGTAACTTCAAAGCGCTAGCACTAAATAAATTTGTTTTGATTTCGCCAGTATCGTCTTCTACTAAAGCAGAGATAACTGCGCGTTTCTCACCTTTTACTTCGCCACAAGAATCACAAATATTGCCGTCGACTTTCTTTCCACATTTTTCACACGCATTAAAATAAAAGTTTCCAGGTAATAATTCTTTCACAGTTGCTTTTATTAAAACATTTTCGTTTTCAACTAAACCATTTATTTTTTTCTCTTTTACTTGTTCTTTTAAAATCTCAGTAACTCCAGGCATCTCATTTGTTGATGGAGTTAGTTCAGCGTTATAACCTAAGTGTAGTTCTACTCCAAACATTCCGTCTTTTGTATAACCGTTTTTAATTTCGATAACGTCGCCTTCGCGTAGACCTTGGACTTCGTCTGCTTTTTCGTTCCAAGCAGTTGCGCGTAGCAAAGCACTTTCGTCTCCGAATTGAAAGTTACATAGTTTTCCTTTTCGATCATTTGAATCAAATTCTTTGCAAGGAAACTTTCGTAAGAGTCGACCAACAACATTTATTCCGTTCATTCCACCTTTTAGATTATTTATTTTTTCAAAAGTAATTTCTTTTTTGTTTAAAATATCAATTGTTCCATTAAAACCAAGACTCACTTGTTTTTTGTCGTTGTAACTAGTTACAATACAATTATTGATTTGTATTTCGCTTCCGGTAGTTAGTTCTTGTTGATCTATTTGGTCGTTCCAAAGTGTAGCGCGAACACTCGCAGTATCGTCTTCTAAAATAAAACTTTGTAATTTTCCTGCTTTTCCATTTCGATCAAATTCTTTTACTGGAAAAACACTTTTTACAATACCTTTTAATTCAATATTTTTCATTCCGTCGGTAAGTTCACCAACTTTGCTTTCAACACTAACGTCTTGTTTCAAACCAAGTTCTTTTTGAACCATAAAAGCAGCGCCTTGTTCTGTTAACAAACCCTTGAATTTCTCTATTTTAGCTTTAATTAGAGTAGTAATTTCTTCTTCGCTTTTACCGCTTTTTTCAGAGATTTCTTTGATTAGCTCACCGATTTCTTCGCTCATAATAACTCCTTGTTTCAAAACTCTTTAAAATGCTCTTTGTTATCAATGAATTTCTTAATCTCTGCAGTATTTTTTACAATAATTCCTTTGACTCTTTTTAATGCTTTGTCATCTGACCAAAGAATACTGTTTTTATGTGCTAAACAACAAGCAATAAAAATAACATCGTTTTTGTCAATATTTTTGACTAATTCAATTGCGGTTGATTTATGTGGTATTATTTTGTCATTTGGGATGAGCGTTATTTGCATCAAAATTGTATTTAGTAATTTGTAAAAATCAGTTATATCTAATTTTGATTTTTTAATTAATCCCGTTTCGTGTTTGTTTATTTCTTCTAAAACAATATTTGGAAATAAAAAATATTCATTATGCTTAAATAGTATTTTTCGTGTAAGTGAATCTTTCAATAATCCTGAGATAAGTATGTTTGTATCAAGTATTATTTGCATCAAAAAACCTCTTAGAAGACAACGAGTTTATTTGTTTGCTGAACTCTTTGACATCTTTAGGGGTTAACTTGCTCTTGCTTGCAATTTTGTTTGCAATTTTTAATGCTTCGATTTTGTCTTTTATTGCTCTTCGCGCGACTTCGCTCCACTTTATTTCTGGAAACCTTTTCATTTCTTTTTGTATTTCATTAGGTATTGCTAGTGTCATATTTCCCATAATATCACAATTAAATATGTGTGTACACATATATAATCTTTTGCTTAAATTCAGCGAAATAACTTGTTTTTGATAGTTCTTATTCTTTTCGAGGGGTCAGTGCCAGCAAAAGCCTTTTTAATATCTCTATTAAGGCAATGCTTTTTATACTTGTTTTGAGCTAAGAATTATTGATTATTATGAATGATAAAAAAGTATATTCGAAATTATTAGCACAATTAAAAGAGGAAGCGGGAGCATTATTTTTAGTAATAGATCCTCCTAATCAAAGTGCAGAACAAGCAGCTAAAATGTCTAAGATTGCTGAGGATGCTGGCGCAAAAGCAATTGCGGTTGGAGGTAGTCTTGGAGCACAAGGAAAATTACTTGATGATACATTAATTGCGATAAAAGATAAGTGCAAGATTCCAACTATTTTGTTTCCAGGAAATATTGCGACGTTATCAAATATAGCTGACGCAGTTTATTTTATGTCTATGATCAATAGTAATGATCCGTATTATATTAGTGGAGCACAAGTAGCTTCTTCGTTTCCAGTAAAAAAAATGGGTTTAGAAGTTATTCCAACAACATATATTATTGTTGAACCGGGTAGAGCAGTTGGTTTTATGGGTCGAGCACAATTAATTCCAAGAAATCTTCCGTATTTAGCCGCAGCTAGTGCGCTAGCAGGACAATACATGGGTTCTAAACTAGCAATTCTTGAGAGTGGTGGTGGAGCACCCCAACCCGTTACAAAAGAAATGATTGCTACAACAAAAGCATCAATCGATATTCCTTTGTTAATTGCTGGCGGAGTTCGAACTCCTGCGTATGCATTTGATTGTATTTCTAGCGGAGCAGATATTATTCACGTTGGAAGCGCAATAGAAAAAACAAATGGAAACGGAAAAGAAGCGTCTACAAAATTAAAGAAAATGTGTGAGTCCGTAAAAAAAGGAGCGAAAGCTAAAAGGTGATTTTGTATGGCGGTTGCTAAAACTACTCGAAAAACTACTCGTAAAAAAAGAGTTAGTGCATACAAAAGAACGAAACGAAACGAAACTAAATTATTGCGAGAAGTTTTTACCGTAATGAAACACATTCACGTTGCAAAATTAACACCTGAAGGTATGCGAGCGAGTATGCGTGATCTTAGAACAAGTGTGATTTCTGAATTAGAAAGAGGGACGTCACTTAATGCGACTCAATGTCGTGAGCGCGCAAATGTTATGCTTAAAGTGGTTGGTAGAGAAGTAACAGCGAGCATGTCAACCGCGGAGAAGAAAAGATAGGATAAGGTGATTATTTATGGAAAAACCAAAATCAAGACCGTATATACGAGAATTTGAAGAACCGACAAGAAAGTTGTTAGCACGTAATTTTAAGACTGTTGAAGAAAAGCAACAGGTTGCTAGACAATTTAATGCTAAATTTAGTCAGGCAATTCACAGGGAATTTCCCGAGTGGTCGATTATCCGAGTACACGCTGAAGCAGAAAAAGCGATGCGCGAGATTCTAAAAAGAATAAAAAGACATAAACAGATTAAAAAAACACAGTATATGAAAAGAAAAACAAAAGTAAATAATCCAAGTAAGCGTCGAACACGAAGATAGTTGTAGTTGTGTTGAATTTATTCTTGTACGCTAGGATTTGCATCAGTTTCTTTTAGTTCTTCAATAGTTTCGATTATAGCTTCTTTTAAGAGAGTTTTTTGTTTGTAACCGAGCTTCTCTATTTTTTCAATATTATAATTTCGTTCTTTTGCTAAATGTCTAATATTTTCTCGAGTAGCAATTGATAATCCAGTTAATTTACCAATTAATATCACTATGAAAGCGGGCACGCTTAGTACCACCTCTTTTTTTCCCATGACTCCTTTAGAAGTTTTACAAAATTCTTTTAACGACCATTGTTCTTTTCCTGCAACCAAATAAGTTTCTCCGCTCATTCCTTTTTGGAGTATAACTACAATCGCGTTAACCAAGTCTTTTACGTACATTATTTGAAACGTGTTTCTTCCAGAACAAGGAAGTGGAAAACCATTTTTTAGTACTTTGTAAATCTTTCTCCAATAATCATTTGCGCCAAACAACATTGCGCTTCTAATGATACTAACATTAATTTCTTCTTGGTGTTCTAAAACAAGTTGTTCTGATTCAACCTTGCTTTTTTCATATAAACTAACTGCGCGAGTAGGGGTTTTTTCGTTTACTCTGTGATGGTCGTTTCCATATACTCCTGAACTTGATAAGAAAATAAATTTTTGAACTCGTTGTTTTACTGCTTCGTGAATAATGTTTTTTGTTCCTTCAACATTAACTTTCCACAAAGCGTCATTGTGTGTGTCAATAATAGCGGCTAAATGAATAACTGCGTCAACTTTTTTCATTGCAGTTTCGATATGTTTTTTGTTTAAAATATTTTGTCCGGTATTAATATCAAATTCTACGATAGTATGTTTTCTATTTTTTAACTCTGAAATAAGTTCGCGTCCTACAAAACCGCTTGATCCAGTTACCAATATTCTCATACAAATAACTAGTTTGTTTGGTTTTAAAATTCTTTGCGTTAAAACCAATTATATAAATAAAGTTAGAAAAAACCCCGGGTTAATAACTGCGATTATGGTTCCTAAAAAAATAAATGGGCCAAATTTAGGTAGGTTTCGTAACACAACTATGCTATGAATCTTGTTCTTTGTAAGCAAAGTAATTTCGTGTTCTCCGAGTAATTGTTTTCCTGCGAGTAGTTTCAAAACGCGCGCAGTATTTCCTTCTGAAATAATTTCATCTTCTTCCAGGTTTTTTAGAGAAACTTTTTTGTCAAAGAAATTCGTTTTAATCCCGTTTTGTAATCCAATATAAATTGCGCCGCCAATCAAGGGTATCCCAATTAGCATAACAAATTCGATTCGAACAAATCTAAGCATTAACAAAAATGCAAAGTAAATAATTAATATGCCGACAAGGATTATCGAATTGTAGATTCCTTGTTTTTCTTTTTTAAAATCAATTCCTAAGCGTACATATTTCAAAGAATAATAAATCGAATAAAATAACATCGATAATATTGCAGCGAAAAAAGTAAGCGTTATCAGAAAGTTTATTTCGTTGAATGGATTAAGAAAAGCAATTCCAGTAAATATCTTTACGTCTCCTCCGCCAAGTTTACCAAATTTATAAACTAAAAACAATAATCCAAATATCGCTACTCCGCTAACTAAATTAAACCATTGTAATTGTGCCAAACTAAGCAATATTCCGAGTGCAATCATTGGGTAAGTAATCCAATCATAGATATAACCTGTTTTTGCGTCAGTTGCGCCACCAATAAACGTGCCAATGAGCACAGCGATTTGTTGTATAATAAAAAGCATTCTAAAATTAGGTGTCAAAAGAATTTAATTGTTTTTATTATCAAAATTATTTTAATCTAAACTTTTTCATTGCTTTTTTGCCTTGCATTTGTTGTACCATTTGCCCAAGGTCTTTTTCGCCCATTTTTTTCATTCCTTTTTCACTCATTCCGCGAAAGCGTTTAAACATTTTTTTCATTTTCTTAAATTGTTTTATCAATTCGCGAATATCTTCGTCTTTTTTTCCGGCACCTTTAGCAATTCGCTCAATTCTACTTCGGTTCATTAGGTCAGGATTAATTCTTTCTTGTTCGGTCATCGAATCAATAATAATCTTAAAAGACTCCATTTTTTCTTGTCCCATTTCCATTGCTTCTTTAGGCATTTTTACTCCAAGGCCAAGCATGTCAACAACTTTGTTTAGCGGGCCCATTTTTTTAGTTGCTTTTAATTGTTCGTAAAAGATTTTAAAATTTAAATTTCCTTTCATGATTTCTTCTGGAGATAAATTCTCCATGTCAATTTCTTTTGCTTTTTCAAGTAATCCTTCAAGGTCTCCATAACCCATTATTCGTCCCAAAAAGCGATTAGCGTCAAAGCTTTCAAAGTCTCCAACTTTTTCTCCAGTAGAAATAAAATATACGCTTGCGCCTGTTTCGTTACAAGCAACGAGTGCGCCTCCGCCTTTGCTAGAACCATCCATTCTTGTAATGATTACGCCGTTAACACCGATGGCTTTGTGAAAAGCTTGTGCTTGCTTTTTTGCAAGGTTTCCCATGTCGGCTCCAATAACCAACCATTTTTCGTCAGCTCCAAATGCCGAATCAATTCCTTTGATTTCTTTTACTAGTTCGTCATCAAGTCCACTTCGTCCAGCAGAGTCACAAATAATTATGTCGTTTCCTTCAAGTTCTGCAAGACCAGCTTTCACAACTTTTGAAGCGTCTTTTTCTCCTTTGATTCCAAAAAAAGCTATGCCTGCGTTCTTAGCATTTGTTTCTAGTTGTTCGTAAGCCGCTGGTCGATAAGTGTCTGCAGCAATTACTCCGACTTTTTTTCCTCGTTTCTTATACCATTGCCCGACTTTTCCTGCGGCAGTAGTTTTTCCTGCTCCAAATAACCCACATAAAAGAATTCGTTTTGGTTCGCTTGGATTTTCTTTTCCACCAAGCATTTCTACAAGCGCGTCATAAGTAACTTTCACGATGTGTTCTCTTTGGGACATTCCTTCTTTGGCTGGTTTAAAAGCGCGTTCTTCGATTTTTTTTGATAAAGTCATTACTGTTGCGATATCAACATTTGCTCCGATTAAAGCTCTTTGGATTTCTTTAATAACTTCTTTTATTGTGTCTTTGTCGATTGCTCCTGCGCCTTGGATCTTGTCCATTGCTTTTCGTAGTGCCTCGCCTAATCCCATTATATCACAAATATTTTGTTCCTAGAAAGTATTAAAAAAGTGAATTTTATGCGGAATTAATATCAAATATAATTATTTGACCGGTTTTTTTGTTAAGAAACATATTGTGTGCATGGACATCAAACACGCCATAGTCTAACATCATATTCCTAATTTGTTTAACTCGTTCCGATAATTGATCGTTAGCAGGTGTTTTGATATAATTTTCTGGCAAAATGTTATTTCCATGATATAATTTTCCAACCACTGACTCTACGTCGTGGGCGTGATAAAAATCACTAACAACAAAAGTGACTGTTTGTTCGTGGTCGCCATCTTTTATTTTTGTTTCATAAATTATGTGTGTTGGGGCAAGTGCCACATTCAAACCACGTTTGTTTAATTCGCGGATAATGGGTTTAGCTTGTCTTTGTGCCTCTACTTTTCTGTTGGCATCGGATTCGGTTAGGGCTTTACCATTTAATTCAATTTTACAAAAAAATTCACGGTCTTTTGTAACAACGCTTAGTCGGTGTAATGCATTATTTCCTTTGTATTCTCCGGTACATAGTGGTTCTATTGTTGTGCCTGTTTTTTTATCTTTTAAAGCAACAAATGGTTGCAAATTATGTAAATTTTTTCTTATAAAATGAAATGCATCTAGTGCTCCAGGATTATGTTTAACCCATGCTTTGAATCCGGGCGTGTATGCTAGTTTATGTTTTGAACCAGAATAACTTATCACACCATTATGCCTTGTCTTTTTCGGTCGCACCACCCAGTTTCGTAGTCTTCTAAAAAGAGCCATAATAATATAGTGTTTAATTTTCTTTTAATCCTTTCCTAAACCTTTTTAATCACTTATTAATATTAATTGCTAGGAGGTTTTGTTATGATTGATTTAATTATACTTGGAGTTATTGTTCTTATTATTGTAATAGTCTTGTTATGGATTATCACAACATATAACGCGTTTATCCAAATAGAAAAGCAAGTTCAAAATTCTTGGGCACAAATAGATGTTCAATTAAAACGACAAGCGGATTTAATCCCAAATTTGGTTGAAACTGTTAAGGGTTATGCTAAGTTTGAGAAAAAAGTTTTAACAGATGTTACAAAAGCTAGAACGGCTA
>Ga0233431_1002741_pt1 | contig 23464 bp, 27 predicted proteins | sample SI_118_April2016_FD_179867 | JGI IMG/M metagenome (GOLD analysis project Ga0233431, IMG submission 179867) | Seawater microbial communities from Saanich Inlet, British Columbia, Canada - SI_118_April2016_200_MG | ecosystem: Environmental > Aquatic > Marine > Inlet | place: Canada: British... | reverse complement strand
CAAAACCGGAACTGTTGTGTAGCTGTTCCCTCTCGACATTTTTAATTAGCTATTGTATTATTGAAACTACAATTTATTAAAAGTGGAGATTGTTTAGCCGATATATGGCTGAACCTAAAGCGATACATCCAACCATTCTTAGAGATGATTCAATTCTACCTTGGTGGGAGAGTCCATATAATATTGTGCATCCAGATGGCGGATCAACCAAACTCGTTGAGTGTTTAGGTTTGGAAGCAATAGATCAAGAAGTAGGTAAGTATCGAGTTATTGCTTCAGCTGTTAAGAATGTAGCAGATATTGGTCATAAAGTTGGTTACGATAAGAAAGCTACAATCGTACGTGAACTGTTCTTTAGAGGAAGAATTGCTATATATGAACAAGGTAAGATACTCGATACTGAAGTAGATGGTTGGGATATTGCTACAGAAGGTTTTATCTGGGCATCAACACCTGACGAAGAAATATTCCACGGATCAGGTGGATTAAGGAACTTAGTTTTAGGTGAAAATCCAACTGAAGACCGAATTAGTTCTATAATTCAAGGATATGAAATTAAAGAGAAACAACGTCGCAAAGCAAAATCTAAGCGAGAACATTATAATACTCAAGCAGCTCGCCATCAAGGTCAGAGAGAAGGACTGGTTTATCGTGGCGGGGGACCTTGTTGAGATAATTAGCAAGATTTTTATAATTCAAATGTCTATATTTTGTTGAATGGGTTGAAATAAGAGCCGTTGTCCCTTCTTGACATTTCTTAGAAAAATACAAGGATTAGAAGTAAGCAAAGTGTTATGATGGAAAGAAGTATTAGTTGATTTCCTGAAGGACCTTTTTTAGTTTTCTTTAGTTTAACTTTTGTTGTGATTTGCGGTTTTGATTGTGGCTTGCTGATTTTTGGGGTTTCATCAAGCTTAATGCCTTTTTTAGATAAGTAGTTTTCAACAGTAGATTCACTAACTTTTATTTTTTTAGCTATTTGGGGTATAGTTAAGCCCTTTTTGTAGAGTTTTACGCTCAGGTCAGTTCTTTCTTGACGTTCTTTGTGTCGTTGTTCATTACTTTTGTTCATACTAACTATGTGGTGAAATGCTTAAAAAATGTTTGATTAACTAATTCTTAGAAAACAATCTTTTCAAGAGCTTTTAGTTGTTTTTGATCTAGGCCGACGATCGGTTCGAAAATCGGTATATTGCATTCTAGTGTTTTATGGTCAAGAGAGCCAAGGATAATGGCTTTACAACCGGTTTCTTCGGCTTTCTTTTCTATTTCTTTGCGGTCTTTTTTTGGACCTTTGATTGAGATTGGTTTGATCTTAGAACCCCAAGCAAATTTCTCTAGTTTCTTGCAGTTTTTCTGGAATTGTATTAGCTCACTTTCTGTCTCGCGTATGTGCAATGGAATGATCTCACAACCGCGTCGCATAATTAGCCAAGCAGCAAGTATATCTTGTTCTTTTTCAGATATTAGTGCAAGTGCTTTACCTGCAGTTCCTAATGGCAGACCACCAAAACCTTCTATTGCTTCAGAGTAGATGAATGCTTTTGGACCTACAATTTCAGCGCGCAACCAGAAATCTGGCTTAGTTAGATTAACTTTGGCTTTAGTTTTTTCTTGAATATATGAGCCAACTTCAGTTTCAACTTCTCTTGAGCTCATCTTTATGTTGCTGTTAACTGTTGTTGCTCTAATACCAAAAGTGCTTTTCTTGTTGACTCCTAGCTCTTCAGCTAGATCGAGAATTGTTGTTTTAATTGCCTTGATATCTGCACCAACTTGCGCTGCTTTGAATATGTTTGATAGTCCAAAAATGTTCTTAACTGCAGACAGAACCTCATCTGGTTCTGGGGTATAGATAAAGTAGCGAGCTTGGCCCCGAACTACATGATCAAATTCAATTTCTTTTTTTTTTAGACAGTCTTTTACATTATGAAGTAACTTCTGCTCGAACTGTTTTCTAACGCCCTTACTCTTTAATATTAGCTCAGCAGGTTTTAAAATAACAACTTCATATTCCATTCTATTCATGAAAAGCGCATACTTAAAAATATATTGTAACTTAGAAAAGAACTAAAAAAATAAAAAGTAAAGGTTTAGATTATGTATTTAGCGATTAATATACCAATAATCAAACCTGCGATTAAACCAATTGCCAGTTCCTGCATTCCATATTCAATATCTGCTTTACTTAGTGTCATATTAAATTACCGTCCAATATGTTTGAATGAGGAAACCTAGTATAAATCCAACAAGTACACCGTGGAATAATTCTTTCATTCCAAATTCAATTTCTTCTTGACTCATTTTTGCCATTTTAATCCTCCAGTTCACCGGTTTTTCCCCGGTAACATTTCACGTATTTCTATATTTCCCATTACCAAAAGAATTGCACCAAGTCCGTAAAACATTGGGAATATCAGTAATTCCTTACCTGCAATCAGTGGCATATTTTGTACGAGCATTCTGTTAGCAGCAAGTAGTGTTCCATATAAAGCGAATCCTAACCAAGTAGCTCCAAAGAAAACTAAAAGCAGTCCCATATGCTCATGTTTTTTAATATTGTGTTTCATGATCGTACCTCTTAGGTTAACATGTGTATACTTGTTTATATACTTAATTAACTCAGCGTGGGTGATTACATGATTTGAAAAAAGCTTATAAACCTAAATCAGCCCCTTTTGACAGGCATGGGGCCATAGTGTAGTTTGGTTATCACTCGAGGTTTGGGACCTCGCAACTCAGATTCAAATTCTGGTGGCCCCGCTTGCGGACGTAGTGTAGTCTGGTCTATCACTTGGCGTTGCCAACGCTGCGACTTGGGTTCGAACGAGTCCCTTTGGAAACGGTCTTCCAACCCCAAAGAGGTTTAGAAATTCCCAGCGTCCGCATAACTTTATTTTAGAATATAGACTTTATCTTGAATTAGTTTAATGTTCTTCTTGCGTTTGAATCTCCATCTGCTTGTATTTGGCTTGTTTCCATCTACAATATTCTGCCATACGTATTCAACATAGTCTTCCACAATGTTGCTTTGCCACCTGTTTTTCAAAAGAGCTAGCTTGATTCTTTCTTTTGGAATGCCTCGAGAAATACATTGTTCTATGAAGTTTACTAGTTCTTTAGCTCTACGATTTTGTTCAGAAGTACGTTTTTTGTATGCACTATCTGCTTTTTCTTTTTTCAAGTATGGATATCCAAACATTATGGCTGAAATTAATATTGTTGCTAGTATCAAAGTAAATACAATTTGTTTGCTTTCAGAAGATGGCATTGGTGCAAATACTTCTTCTGGTTCGAGAGTTACACCGACAGGCAAGTTTATGTTTATCTTTCTGAACGACTGTGCATCATAGTTTTCATAGCTGACTTGAACATAAAGATCATAGACTCCATTCTCAAGATCTTGTGGAAGAGTTAGACTTGTAGTTTTAGTTTTTTCTTCGAAACTTCCAACATAAATCGTGTCTTGACCTAGTTCTACTTTACTTCCAGAATCTTCTATCCAGAACTTAATTATTACGTCGTTGTTGATGTCCGCCATACCTTTTATTAGGTATTTAAGATCAAAGTTGAGTAAGTCTACAGATGGTTTAAGATCAAGTATTTCTACGTCAAAGAGTTTTACACATTTTTTGTTGTAACAAGAATATCCTTCATCACAATCAGAGTTCTGTGTGCATTCTATAATTAATGTGGATCCACCCCCACTACTACTGGAACTACTGGCCGACGTTATTGTTTCTCCTGTAGTTGTTGGTGTTTCTCTTGCAGAGTACGTGGAGAACTGAGTTACATTAAATGTTAGTGTGCCTGAAGAATAACTTTCTTCAGTACAAATTTCAGAAGAGCAAAGTTCACCGTCTTTTAGAATTTGTGGATCAGTAAATGTGAGATTGTATATCTGAAGTTTTGCAGATTTATTTAGCGCAGGCAGGGCTGTAGAGTTTATCTCTATTCTATTCGAGGATATTGTAATATGTTCACTTAAATTAAGCCCACTGCTACTTGAACTAAGTAAGTCAACATCGTCTGTAAAGTTAATCTTTCCATAATCTGGTTTGTCAATTATAAGATTTGTAATGTTAGAAATGTCAACTTGGGTTAGGTCGGTAGTATCTCCTGATTCTACATCTACTTCATCACCTTCATTATCTGGTTTTTCTCCACCACCAAAGTCGGTAGTTAGGACAACAAGTAAAGTTCTTGTTGCACTAGCTCCGATATTTCCATTCGCGTCTGTGCAGTTGATATTCCAATTATAACGCCCGTTGATATTAGTTATAGTGAAGTTGAGATCTGCATCTTTTGTTATTGTAGATGAGTTTGTTTCATTAATTATGTTATCAAGTATTAAGGAGCAGTTGTCTATATCTGCCGTATCAGAGACACTGTAATTGAATAAAAGTGTTCCATCATTATCTCCCGTATTATTTGCGGGTGTATTGAGTGTGACGTCTGGAGCCGTGTTGTCTACAGTAAAGTTTACTATTGTAACATTCCAATGAATAGTTTCATCGCTAATTGATTGGTCAGTTGTTTGATTAGCAAATACAAAGAATTCGTGAGTTGAATTTATCTCCCCGGTAGTATTTACTGTCCAAGTAATAGTTTCAGATTCACCCTCATTTAAACTTGTTACAGTATATGGATTATCTGAAGTTGTATAAAATGGCGTATCTCCTAAAGTTGTAGAAACTAAACCTGATTTTGTAGAGTCAATAACTGTGAAATTAACGTCATCATTATCAGAGTAAGTTGTTGAAAAACAGGTTCCGCTAGGATTATAATATTCATAACCAATTTGACATCGAACCCATTGTTCACCAATATCTCCACTTACATTGACTTGTACAGAATAATCTCCATCAATACATGAAGCATCTTGCGACCAGATTTGGTTCCAAGTTCCATCATAATAACTGATTGCCAAATCATTAAGACTTGAAGAAGAGTAACAATCATAATTACATGTTATGTTAATTGTATTACCAATTGCAACAGTTGTAGCATCAACAGTAACTTCATCAACCCAAAAACCCGATGAATAATAAGAACCTGCAGAACAACCATCAAAACTATAATCTGAAGTTAATGGGTCTGAACCAACACAGCTTGCACCCCAAACTTCTGAGCAGGTTCTTGGTGTTCTGTCTATTGGGTCTAAACTAACATTTATTTCACCACAATTAGCATCACTACAAGTAACTGTTGCAGATACAGTAAAAGTTTCATTTTGAGTTACATTCATATTTGATGCTGATGAAATCATTTCAAGACTAATTGTTGGTGTTGGTGTAATCTCAACATACATCTCAGAAGAAATTTCATTACCAACAGAATCATTTACAGTAATTTCTAAATCATATGTACCAATTGCAAGTTCTGTATTATTTTGTAAAAGACCTGCGCAACTTAATTGGAAATTTGTTGTGTCATTTACAGTAAAACAATCAACACCACTTCCTGTATCTGTAGCTTCAATTGTGTAGCTTAGTGCGTTTCCAGTTGGAATTGTCTGGTTTGCAAAAGTTGTAAATGTTGGAACAGTAGCATCTAATATAATTGTTCGGTTTAGACTCCAATCTGAGGCATTTAATAAATCATATCCATGACAACCCCAAGTATAATCTCCTGCAGAAAGTTCTATATCCCATTCTGCTGATGCACTGCTTCCACTTGTATCTGTTGTTTGGCTTAGTGCAAAGTTTTCATTTGAGTTGTCTGTAATGTACAAGCTTAGATTTTGTGATCCCGCATATGCAGAGATGGAACAATTAAATATTATAGTTTCTGTTACAGAAATAAAATAATTATCTACTGGCGTATTAAGTGTAGCAATTGGTGCAAGAACACCACTACCATCACCAATTCCAACTAAAACAGGATACCCATCATTTACAAGCGAATTTATACCCCAATAATCATTATCTGCAGAATCATCATTCGGGTTGCTTTGGAAGTCCCAAGGTGTTGTTAAGCCAACTGTATCAGTTTCAGTATATGTTGCAACATCTTTCATTTCAGCAGTTGTTTTTCCAGTACCATCACCATCTGTTGTTGACACTCCAGTTGTTTCGGTATCCCAGAAAAGATTTGTTTCAGTACCTGCATAGTATTCATCTCCAATTACTCCACCTTTACTGCTACCACTAATAGCTCCAATTGCATAAGAGTTTGTATATATCCCATAGTATTGTCTTCCAACTAATCCTCCAGCATAGCTCCCGCCGACAACTGTTGCAGTTGAATATGTGCGAGTTATATCGGAGCCATAAGCAGTTCCAATTATTCCACCTATGCCCGAGGAACCTGTAATTGTTCCAGATGAATAGCAATTGAAGAAATCCGCATATTCATTGTATCCATTAATTCCACCAACTGCACTATTTCCAGTAAGGTTTCCTGTTGAATAGCAATTTTCAACCATAGTATTGGATTGGCTAAATGCAATAATACCTGCAGTGTAACTACCACTATTATATACAGTTCCAGTAAAGTATGAATTATTTACAACACCACCATATCCATGTCCAATTATTCCCCCCATACCATTTTCACCAGTTACATTTGCAGAAGAATAGCAATTATCTACGAGGCTACTTGTAGAGAAAGTTCCAATTAATCCACCTGCTCGTTGATATCCAATAACAGTTCCAGTTGAATATGAATTTAGTGTTGTTCCGCCAGAAGAAGAACCCAACAAACCACCAGTACTAAAACCTGTACTTGTTTGCCGAACTGTTGCAGAAGAATAAGAATTATTGATTATTGCAGAAGAATATCCAATTAATCCTCCTGTTTCGTAAAATGAACCGTTTATGAAACCAGAAGATGAGCAGTTATTAATTAGTGTGCTACTGCCAATAATTCCAACCATTGCTCCAACATATCTATTAGCGATTATAGATACGTCTACCAAGTTTGTGTTAGAAATATTTGCACCATATGCACGACTAAATAAACCAACAGAATCTGTGCTACTGCGGTCAATAAATAAATTAGATATCTCATATCCTTGACCATCAAAAGTTCCAGTGAAATAAGGAGATGTTGAACCAATTGACGCCCATCCTGAGCCCGAATTCCAATTAATTGTATCAGAACAATCAATATTATTTGATAGTTTGTAAGACGAAGCTAGTGAGTCAGATACTTCTTGCAGTTGCGTACAACTTGTAATTAAGTAAGGGTCTTCAGTAGAACCTGCGCCTGAACCTGAAAACGCACTAACTGTTGATAATAAACTTGCTAGTGTAACTAGTAATATATAAGTTAAGAATTTGCTTTTCATTTCTTAACCTCCAAGTAATGTAATTTACATTTTCCAACAAATCTGACCCGAATTAGTTTAGCACCTTTTAATTCAGCAAGAATAATTGGAATAGTATTTCTAGAAACTCCAATTGATTTGGCAATTTCAATAATAGTAAGTCCATCTGTATTTTTCTTAAGTAAACTGAGTATCTTCTTTTTTCTATCCATTGTGCACTAATGCTTTGCATTAACGCACTAAATATAAAAGGTTTTTGAAGTTAGTTTATAACGTTTGTTGTGATTTTTTTCAATAATTTTTATAAGGGAGTAAGAATTCTAAACGTATGGCACAGAACTTTGAGTGTATGATCTGCGATTACAAGGGAACCGTTAAGCAGAAAGGTAATCATTTAGGTCTTTGTAAAGAGTGTGTTAGACGAATAAAGGCTAGCTGGCCTGATGAAAAAGACGTAGTAGTTGTTAGTGATTAATTCTTGATTGGGGAAAGTGTTTTATATTTTTAGTTTATTGTTATAGTATGCCAAAAACGGGAATAAAATATGTTTTACCGCCAACAGGAGAGAGTTCAATACCTGGAGGTCAACAAACTGATTCTGTATTTCATCATCCTGATGATGGAAGTATTCATGTTGATTCTGGAGATCTTTCCCTTAGTGGAAAAGATTTACCGACATTAATCAAAGAGTTTGACGATTTTCAACCAGAAGTACAGCTGGCTGAGAGTATAATAAAAGAAGGTGTTCCAGGTTCAGAATATTTAACCAAAAAGAGAACTTTTGAAGAATGGCAAAAGATTTTCCCAAAAGGACCTCGCGTTTCTCATTATGAGGGAAATCGTGGCGTAGAAATTGATGTAAAATCTGGTTCTACTGTATATGTGCATGATGATGAAAGTTTAGCAGAAATTTTTGGACGTATTCGTAAGCAGAAAGAAGGACTTGATGATCTGCGAGATTTAGTAAGTAGTTCAGCTAGACAACATGAATTGGGAACGCAAGAATAATAATTAGAAATTCTTTTAAGCTTTTAGGAGTAGTTACTATATGAGAGATTTATCTAGAGCGGACGCTAATCCATTCCGAACACCTGAACAAGGTGAAAAAATATTAGGTTTGGAAGTAGGTGATCGCGCAATGGATCGCTATGAAATCAATCCCTTTGATGAAGAAATTTTTGATCCACAATCATTCTTTAAGAGAGGAGATCTAGAACAAAAATATGCGGACCGTTCAGATTTACTTGGAATAATAACAGCATTTCCCGTAGATTTCTTTGATGGAGAAGAACATGAATGGAGATCATCAAATAACAAACCCTATTTAGTTAGTGGAACATTAAAACCTGAAGAAAAAGTGCTCGAGTTGAATTTCAAAGATCGGGATCAACAAGTATATTTACTCCAAATGCCTATTGATCACTCGGAAGCTGGTGGATATTATCTTCTACGTATTTTTTTAGGTGATAGAGAACGAGAAGCTAAATCAGTACAAAGTATTGCTGTAGCATTCCTCAAAAACACAATTGATGTTTCAATAAATACTGCTTGGGGTGGCATTATGAACCCCCGCATAGGTGATAGTGTTTTAGTATTTAAGAATGCACTCCAAGATAGAGTAGGTCCTACGTTGTCGGTTAAATTAGAAGATTCTGTAGCATTTAAGCGGGATCTTGAACTATATCAAAAATATGGAGAAGGTTTGCAAGATGTTGCTGAGGATCTAAGTGCGATGTTACGTACGTTTGAATCTTTTACGTAAATACTAGTGAATCTGACTTCCGTTCTTGATGTTTTTAGTTGGTGCAATAAATGCAACTTTCTTTCCTTCATCTGCAGCTAAGATCATCGCTTGTGATTCTTCTCCGCGGATATTTCTTGGTTCTAGATTAACTATAAATACTGCTTGCTGTCCTTTTAGATCTGCTGCTTTGTAAAAGCCTTTTAGTCCTGCAAGAACCTGTCGCTTTTCAATTCCGAAATCAACTTGCATCTTGAATAGCTTGTCTGCATTTGGATGGTCTTCTACCTTTAGAATCTTACCTACTCGTAAGTCGAGTTTTGCAAAGTCATCATACTTTATCATTTTCTTTGTCTCCATCTTTTTTGATTGTGATTTACCTGAGAACTTTTTATCTAGTTCTTGTATTCTAGAATCTTCAACTTTGTTGAATAGCACACCAATGTTCTTTAGTTTAGCTTGCTCGCTAATTCGCTTAGCCGTTGATGGTATAAATGGTGTAAATACTTCTGAAAGAACATTCAATATTTCAAAGCACGTTGCTAGTGTTTGCGCACATTTTTTAGGATCTTTTTTTATAGATACCCATGGTTCTTCTAGCTGGAAATACTGATTAGCAACATCACTTATTTGCAAAGCAATTGTCAAACCCTTTCTAAATTGGACTTTATGTAATGCAACTTCCCATTCTTTTTTTAGCTTAGCAACCTTTGCTAGTGCTTGCCTGCCTTTTGCATTTGGAGTGGCTTTTGGTACTTTTCCAAAGTTGCGTTTTGTGAATGTTACTGTTCTATTGACAAAGTTTGCAAGATTAGCAATTAGTTGGTTGTTTAGTGCATCTCTAAAATCTCCCCACGAAAAGTTAGTATCACTATTTTCAGGTAAGTTTAGTAGTAAGTAAAATCTCCAAGCATCTGGAGTAAACTCTAGCTTACTTGCATCATCTGTGAATATACCTCTTTGCTCACTTTTACTAAATTGACCGCTTTTATAATTTAAGTACTCATTTGATTTTAATACATCTACTAAGTGCCATTTATCTCCACTTCCAATAAGAGATCCAGGCCAGATTAATGTGTGGAATGGAACATTATCTTTTCCCATGAATTGAGTATAGTGAACATCATCTTTGAACCACCAAAGTTTCCAGTTTTTCTTGTTCTTTTTAGCCCAAGTTGCTGTTGCTGCAACATAACCAAATGGGGCATCAAACCAAACATAGAAGACTTTCTTTTCAAAACCCTTTGCTGGAACTTTTACACCATATTTTAGATCTCGAGTTATACATCGCGGTTTTAGTCCTTCCTTGATCCATGCAAGTGGAAGGTTCTTAACAACACCTTTCCAGTCGTTTTTAGATTGAACCCATTTTTTGATTACGGGAGATAGTTTTGGTAAGTCTAGGAACATATGATTAGTTGTTTTTGGCGTTGGTGTTGAGCCACATTCATTGCAGTAAGGTTTTAGTAAGTCTTGTGGATCTAATAGCGAGCTACATGCATCACATTGATCTCCTTTAGCTTTTTCATATCCGCATTCAGGACAAGTTCCACGAACATATGTATCTGGCAAGAACGAGTTACATTTAGCACAATATAGCTGAATAATCTCTTTCTCAAATACATAGCCCTTCTTATGAAGTTTCAGAAAAGTATCTGTTGTAATTTCATGATTTTCTTTGCAGTTTGTACGTCCAAACTCATCGAACTGAATATCAAACCAATCAAATAGTTTCTTGATTGTTCTGTTCATTTGCTGACTGTATTTTTCTGCAGAGATCTTACGCTTCGCAGCTTCCATTTCTGTGCGAGTTCCATGATCATCTGTTGCACAGATATATATTGCGTTTTTATTCTGTTGTCTTAAGAAACGAGTGTATACATCAGCACTTAGTATTGGTACTAAGTTACCTAGATGCGGTACGCTATTTATGTATGGTAGAGCGCATGTAATGAGGAACTTTTTCTTGTCTGTTAGTTTTACCACCGTAGTATGTAGTGCTTTCAGATGTTTTTAAGTCTTTTTAAGTAAATTGATCTAGATTATATTGGACAAGCATACTGTGCACTTTTGGAAGTTCGTAATATCTATCATATAGCATTGAGTTTAGTGGTATGTGGAAGATATCTTTTCCTACTTTAATGGTGTGATATGTTTCTGCAGCGACTTTTGTTTCATGTGCGTACAAGTATCCTTCACCTTTTGTTTTGTGCATAGTTGTTTCACATTTTTTCCCTTTAGTGCAGTTCTTTTTATTTACCCATTCCCATGGGAGAAGCCAAACTTCAATATGATCTAATCTAGCTTCTAAATCTGCTTTCTTTACTTCTTTGGATTCTTCCCCTTCTTCCGGTTTTAAGTGGTATTTAGCAAAGCACCAGAAGAGCTGATGTTGTGGGTGTTTTTTTAAGTACTCTGTTGGTTGATAATCATGAACCGTCCATGTACTTTTGTTAGTTGCTTTTTTAACTTTTAGTTCGAGACCAACTTCTTCATCTAAAAAATCAATACCTTTTTCTTGCGTAGGTATTTGTAGTATCTGTGAAATATAGTTTTTAATTATTCGTTCCCCAAAGTTTGCTCTTCTGCTACTTTCCGTTGAAGTCATTCTTGGAGCCCCTTTGTTTATATATAAGAATTATAAGAGTCTAGAATATAAGCAAAAACTATAAAACTTTCAAACAATTAGCTCTTTAATGGTTATACTTTATATGTCTCGCAGAATTGGTTGGACCCTCGCTATTTTATTTTTCGTAGCTACTTTTGGTTTGTATGTTTATCCAGAAACTACGCGCCCAATTGTTGGCGCAGCAGTAGCTATTGGTGGCCAAGTTACAGAAGGATTGCTCGGTGCCACAAAAGCTGTATTGTCTTGAATATAGTTTCTTATAAATAAATGTTATTGTTTTTTATATGGATATTACTCGCCAAATCGCGGATCATGTTGTAGCTGTTTCTAATAAACGTAAGGAGTTAGCTAAGAAATTAAGAAGCGATAGCCCGGATTTAGCAATAAAGATACAAAATGTGGATCTTAATGGCATGAAAGTATGTGGTGTTGATGGTGGTCTTCTTAAGAAAGAATTTCAGGGTATGACTTTAGTTGTTAGGCGCGCAGTTGGAGTTTGCTTTTCATTTGAAAATGGAATTGTTTCAGCACAGTATACACCTTCTAAAAATCCAGAGCCAGATTCCTTTATTATTACTCCTGATTTTTCTTCTGAAGATGCGAGCATATTGATTAACTTAAAGCGAGTTGAGCTTGAAATCAAAGTTGCGTTAGACTGTGTAAAAAAGTTTGCGCCAAACATTATTGTATTAGATGGTTCGGTTGTTTTGCATCCATCAAGTATTGCTAAACAAGGAAGTGCTTGTTATGGGACATATGGACAAGTTAACTCTTTACTTCGGGAGTTGTATAAGTATTGTGCAGATAATGATATTATGTTAGTTGGTGCTTGCGAAGATTCTCGAGGCAAGAAGTTTTGCGGTATCCTAAAGTCACAGCTTTTGTCTAGCAAGCCAGAAGCACAAGTTTTAGATTCTGTTAATGATACTACTTTTTTATACAACTTCTTAGATGTTGGAGAGCGAACCTCTCATTTTTCTTATTCTGCTTCAGACGATCTGCCTGGCTTATCAGATCTAGGAGATTGGCGAAGGAAGATTTATGGAATGTATATTAAGCCGTCAAAGTTTGATCGTCCTTTGCGATTAGATTTCTTAGCTTCAAATTCGAAACTGCAAGCAGATAAGATTTCTGGCATAGTTAATGCAATTTCTAATCAATGTAGAACTTATGCATACCCCTCTGTTTTGATTGAGGCAGATGCTCGAGCTAAGCTAACTGCGAAAGATATGCTTGCTTTGAATCATGCACTTAAAGAAAAGCTTGGAATGGACCCAACAGTGTTTGATCTAAGACGAGAACAAAGACCTATATAGTTTTAAGAATTTTATTTTTTAAATATGCTTTATTAACTGAGTAGATTCCATCAGCTTCAATTTTCCCTGATGTTTTAGTAAGGAAGTCTAGCTCTTTTTTGAGTTCTGGAGTTTTAAATTGTTTGATATATTCTAGGACTTCTAGTTCATACTTTTGAAGTTTGATTGATATATCTGGTTTTGCCGGTATATCTTCCATTGTTAAACCTAAAAATTTAATTGGGAATCTGACTTTGTCTGTTGGAGCGACTCTTCGTTTTAGGTACTTTATTGTTAAGTATGCGTAAAAGGATGTTGGGTCTAGATCTCCCATATAGTAAGTTGGAGCTTTTAGTTTGCTTATGAAGTTTAGACATTTTTTAGATGGAACTCCAAATGTTGAAATTAGTAATGTGCGCGCGGAATCTATTGGATGTCTCATATCAGGGATCATAATTTCAAAAATACATCTTTTTTCAAAAATAATGATTACTTTAGGATCGACTTGGTTGCCATAAACCATAAACGTGTCTTCTTCATGATATTCTCCATCTTCTTCTTGTAATAGTTTGATTATCTTGTTTAATGCCATGCTTTACATAATTATTGTAGTACAAAAATATTGTGTTTTACAATAAAATATATATACTCTTTCTGTTATTTAATAATATGAATAATCGTGGGTATGTTCGTAATTTTGCAATTGTTGTTTTGCTAGTTCTTGTTATCTTACTTTATTTTTATACTGGGCCAACAAAAGAGCTTGTAGGTATGACTGTTAATGCTTGGGATCCCGTGGATGTTGATGAAGAAAATAAATCTGTGACAATAAAGTTTGCAGATGCATCGAAGATTGCTCACAAAGTAGTTCTGGGGGAAGATACTGAAACTAAGGATATTGTTGTAGAGTTTGAAGGAAATAAATCCAAGTACGCAGAGTATGTAGAAGTATGATCCAAAAGTTTTTAGGTTAGTGAATCAAATAAGGTTATGAAAGTTAATATTGTACGTGTTACCCTAAGAGATCTTAAATATATACAGAAATTAAATCTTGCTCTGTTCAAAAAAGAGCACAATGTGTATGATTCAACATTTGATCTTAATTGGACAATGAGCGAGCGAGGTAAAAAGTACTTTACTTGGGCGATTAAGCGTAACTCTGCTTGTGCATTAGTTGCTAAATCTGAAGATAAGATTGTAGGATATTTGATTGGTGGTTTGGTGGAGAAAGATCCTTGTAGAGTTTTAGGAAAGCGAGCTGAAGTACATAGTATGATGATTTTGAAAGAGTTTAGAAACAATAATCTTGGCTCTAAGCTTGTTAAAGAGTTTATGCGGTGGGCAAAAAGTAAGAAAGTAGAAAATGTTAAAGTGGTTGCTTCTGCTGGTAACAAACAAGCAATAAATTTTTACCATAAGCAAGGGTTTCGCGATTATACTTGTACTTTAGAGCTGGAACTATAATTCAGTGTACCCTATAAATATATATAAAGATTCTATAGTTTTCACTATATGGAATGGTTAGTCTCTGCAGCTAAGAAAAACATGGACACATTTAAGGACAAAACTAGAGCCCAACTAGAACATGAAGGTAAGATTAAATTAAAGCCGGGTGCACCCACCATAACTGCGAGTCAAGCTGCAGGCCAGACACAACAGCTAAGTTCTGTGGGACCACAACCGCGAGAAGAGATTGCACATATTTTTGATCAAGTTAAAGATCTGAACATGCAACAAGGTGTTCAGACTCAACCACTTGAAGCTGAGCCTGATGTTGAAGCACAACTTGAACCACAGAATACTGAACCAGCATCAGACACTAATGAAGTTTCAATTGAAGTTGAAGAGCCCGTTTCTTTAGCTCCGGTTGAGCAGAAAGAAGCTGTAGAAAAACCGCAAGAAACACAACGTAGTTCTATTGACGGTGCATTAGGAACTGTCATAACAACTCCAGAAGGTCCGAGTGTTGGAGGATTTTCATTTGTTATAAATTCAAAAGTTAGCCGTGGCCAGTTTGTTGGAGTGAAAACTGAAGAAGGACTTTTAATTGCTTTAATCTCAAATATATTTAAGACAAATAAGTATTTTGAAAACGCTGGAATGGTTCAGGAGTTTTCAAAAGGTGCAAGTATGTTTTCAGCATTCCCAGTAAAAGAATGGGAGTATACTTTAGCATCTTGCAAAGCACTTGGTGTTTTTACACCAAACGGTATTGAGAGAGTTAGCTTTCCTCCAGCTCCGGGACATGAGGTTGTAGAAGTTGACTCGGTGACACTTAACAAGTTCTTAGGTCTTGACCAAGAAAAAGGAATTGATCTTGGCATGGTTCAGCAACATAATCTGAAAGCGCGATTTAATATGACAAAGATGATTCAGAAGCATCTTGCAATCTTAGCAATATCTGGTGCAGGTAAATCTTACACAACTGCAGTTCTTCTTGAAGAGCTTCTTAGCAGAACCATTGAAGTTGGAAGAGTTGCTATTTTTATGATTGATAATCATGGTGAGTATGTAAGCTTGGAGAAAGAACCTTTGTTTGATGGACAAGTTAAAGTCTACAATGTCCCCGAGATTAAGATCAATGTTTCTCATATGAGTGCTCGTAGCTTTGCAGCACTTCTTCCACAGATGAGTTCAGTACAAGTTAGAGTTTTAGGTAGAGTTATTATTGAACTTCGCCAAAAGTTCAAGGGCGGGGAATCTTATGGTATTGAGGATATTACTGGCGCAATTGATATTGATGAGAAGATGACTGCTGTGACAAAAGACGCACTTAAGGGTTGGTTAAGAGAACTTGTTTCTATGGATCTATTTGCAAAGGCAGATAATCCAGTTCCAGAAACTTTGCTTGAGCAAGGCAAGATGATAATATTTAATTTAAATGAAGAGATGTCGCTTCAGAAAAAGCAACTAATTGTTGACTACTTTTCTCGAAGACTCTTTGACTTGAGACGGCAGAAGCTTTGCCCACCATATTTGGAAGTTATTGAAGAAGCTCACAACTTCTGCCCAGAAAAGACCAAACAAGAGTTTGCAATCTCACGAAAGATCATTGAGACGCTAGCTAGAGAGGGACGAAAGTTCTATGCTAATCTTTGCTTGATATCTCAGAGACCTGTCCAGCTTTCAACAACTGCGCTGAGCCAGTGTAACACTCAAATCATAATGAGAGTTACAAATCCATATGATCTTGATCACATAAAGCGTAGCGCTGAGGCAATATCTGGCGGAACTATGGATATAATCTCCGGATTAAGAGTTGGAGAGGCGCTTGTGATTGGAGAGGCAGCTAAGTACCCAACATTCATTAAAGTCAGAAAGAGAAAAACTTCAGAGAGCCATGGCAAGTCACTTGAAACATATGCACAAGAGTTCGAGAAAGAAAAAGGCGAGCCAGTAGCTGAAGGTTCTGAGTTTATTTGATTAGGAAAGCTTTTAAAGCACTATTTCTACTTATCAGTGAAAATGGAATATGATGATAAGCCGATTGGATTGGTTGTGCAAGCTTCAGTAGATTTGAGTAACAACTCCAGTGATGAGTTATGTGAATTTCTAAATGTAACTAAAGTTAACCCCGTTCGTGGATATCAGAAGATTGTTTCTGCAGGTTTTCAGACTGATGCAGTCGAATTAGTTGATTGTGGTGGTAGTATATTGACGTATAGACACGATCATGAAAGAAAGAAAGAAATTTTGTATCTGGAAAAACAGAAAGTAGTTAGAGAAAAAGAACTGCCTCGACGTTTTAGCTCTCCCATGTTAGTTGAAGAAGATGTTCAACTTGGTGATCTGTTAGATCTTGATTGTGGAGCTCGGTCTTTAAAGAATAGTGCTTGCAAGCTTTGTTTGGATTATATATTAGATGGTTATGATTATGCAGGAAGAACTAGTCCTGTTTTGAGTTTAGCAATCGTGTCAAATGAAGCGCAAGTAGATAAGTTAATCGTTGAATTAATGCGAGATCCTAATGGGATGGTAGAATGGATCTTTGGTGATTTATTTAGAGAAGTAAAAGCGTCAAGTCCCCATATTTTACCCTATGAAGTACTGCCTCAGCTATCTTCAGTTAATCGACAGTTAGATTCTAAAGTCAAAGTGTGGGATTAGAAACGCTTATACGTCAAATTTCAAATTTGCCTAAAATCTTTCACTTCGGAAAGCTTATATGGTAGTATTTCTACTTATTAGTGAAAATGGAAATAAATGGTAAGCCAGCAGGAGTACTTATTAAAAGTAATTATCATGATCTTAATCCATCTAGGGAAGGAAAAGTAGCACTTTGGAAATTGTTGAATAGCAGACCGTCTTTAGTTGGAGGTTACCAATCAATTTCATCAGAAGGTTTATTGTCCGTTGAAGAGCCAGAATTTGGACCGTTAGTTAGGAGTCCAGTTCGTTTAATTAGTCAAGATGCTAGTAAAGCAACATGGTCTTTTAAGGAGTTTAGTAATCCTAATACTGCTAAGCAATATATTTTTGTTAAGAAGGGTGAATTGTTTAAATTCGAGACTTTACAGAAAAAAAAGAAAGTTGGACCAACTGGAATTTTTAGATTATTCCAAAAGCCATGGATATCAACCACTGAAGTTGAACAAAAAGTTAATGTTTCTTTAAATCAATTATTGGAACCCGGTGAAGAGACTCCAGCACATTTACTTCATTTTGTTACTGCTGTCGGGCATGATTATGCAGGTAGAGTTGGATGTGTTATATACACATTAGTTTCAGATGGGGAGACAATATCTGACGTTGCTCTTGAAGCTGAAGATATTGGTTGGGCTCAAAAAGGTAAAGAATTATTTTTAGAGTTATCTAGTAAAACAAACTTGGCTTTAAAAGAACTGGGGATAATTAAAGACGACAAATATGGTATTTTCCCTGAGAATTTAGCAGTTAAAACGAGCGGAATTGATTAATCAAAACGCTTATAAGTCTAATTTTATCATCATAATTACACACATTTAAGGTGAAACACAAAATGGAAAACGAAACAAACGATAGAGACAATAGAGATAATAGAGACGATAGACGAAACCAACGCGTAGAATTTGAAACAATAAAAGCCGAAGAAATTAAGTTCGGACGAAACAGCTTCGTTGAAATTGCACGTAAAAAGGCAAAGACTGACGAAGGCGAGAATGAGTTTATCTCAATCTCAAAGGGATTTTTCCTACCTGACGGAACTAAACGGTTTAGTCGTGGAAAGAACGTATCACTTCCAGTGGAAGATGACGTTGCACTTGAGTTAGCTAAGATCTTAAAATCTATTTAAGATACTAAGTGATGCTTAATGAAGTTGGTCTCTGGCCAACTTTTTTATATTTTTATACTTTTGATATGTTTTAGGATAGGTATTATTAAAAAACGTGATACGATAAGGTTTATAAGTAAGATATACTGCTGTGTAATATGGGAAGCGACCGTATTTCTGCAATAAGGGCAATTAGATCCTCATTACGTATAGCAGTTATAGCTACGCGCGAAATGGATCGTAAAGAGCCCTACACTCAAGGTAAGGCTGTTTTTGAAGGGCTAACTAGTCAGGAGGGGGCATTTATGAACAAGCCAATTAGTCACATTTTGGATGGGCTATATGCTGCGAAAGATAAGGCACACTTGGCAGTTGTTGGTAAGTCGCCATACAACTCTTTAGATTCTGCGATTAGTCAAATAAATACTACTTTAGATCAATTTGGTAATGGTCTAGATGATATGATAATTAGAACGCCAATTAAATTATGATGATATTAGAATAATCTATTTTCGAACGTTTTTTTAGTCTTATTGGATGGTAGTATTATGCAAAAAAGATTTACTGTATATAAAATAGGTCCAACGTCACCCCTTCTTCTCGCAAAAGATATTGAACCAGTTAATCGTAGAGAATTAGATGGATTTGATAATCATTCGGAAGAAAATCTGAGATCACTTGATACTGGTGTGTTGTTAGATCGGAGTGGAAATTTATTTGCAGCGGTTGGTTTTGGTGAAGTTTGTTTAGGGCGAACTGCAGGAGTTGTACTGGATGCTGAGATCTCCCCTGACTTTGATAAGTATATCAACGCATTAATACTTGAACGTATAGAAGAAATGACTACGAATTTTAATTCTGAACTATATTGAAGTAATTTTTGATTATAGTCTGATTACGTTATCTGCATTTTCTGCTAGCTTTTCTTCATGAGTTACTATGAAGATCTGATCTAAGAAATCCGAAACTCTGTTTTGTATAACATCAATAAACGTAGTGACTGCTTTTTCATCTAGGTTGTGAGTTGGTTCATCTAAGATCAGCAGACTTAGGCCTGGAGCAAGTACTCTAGCAAATGCAATTCTAACTGCTAGCGATGCAAGCATCCGTTCTCCACCAGATGCAAATCCTGCAACTCCAACCCAATCACCTTCAGCTTCTTTTATCTGGAGAGTATAGTCTTGTTCAGTAGATGATAATCTAACACCTGACCATTTATCATATGGATAAATCTCAACCCATACTTGAGACATAACTTCATTAACTGCCAAGATTAGTTCATCTCTCAGTGCAAGTTGGGTTGCTTCAAGCGCTTTCTTAAATCTATCAAGTAAGCCAGCTCGTTCTTCAAGTTCAGCTATATTTGTTTGTAGTTCAGATGCTCTATTTTGTTGGCTATTAAGTTCAGCTAGATGTTTAACTTTTTCAGTCAACAGCGACTCAAAGTTTGATATGGTAGTCTCAAGTTCTTGCACATATCTTATGTTTTGTTGGAATTGTTCTTCTAGTTTTTCAACATCTAGTTTTGAAACTTTCTTAGGTCTAAGATCTTCTTCAACAAACTGAAGCGCAGAATTTGCTTGTGATAGCTGTAATTTAATGTCCTGTATATATCTTTGATCATTAAGTGTATCTAGTTTGATTGAAAGAGCATCAAGTTTACCTTCCAAATTCAAAATATGCGTCTTTGAATGTTCTAGATATGTTTGAGCTTCAAGAATGATTTTCTTGTTTTCATCAAGTTCTACAAGGAGCAATTTAGCTTCTTGAACTAGTTCTGCTTCTTTTCCTAACTCTTCCAATGCATACCGATTCTTTTCGGATATGTTTGAGAGTTCATTGTATCTTTGTTCTATTTTGGTTAATATCTCGGAGATTTCGGTATTTCTATAGAGTATTTGTGATATCTCACTTTTCCGTCTTGTTACTATTTGGCTTTTCTTTTCTTCATCCAAGGGATTACTACATATTGGACATTGGCTACTTGCAAGAGTTAGTTTTTCAAGATGTTCTCGTAAGTTACGTAGTTCTGCAAGGTTTGCTTGCTTAACGTCTTTCTTACTATCTATCTCTTTTTTGAGTTCTGATATTTCTGCACCAAGATCAGATATTTTTTGTTGAGCAAGTTCTTGTTTCAAAGCATGTACTTTCTCAAGTTTTTCGTTATTTGTTTTTAACTTGTTTTCAGCTAAAGCTACTTTTTTATCTGCAAGCATAAATTTGAGCTGATAGCTACTTTGTTTTTCAGAAAGTTGCGTCTTCTCACTTTGTATTGTTCTTATATTCATTTTAATTTCTTCAATTTCTTTCTCTGTGTCTTGTTGATTTATTGAGCTATCTTTACCTTTTAGTTTTTCATTTAGATCTGAAGTTTGTTTGAGAAGAGATCTTTTTCTTTCTTCTAGTCGGTTAGATTCTTCAAGCTTGTCACGTAAGTTCAGCAAGTTTACTCTTGTGCTGTCTTTTTCAGTTTTCTTTTTACTTAGCTCCGATGTTAATTGTAATTGTTTTGATTTAAGAGATTCAACTTGGTTGTTTGCATCTTCTATTTTTTTGTTTATATCTTCTAAACCAATGCTTTGTAGGAAAGATTCGGATTCGGATTTTTGTCGTATGATTTTATTTCGTGTTATTATGCAGTTGTTGCGTGCAACTTCAAACTTGTTCAGGCCCATTAGTTCATCAATTCGTTTTTTACGATCTTTTGGAGCAAGTTTGAGAATCATATCTATATCGTTTTGCATGGCATAAACAGTTCTTAGAAATATTTCATCATCAACACCAAGTTCTTTTTTTACAAACTCATTGACTTGTGTTGTTTGTGGTCCGGCAACTAATTTCCCGTCAGCATCTCGCACAGAACCTTCTGAGACATTTTTCCTGGCATCTATTTTTCTTTTGATTTGAAATGTTTTGTTTTGTGGAGAAGTTAGCGAGAGATTTATTTCAGCAAGTTTGAGTTCTGCAGATCTGGAAATTACATCTGCAGATTTAATGTTTCTATGTTTAAGTTCTGAGAAAGTGCCAAATAAAGCAAAAGATATTGCTTGCAGTATTGAAGACTTACCTGCACCCATCGAGCCAACAAGTACGTTTGTTCCCGGCTGAAATTGCAAGTCTGATTCTATATGACTTTTCCAGTTGCGAAGTTGTATCGAGTTGATCATTGTGAGAGTTCGTTGAAAAGGGAGATGATTTTCTTTTCTTCCTCCTTAGTTTTAGGTTTCATGTTTTCGATTAGAAGCTTCATGCCAATTTCTTCAATTGAAACATTGTTGTGTTTAAGATTATATAGGAGTTTAGCTCGTTTGCTAAGTTGCTGGCTTTCAACTTTTGTTTTGTCGAAGTAAAGCAACGCTTTTTCAGAAAGTTTTTTTGTAATGGATCTAAAGTTAAGATCTGTTGGAAGAAATCCTTCAGCAAGTGAACCTTTGAACTTAAAGCGAATCAATGGTTTGAGTTGTGGCACATGTTGTTTTAGTATTTCTAAAATTCGTTCATGTGTTTGTGTTATAATTTCAGATGGTTTTTTATTTGTTACATCAAGTAGTTCATAATAAAATTCTCGAACACCTTCAAGTTCTTTAAACTGCGCAGTTAGTTTTCCCATAGTTGTTTCTATTATGTAAAATCCTTTTTTTCGTTGAGCTTCAATTTTTTTGAGTTGTGTTCTAACGGTTGATCCAGGTACAATAATCGGTGCATCGGTTAGCGGTTGTTTGTCTTCAACTCGCCAATGTATGTGACCTAGAATAAATAAATCAAAGTGCACGGGTAGGTTTGAATAACTCATTACATTTTGTTTTACATCGGGAATAAGTTCCCGGAATGTTTGGTGGATCATCATGAGGTTTAGGACTTGTGGAAATGGTTGTGGATTCCATGCTTCCATTGCTTGAGTTGCGAACTGATCTGGAACACCTGACAATCCATGTATGCCAATTCGTTCTGTGCCAACTTCAATCAGTGCAGATTCTGCATGCAAGTGTGTTAGGAAGCCAGCTTTTTCTAGCAGTTGTATGGGATTGACGCTACCTGGATTGCGTTTTTCATGTGTACCATATATCGTGACAACTGCAGGTATTTCTTGATTCATACTATCGTCACGTGTATTAGATTTGAGATTAATTACTTTAATTTTAGGTAGTTTCTTCAGCTGGTTAAAGAGCTCAAGAGTCCTACTAATGATTTCGGGTTTTGGAACTTTGTCATGAAAGATATCGCCAGGTAGTAGGATAAGATCAACTTTTTCAGAGATTGACTTTGAGATAGCTTCTTGAGCATTTCTAAAAGCATCTTCACCACGTTCCGTCCCAAATTGAAATCCAAGATGGAGATCACTAATCACCGCTATTCTCATAACTTTAAACTTCAGAAAGATTTTAAAGCGTTTAATATGGTAGAGTATATGAAGTTACTCAAAATTATTTTGGTTTTTATTATCTTAATTTTGTTTATACGTGTTGTGTCTGAACGTCAAATAGATGATGTTTCACCTGAGATTCAGTGTGATGCTGAGTTGCTTGAGAAGTCTGATGTTTTTTATGTAATTCCGATGTTTAATAACAAAAGCATCGCAGATAATCAAACTTGGTGCCAAGATATACTTGCTATGAATAAAACCTTAGCAATGCATGGTGTCTACCACACGTTTGAAGAGTTTAAAGAGCCACGTTCAGAAGAATATTTACAAATCGGTATCGTTGCTTTTGAAAATTGTTTTAATCAAACTCCAGTTAGATTTAAACCACCCCAAGTAGTAATTTCAAAAGAAAATATGGCGTTGATTAGACGTAAAATGAAATTAGATACTTATGCTTACGTTCATAAAAATTACCATTGTAATGATACGGGTGTTTATCCAAATTGGTTTAGGGATTTAATTTAATGCCGGTCGGAAAACACTTATAAATCACGATTTTGACTCATATTTGTTATGAAAACCAAAAACTTGAAGGGTGGTTACCTTCCTAATCAGTAGAGGAAATACATGCATAGCTAGAGCTTTTTCGGGTGGTCAACCCCCTAATTCAGAAACAAATTCTTTCAGTGCTATCTAGAAAGTCAGGAATAAGTCAGAAAGCAATTGTTTTAGAAACTGGACTTTCAGAGCGTTGTGTTAGGAATAATCTGCAGTTTTTAGAAGAAATTGGATTAGTATCTGTTGCTAGAGATATTCGTAATCTTAATTTCAAAAGATATTCATTGCGAGGTGATGTAAATGGTTAAATATTTTGCATATGGAAGCAACTTATATCTTAAGCAGATGCAGGATGTA
>Ga0233431_1002737_pt1 | contig 23516 bp, 26 predicted proteins | sample SI_118_April2016_FD_179867 | JGI IMG/M metagenome (GOLD analysis project Ga0233431, IMG submission 179867) | Seawater microbial communities from Saanich Inlet, British Columbia, Canada - SI_118_April2016_200_MG | ecosystem: Environmental > Aquatic > Marine > Inlet | place: Canada: British... | reverse complement strand
AAAAACATCCTTAGAGACACATTCCAGTGAAAAGCATTATACATGTCGAGTTTTCTCTTAAACCCGATATTCTATGCGAAACGAAGTTGATGTATTCAAACACGTAGTCAAGACAAACGAGTTAATGAGGAAAGGCGGGCTTCTGCTCGTCGCCGAGGGAGAAGACAAGAAGCCAAACGCCATGACAATTGGATGGGGCTTCCTTGGAACAATGTGGTCCAAGCCAGTGTTCGTGGTTGCCGTAAGGTACAGCAGGCACACGTACAAGCTATTGGAGGAGTCCGACAGCTTCACGGTCTGCCTACCCAGCAAGGGCATGAAAGAGGCGTTAGCCCTCTGTGGAACCAAATCCGGCAGGGACATGGACAAGCTCAAAGAGTCCGGCCTAACACCAAAGAAGGGCAAAACAGTTGACGCCCCATACCTGAAGGAGTCACCTGTGCACTACGAGTGCAAGGTGGTGTACAAGGACGAGATGGCGGAGGGAAGGCTAGCCGAGCCTCTTCAGGAATCCATGTACGACAGCAAGGACTGGCACGTCCTCTACTACGGTGAGGTAACTGGCTGCTACGCCGTCGATGGCGCAGAAGAGAAACTGGCGTGATCCCATGAAGATACTTGTTGTCTATGACTCCCAAACCGGGAACACGGGCAAGATGGCTGGGTACGTAGCCGAGGGCATAGAGAGCGCAGGAGTAACCGCTGTACTGAAACCTGTTGAGGAGGCGTCAATCGATGAGCTCCCACAGGTGGAGGGCGTAATCCTCGGCTCACCTGTCTACTACGGATTACCTACAGGTAAGATCAAGTCATGGATAGATGAGACGGTGAAGTACCACGGTAAACTGACGAACCTCGTCGGTGGAGCCTTCTGCAGTGCAGGCGGAACTCACACAGGCTCAGAGTCCACCATACTTGCGATTCTTGAGATGCTTCTGGTGCACGGCATGATTGTTCAGGGCAACCCACATGGCAGCCATTACGGTGTTGCCTCGGTTGGTGCCCCTGACGATAAGGACGCCGAGAACTGCAGGAAACTGGGTATCCGGGTCGCCGAGCTTGTGAAAAAGCTCAACAAATGACCCAAAATACAAAACCCAGTACCACACTTATTTTCCATGACCATTTCTAAGCGGGAACTACTTGACGGCGTCAACGTTGACGGCGAGTTGGTTTCTCTTCTCTCCGATTTATTGAAGATTCCAAGCGACAACCCACCCGGTGACACAACAGCCCTTGCCAACTTCATTGTCGAGTATCTTACAGGGTTCGGCGTAAAGGGTGAGGTGATAGTGACCAAGCCGGGTATTGCCAACGTCGTGGCGACGATAGGTGAGGGGTCGCCGCACCTTGTGCTTAACGGGCATCTTGACACGTTCCCCGCCGAGGTTGGCGAGGAGTGGAGTGTGCCCCCTTACTCTGGTTTAGTTAAGGATGGGCGTGTCTACGGCAGGGGAGCCGGTGACATGAAAGGGGGGCTTGCAGCGCTACTCTACAGCTTCGCGAGGATCAGCAAGACGGATTTCAAGGGCAAGCTCACGTTCACTGGTACTTCGGACGAGGAGACGGGGGGCGAGTGGGGTGCACTGTGGCTGCTTGAGAAGGACAAATCCCTGCACGGTGACGCGGTGCTCAACGGGGAGCCTTCTGGTTTGACTGTCCGTATAGGCGAGAAGTCACGTGTCGCGATAATTCTTGAAGCCGAGGGCAAGGCTGCCCACGGTAGCTTCGCGGGTTACGTCGGGGAGAACGCCATCATGAAGATGGTTAGGATCCTGCCACTCGTGGAAGCCTTCCAGGGTACACCAGCGGTGTTCACAGACGAGACAAGGGCTCTCACAGAGGAGGTAATGAAAGGCTACAGGCAGCAGTACGGACACGAGTCCGAGACCATGGCAAATGTGCTCAAGGAGGTTACAGTGAACATCGGAACCATCAGTGGTGGTAGCGAGGACAACATTGTACCTGCCTACTGCACAGTGACCGTGGACACCAGGCTACCCCTTGGGATCATGCCCGAGGAGATAACCGAGATGATCAGGGAGAAGATTCACGAGGTGGACCCCAGTATCAAGGTGAGCTGGAAACGTCCTCCTCAGATAGTCACGGAGTCAACGTACTCGGGGACAGAGGAGAGGATCACCCGGGTTCTGGCGAAGAACTCCAAGGAGGTAACTGGCGACGAGCCGTTGTACAGCTTCACATCGGGTGGGACTGACTGCAGGTTCTGGAGGAAATATGGAATCCCTGCAATAAGCTACGGTCCAAGGGTGTTCGCCATGGGTGGCGTTGACGAGAGCATCACCGTGGATGACCTGATAACCACCGCGAAGGTACAGATGGGCACCATACTGGACTACCTCGACGGGGCGAACCCCTAAAAACGATTGTTCCCTCGATTGATGTGATTAGCGTGGGCGAGAAAATCATCGGAATCCTCGGCGGCATGGGCCCAGAGGCAACTGCGGACCTGTTCCTCCGTATCCTAAAGACAACCCCAGTGGAGAAGGATCAGGACCACTTCAGGATCGTCATTGACAGCAACTCCAAGATACCCGACAGGACCGCTGGTATCAGGGGGACAGGTCAAAGCCCGTTGCCTTCGATGCTGGAAACCGGCAGGAACCTGGTGAACTCGAAGGTCGATTTCATAGTTATGCCATGTAACACTGCCCACTATTTCCACAACGAGTTGGAGCAGTTGCTCAGGGTGCCCGTACTCCACATGATTAGACTCAGCGCTAAGCATGTCAAGGACAATTACCCTGACGTGAAACGTGTCGGTCTTCAGGCAACTGATGGCACTATTGCAAGCAAGCTGTACCATGAAGCTTTCGAGGAGTATGGTATCGAGGTCATAACCCCTGATGATGTTTCTCAGAAGACCATCATGGATGCAATATATCGGGACATAAAGACAGGGAACCTTGAGACTGGTGGAAAACTTTTGAAAAAAGTCGCCGATGAACTCATAGAAGCTGGCTCTGAGGCGGTTATCTGCGGCTGCACAGAGGTAAGTCTGGTGCTTCACGACGGTGACCTATCCGTACCGGTTGTTGACCCCCTTCAGGTTTTGGCGGAGGAAGCCGTCAAGTACGCTTCCAGTTGAGGTGTTGAATTGGACGAGCCAACTCTACATCTTGGATACTTGACTTATCAGAGGGACAGCGGCAGCGAGGAGGTGGAGTTCTATTACCCATCGGGCGTCAACTGGGGCTGTGTCCGTTGCGGTGCCTGCTGCGGTGACGTGGATAAACGGCAGCGTATGATACGGTTACTGGACAAGGACATGGATCGCATCGATAAAGTGACAGATGAGGACTACTGCATGGACTGGGATGAAGGCTCATTTTCAGGGTTGATGCTGAAGAACGATGGCAAATGCCTTTTCCTCGGTGATGATGGGTGCAGGATATACGATAACCGTGCACTTCTGTGCAGGATGTACCCGTTCTGGCTGGAAAGGCAGGAGGGGCTGTTCGTTTTCGGTGTTGATGCTGACTGTCCGGGTCAGGAAAAGGGAGAGCTTCTTGGCGAGGATTTCTTCAGGGATCTACTCAAGATGGCTCTTGAAGCCATGGATTACTGATTTATCCCCACACACACACACACTTTCATTAACATTCTGTTTATTTTTCTAACACTTTCATTTTCTCTTTCTCTTCTACTCTACTACTCACTGTATGTGTACCCCCACACTGGGAGAATATAATTGAGTTCTCGCACAGATATACTAGAAAATTAAACGCTCCTAAGGTTGACATCTTCTTTGGTTCAACTCTTACTGGCCCTTACAATATTCCCACTAGCGATTTTTTTTTCGTTTTTCATTGTGTCAGACCAGAACTTACATGGGGTATAAAAAGTATCAAAGTTTAGTTTAATAAATAAACTAACAAATCAGCACATTAGGAAAGTTGCTTATTAGTATAGAGTGTAACTGATATGGTAATGCCAAAGAAGCGTAATAATCGCACAAATGATACTCAAGTTTCCATAGATCTATTCTCAAATACAGAGACAAAAATTGATGAAATTTCACTTTCAGAGCTAGAACAGTATTTGTGGGGCGCCGCAAACATACTAAGAGGTCCGATCGATAAAGCTGATTTTAAGTCATATATATTTCCCCTTCTTTTCTTTAAACGGCTTTCTGATGTCTACGATGAAGAATTTACTACGGCTTTCAAGGAGTCAGGAGGAGATGGAGAATATGCTGAATTTCCTGAACAGCATAAATTCTTAATACCTAAAAAAGCGCACTGGAAATTTATCCGAGAAAAAACTGAAAACGTGGGTCAGGCGATTCAAAATGCTTTTAGAGAAATTGAAAAAGTCAATACTGATCAACTCTACGGCATATTTGGCGACGTTCTATGGACAAATAAAGATCGTTTACCGGATGAACTATTAATAGACCTCATTGAGCATTTTTCATCGAAAAATCTATCTAACTCTGCAGTTCCTCCCGATGTACTTGGTCAAGCTTATGAGTTTTTAATTAAGAAATTTGCGGATATGTCAAATAAGAAAGCAGGAGAGTTCTACACACCACGTGCTATAGTTCACTTGATGGTGAGTATCTTGAAACCACAAGAAGGTGATTCTATTTATGATCCTGCTTGCGGTTCAGGAGGTATGCTCCTTGAAGCATATCAATATGTTAAGGAGAACGGTGGAGATTCCAGAAAACTAAAGTTGTACGGTCAAGAAAAAAATCTGACAACTGCTTCAATTGCTAGGATAAACCTGTTTTTGCATGGTTTTGAGGATTTTAGAATCGAGCGACAAGATACATTGCGATATCCAGCTTTTAGAGAAAGTGACCAACTCGCAAAATTTAACGTTGTTATTGCCAATCCGCCTTTTTCTTTGAAGAATTGGGGGTATGAAAACTGGGCAAATGATCCTTTTGATAGAAATTTTTCGGGAGTTCCACCGAAGAGATATGGAGATTTCGCATGGGTACAACATATGATTGTTTCGATGGCATACCCAACCGGGAGAATGGGTATAGTTCTTCCGCATGGAGTTTTATTTAGAGGGGGGGTTGAAGCAAGAATTCGTAAAAATCTTGTTGAAACTGATTTGATTGATTGTGTTATTGGATTAGGCCCTAACTTGTTTTACGGTACTGGAATTACTGCGTGCATTATTATTTTTAGAGCCAAAAAAGAGGTGTCGAAATTAAATAAAGTTCTTTTTATAGACGCTTCTGAGCTATATCAAAAAGATAGATCCCAAAATTACTTCCTACCTGACCATGTTAATAGTGTACTTGACTTGTACGAAAAAAATTCTGACGTAGAAGGAATGTCAAAGGTGGTTAGTACAAGAGAAATTATAGAAAATGAGTTTAATCTAAACATTTCCAGCTATGTTAACAAACCTCAGGTAAATGAGAATATTGATTTAAAAGTTTCATTAAGTAAACTTTCTAAAGTATATGATGAATTTCAAAAGTCAGAAGCCCAGATACGTGAACTATTAAAAGGATTAAATCTGAAATGACCATAACCCAACAAGAACTCGAAAGCTATCTCTGGGAGGCAGCCAATCTTCTTAGAGGAGTAATAGATCCGGGTGATTACAAAAGTATAATTTTTCCATTAATGTTTTTCAAAAGATTATCGGATGTATATGATGAGGAATATGAAGACGCACTTCTCTTATTTGGAGACGTAGAATCTGCTAATTTTATTGAGAACCATTTATTTCAAATTCCAGATGAGTCTCATTGGAAAGATATAAGAAAAACTACAGTAAATGTCGGTCTATCGATTAGAACAGCGATGATTAACATTGAAAAAGTAAATTTTGATAAATTATATGGAATATTTGGAGATACAAATTGGACAAACAAAGACCGATTATCGGATAGAATTCTAATAGATTTAATTGAGCATTTCTCAACAGTAAATTTAGCTTTAAAGAATGTACCCCAAGATGAATTTGGAAATGCTTATGAATTTTTAATAAAAAAATTTGCTGACGATAGTGGCCATAGTGCGGCAGAATTCTATACAAACAGAACTGTTGTCAGACTGATGACATTAATAGTTGATCCTCAGCCTGGAGAATCTATCTATGATCCAACTTGTGGTTCAGGAGGAATGCTTCTTAACGCGAGATTACTTGTTAAGGAAAGAGGAAAAGAATATCGATCACTAAAACTCTATGGTCAAGAGATCAATATTATTACCTCGTCCATTGCGCGAATGAACATGTTCATTCACGGAGTTCAAGACTTTGAAATAGTTCAAGGAGACACTTTGAAAAGACCTGCTTTCATTGATAAAAGTGGAGTAAAAAAGTTTGATATATGCATTGCTAATCCGCCTTATTCTATGAAAAAATGGGATAGAGAATCATGGAAAAATGATCCATGGAGAAGAAACATTTATGGTATTCCCCCCCAGGGAAATGCAGATTATGCCTTTTTCCAGCATATAATTAGTTCCCTTAAAGAAGACACTGGGCGTTGTGCTATTCTCTGGCCACACGGCGTTCTATTTCGAGATTCAGAATTGGTAATAAGAAAAAAATTGATTGAAGCGGATATAATAGATTCAGTAATTGGATTAGGTCCACAGTTATTCTATAATTCCCCTATGGAGAGCTGTATAATAGTATGTAAAAAGCGAAAAACTTTGGAAAGGAAAGGTAAAATATTATTCATTAACGGAGTTGACGAGATAGAACGTCATAATGCAATGACTTTCTTATCCAATGATAACATCAATAATTTGTATGAGCTTAGTTGTGAATATAAAACCATTAAAGGAAAATCAAGATCCGCGTCTTTCTCTGAAATCAAAAAGAAAAATTATAGTCTTAATATCCCTTATTATGTTGAAAAATGGGATACTGGAGAAATACAAGAATCTCAAGAACTGCTGTTTAAAAAATGGGAAGAAAGTTCTATTTCTATGAAATCTTCGTTTGAAAACTTGAAGACTAGTTTGGTGGAGATTGTCAAATGATAAGTGATCTCAAGAACATTCCAAGAGATTGGGAAAAAATCAAATTTGGAGATATTGCGATAAATATCACCGACCGAATAGACAATCCAAAAGATTCTGGTTTGGATAATTATATCGGATTAGAACATCTAGATACAAATGAAATTAGAATCAAAAGATATGGGTCACCAGATGAAGTCAAAGCTACAAAATTTTTATGTAAAAAGGGTGACATCATTTTCGGAAAAAGGAGAGCGTATCTAAGAAAACTTGCCGTTACTGATAGAGATGCTGTTGTTTCAGCTCACTCAATGGTTTTAAGAGCAAACAAGGATAAGGTTCTCTCCGACTTTTTACCTTGGTTTATGCAATCAACGCAGTTTTGGAAGACTGCATATGCAATTTCAGAAGGATCTTTATCGCCTACTATTAAATGGAAAACTCTTGCAATACAAGAATTTTGGTTGCCAAATCAAGTAGAACAAAAAAAGATCGCTAAATTACTTTGGGGAATTGAAAACCACATTGAAAAAACTGAGATCTTTATCCAAGGTTTTGAAACGCTCAAACATGCATTGCATATTGAATTATTCACAAAGGGGCTTAACCATTCAAAATTCAAGAGTACTAAAATAGGCGATATACCTGAAGAATGGAACTCGATAATACTGGGAAACAAACACTTTTTTGAGTTAAAAACAGGGGGGACGCCTTCTACAAAAACTGCTGAATACTGGACGGGAGGAATCCCTTGGTTGACATCTGGCGAATTACATAGAAAACGAATTACATACACGGAAAAGGAAATATCAAAAGAAGGGTTTGATAATTCAAATGCTACAGTAATACCCATAAATACGACATTAATCGCGTTGGCGGGACAAGGAAAAACAAGAGGAACTGTTGCTATAACTAAAACAGAATTGACTACAAATCAATCTATTGCTGCTGTTATTCCTCAACCGGAAAAATATAACCCACTTTTCCTTTATCATTATTTGAATAACCAATATGAATATTTAAGAAGAATTTCTGGAGGGACTGGTAGAGCGGGGCTCTCACTAAGAATTCTATCAAACGTTGAAGTGCCTTTGCCGACGCTTGGTGAACAAAGCAAAATATCCCGAATCCTTGAAAATGCTGATAATACCTTATCGAAATTCAACGAACATAGTTCAGCATTAAAAAACCTTAAAAATAAACTCGTAGATTCACTTTTATCTGGAAAAAAACAAATTAAGGAGAACTTGAAAAATGACGTTTACTGAACTAAATTCAGTTGAAAACTATATCCGAGATTTGGTTACCAACTTGGGTTGGAAGTATACTCCATATGATGAGTTGAAAAGACAGGACTCGGATGTGATAGTCGAAGCCTCTTTAAAGAAAAGTTTGATCAGTTTTAATCCAGAAATTCAAGCTGACCCAGATAAGGCAGAAGAAGTTCTCTACAGACTTAGAGCTATTATTCTTTCTGCAAGAGGGTCCGGGCTCGTTAAAGCAAACGAGGAATTCTCAAAATGGCTTAAAAACGAGAAAACAATGCCATTTGGTGAACACGGAGAACACGTTTCAGTCAATCTAATTGATTATAAGGAAATATCGAATAATGACTATGTAGTTACTACACAATATAATTTTAAATCGGGACATACAAGAAGACCAGATATTGTTTTTCTTGTCAATGGAATTCCAATTGTGATAGGTGAAGCAAAGACTCCTGTAAGACCCTCAATTTCTTGGATTGATGGAGCTATTCAATTAGAGGAATATCAGAATTCTATTCCTCAGATATTTGTACCTAATGTGTTTATGTTTGCCACCGAAGGAAAGTCCTACCGAGCAGGTTCTGTTAAGCTTCCGTTGACAAAATGGCAGCCTTGGAAGACAACTCAGCAATATTCCCAACTTGATGAGGTAAAAAAAGCTACTGAATTAATGCTTACTCCCGAAGCAGTTCTTGAAATATTAAAACACTTTACAGTGTATAGCACCGAAAAAGGCGGCCAAAAAATCAAAATACTCTGCAGATATCAACAATACGAAGCAACAAAACAAATAATTCAAAGAGTATTGGAAGGAAAAATAAAGAAAGGGTTAATTTGGCATTTCCAAGGATCAGGAAAATCTATATTAATGGTTTATGCAGCACAACAGCTCCGAAAAGAACCTCAATTAAAAAGTCCCACAGTCATTGTAGTAGTGGACAGAATTGATTTAAACACGCAAATAGGCTCCGTTTTTAATGCGGCAGATGTTCCTAATACGATTATTGCTGATTCCAGAGAAGAACTTCAGCGACTCTTAGCTCAAGACACAAGGAAGATCATTATTTCTACTATTCATAAGTTTGGTGAAGCTGAAGGTATTCTGAATGAAAGAGATAATATAATTGTCCTTGTTGACGAAGCTCATCGCAGTCAAGAAGGCGATTTAGGAATGAAAATGAGAGCTGCTCTCCCAAACGCGTTCTTATTTGGTCTTACAGGAACGCCGATTAACAAACGAGATAAAAATACATTCTTGGCCTTTGGTGCAGAACAAGACGAAAATGGATATCTAAACCGATATTCGTTCAAGCAAGCCATTGAAGATGAAGCAACAATTCCTATCGACTTTGAGCCAAGATTAGTTGAACTCCATATAAACAAAGATGAACTTGAAGATGCTTACAAGCTAATGCTTGACGAGGAAGGTCTAAAATATGGAGACAAAGACTCGAAAATTTTGACTAAGCAAGCAGCGAAATTTGGTCATTTAGTTAAATCAAAGGATAGAATTCAGAAAGTATGTGCCGATATTGTTGAGCATTATAGGGAAAAAGTTGAACCTATTGGCTTCAAAGGACAAGTAGTGGTTTACGATAGAGAAACCTGTGATTTATACAAACAGGAATTAGACAAACACTTTGCTCCTGAAGAGACTGCCGTGATAATGACTGTTAATCATAACGAAATGGACTGGCAGAATAAATACGGAATAACTGCAGATCAAGAATCAAGACTTCTTAATAGATTTAGAGACAAAGCAGATCCATTAAAATTACTTATAGTAACTTCTAAACTGTTAACTGGATTTGATGCCCCAATTAACAAGGTAATGTATTTGGATAAACCCATGAAAGATCATACGTTGTTACAGGCAATATGTAGGGTTAATAGACCATATCCAGAAAAGTATCGAGGGCTTATTGTAGATTATATAGGAGTCTTTGACAATGTTGCACAAGCTCTTGATTTTGATCTTGAAGAAATGCAGCAAGTAGTATCCAATATAAATAAAATCAAAGAAGAGCTCCCCAAAGCTTTGAACAAATGCTTAGAATATTTCCAAGGAGTTGACAGAAGTATAGAAGGCTACGAGGGCTTGCTAGTTGCTCAGGATTGTTTACCACATGACGTAATCCGAGATCAGTTTGCTGCTGATTATTCTTATCTATCAAAACACTGGGAAACAATCTCTCCAGATCCAATACTAATACAATTTGAGAATGATTACAAATGGCTTTCTCAAGTATATCAATCAATAAGACCACCTAGTGGAAGAGGTAAACTTCTATGGCATGCACTGGGAGAAAAAACGCTCAAGTTAATTCACGAAAATGTCACAGTACAAACTGTCCGAGACGATCTTGACACATTAATAATGGATGAACATATTTTAGATCAAATCGGCGGAGATAATCATAAGAAAAAAGCAAAACATGTAGAATTAAAAATAGTTTGGAGATTGCACAAACATCCAAATGATCCTAGATTTATGGAATTAGGGAAAAAACTAGAGGAGTTAAAAGAAAAACATTATCGAAACGCGATTACTAGTTTAGAGTTTCTTAAAGAGCTGTTGAAATTAGCTAGAGATACTGTGGCTTTGGAACGAGATACTAAAGCTGAACCTGTTGATGATACAAAAGAGGCACTTACAAAACTCTTGGAAGAGGCTCGAATAGAAAAAACGCCTATAATTATTAGACAAATCGTTGAAGATATTGACGAAGTAGTGAAAGTAACTAGGTTTGAAGGGTGGCAATGGACAAATTCTGGTGAACGAGAGATTCAGAAAGCCCTTAGAAAGACTTTGCTAAAATACCGGTTACATAAAGATCAGGAGCTTTTTGACAAAGCCTACCACTATATTCGAGAACACTATTAAGCGACACAATTTGTGTTCCATTTTTATTTAAATTAACGTAAATTCAAAGTTCTATCAAATGTGCGTACACAAGCTCATCTATGTAAAAACTATGCCAGTCTTGGCACCCATACACTGTTTTCGTTTCTTAGATATTTTCCAAGTAGTAATGCTTCTTCATTGACTAATGTTTCTAGTCTCTGTTTCTTGCCTCCGGCTCTAATGGTTGAAGCCTTGATGTCAGACTTGAACACTTCTTTTACCCCTTTCATGAAGTGATTTGTTTTCTTATCATTGAGGTAGATTCGTTTTCCCTTTCTTGGAGCAATTGCACTCGCATCTTTAGCAATAAAATCCTTAGAAGACAAGCCCTGAACGTACTCCAAGACGAATTCATCAACATGATATCGATATAGTTCCTCCATGTCGCAGACAAGGCTAGGCTTTCCATTCTGAACGCTGTGCAGAAAACCAAGATAAGGCTCCAAATTAGCGCGAACCAAAGCACGATGAACTTTCCATTGAAGCACCTCATACCCCAAGTTAAACAGGTTATTCACACCATCATAAGCCCGATATTTTTTACGAGCCTCAGGACGAATATCTGAAGGAACCAGAGAGTATATTCGGCTAAAATATTCTCGGCTTTTTACGCCTTCAATCGCGTTCAGTTTCTGCCTGAACTTGTTGATGTTTTCGTCTTGGATATTCTGTATGCTATTGACGGCCTTTTCGACATCCAACAATTTCAAATCATGGTTTTCAAGTACGCGGTTCTGAGTCTTGATCTTATGAATCACAATTTGTTTCGCAATATTCCTTCCTTTCTCACTTTTTACTGCTTCATATTGGGCTAGTCTGGTCTCAACATGACGGTCATCATCAAACGCTTTCATCATAGCGACAGGCCTACCTCTGGCAGTCTCAACAACCACATCCACACCCCAGAAACCAAGGCTGGATAACGCACCTGTGCTGACAGCGTTTCCGCTATGTAGCACGACCTCTTTGATTTGGTTTTCAAGAACTGGATACTTTTTCTTGTTACCTTTTCGGTCCTTGAGGACGAAACAGCCCTTCTCCATACCCAGATAAGCCCCGTTATCGTCAAGTACAAGACTTAAGATTCTAGCGTTAGGCATTATTCTTCTCGCTCCATCTTCTTCCACTGACCAAAATACGATCCCTCCTCCCCATATGGCTCAGCACCAACAAATTCAGACACGAGATACTCCGTCAGATCGATCGCCTCTTCAATAGTCCGCTTATGTGACAGTGTGATTTTATGTGGGAGATTATTACTTAGAAAAAGTAAACCCGCTTCAACGAGCTTTTGTGCTATCATTGCCTTTTTTGGGTTCGAATCATCAAGTGGAAATTCTTTATCCCCCCTCAACAAAGCATCCAAGAAAAGCTCAATGTCTACATCTTCAAATACTTGATTAACGTTTTTCCGCCCTGCTACTTCAAAAAAAAGAGTCAAATCAACAAAAGCAGATTTTATATCGTTTCTTCTATCATACCAAAAATTGATATTCGTCTGATTTTTCCCGTATGATCTAACTTTACCAATTAATTTCTCTCGCGCCTTCCTACTAAATATGCCACCTTTAGCTTCGTTAAGGAAATAACCATATTTTGCCATCATAGCAACCTTTTTCTTTTCAATATAATCCATTTATGTCGATACACCCTAGAATACTCGCCAATAATCGATTATATAAGATTTCTTATAAGAAATCTGACCGAAAGATGTCTAAAGAGTATAGAGTTAGAAGAAAACTTCAGGAACAAAGTGGTTCGTATTTTGTAGTAATCCCGAAACTATGGGTTGATTCTCTCAGATTAAAACAAGGGGATGAAATGGATGTCCGTTTCAATGGTATCGTTCAAATCCATCCTCCCATGAAGGAGGTTTCTTGATGTCCAATCTATTTGATAAGTGGAGAAAAGAAAACGATAAGAGACAAGATCATTATTTGGAGCCAGTTCCCTTCAGAATTTGGTATCAGTGGGGGCTTGAATCATATCTAGATGATATGGATACTGTTCTACAGTGTATATCGAAATGGCAAACAGGATTCTATGGACGATGGGTGTACCTCCTAAGTAAGAAAATGAACCGCCCAAAATATGAAGTCAAAGAAAAATACATTGATCCATTTATCGCGCAAAAGGTTATTCATAGAGATGGTTCACGCGTCCATTACCGGGCACAGATAAGGAACATTCTACGAGTTTATGAAGTCGAATCTCTCGGAGGACACTCCATTGTCTAAGCTTAACGAGAAGTGGATGCAGTTCAACAAGGAAAGAGAAGAGACTGGCCTTGAACCCGTTACGTTTGAAGAGTGGTTTAAACATGAACGAGAAAACAAAGCGCGATGGACAATCAAGTATCTTGGTTATGATCGTGAGGCTCCAAACTGGGGAACGAAAAACAAGCAGGAAATCATGAAACGTGCCATTCACTATTTTGCTGAATGGAAATCAGGACTATATGACCAGTGGGTAAACAAACTATGCAACAGACTGTGCTTAACTCCAAGAACAGTCAAATCAAACTACCTTGACCCCCTAATTTTTGAAGGAATAATCACCCGAGACAATGACTTTATTGTGTTCAAGGGTCCACCGGAGGAATCATAGATGCCAAGAAAACGATCCTATAATATCGATGATGTTCCGTCTGGAGTAAAGATGGTTGAACTCTATGGAAGCTTTACCAAGGAAGTCAATCAACTAGAAAGAGTGCTAAGGACAAGGTCAGATGGTGTTAAGCAACATTATTGGGTTAAAACGGGTAAACGGGAGTTCAAGTTGTTCTCAGGGAGAATTGGCTTCTATGGACCTGGACATGAATTAGGACAAGCCATTGCTAATACAATGAACATTGTTCCAAAGAAGAATTACCAGATAATTCCAGCAAGGGAGTTCAATAAAAATCCGTACAAGTTTGGAACATACGGAGTATGGGTGTTGAAAAATGTCGAATCCTGATAATGTCCTTGGATACACGGATCGGGAGACTGTGAAACTTGACATGGATTCCATGAAGTTATCTGAGGTTATGAAGTGGGCTAAGTTAGCGTGTAGTGTCTATGATCTGACGGGGTTCATGATCTTGGAGTCTAGTAAAGACAGTTATCATGTTCTCTTTGACGACACTGTTGCTTGGAGTAGAAATGTGAGCATCATGGCTGGACTAGCTTTGATTACAAAACATACTCCATATGTTACTTGGGCTTTACTTCAATGCCGAAAAGGATGTTCTACCTTACGTATTAGCCCAAAAGGAGAAAAACCAACACCAAAGATTGTATACAAATGGGGAAATCAGTCTGACGAAATACCTAATTATTTTAAATACAAAAATATGTCATTAGGGGAGTTAGATAGACGCTAGTGCTTTTTTATGATTTTCGGGCATGAATCTTAGAATGTGGGTGTATAACTCAGATTTATACTCCACATTTACTTTATAAAATACAAATAAAATAAAATTTATACAACAAGCTATGTTGTTTATTTCTTTCTTGTATTCTTTATAAAATTCAACGTCATAATTGACATCATCTATAGTATTTATTTTATCCATGTGTTTTGTCGTTGAAGAATGGACAAATTTTGATAACTCACTATAATACTGTTTCAGCATACTATAGACTTCAGTTTGATCCAATATTATTTTCATTCTTGGATGTTTTTTTATATAATCCCATAAGATGCCAAGGTCTTGATAATAGCTAGCCTCTGTTTCTAGCCTTTCATATTCAATTTTGTGATCATAATAATATACATGATTTAAAATATCTTCAATCATTCCCCTCAGTAATAATTTTACAGGTTTTTTAAAACCAAGTAAGGAAAGATATAGGGATTGTATTGCATCTGATCGAATCTGTTCTAAATATATTTTTTGATTTATAGGACAACCATCAAATTCAGTTATCCATAAACACAAGGAATAAATGTTTTTATGAACTTCTATTAAGTCCTCTTTAATCTCATTCTGTTTCTCATCAGAATATAGATTTATCTCTTTAAGATATGCTAATAACTCTTCTTTGTCTTGTTCTAAATACTTATTAAATGTATTATCTGACCTCATTAAATTAGTCATTTTTATTTTTACCTATTATTTTGTCCCATTCTTTAAAGAATTCTTGACTGTTAAGAGTAGACATTGCTTTGTCATCTATGTAGTTTTTTATATTAATTAATAATTCTTTATTCTCTTCCTTTTTATTAATAATATAGTGATTCATAATGTTCCCAATCAGATATGATCTAGGTTTTTTACTTTTATTATCTATGTTCGTATTTAACATCTTATTTGAGAAAACAATTATCTCCTCATTTGTTTTGAAGATTTCTTTTGAGAATAATAGTTTAGGCAAAATTCCAATCATGTCTTTTTCAGTGTTTTTTTCCTGGGAATTATTTAAAAGACTTTCAGCTATCAATTCTGTTTCATATTGATTATAAAACATATTGATTTCATTTTCTAATTTCCTTATCATTTTCTGCAGTTCAGTTATTTTTCTAAAGTCAATTCTGTAGAAAGGTTCTAAGATAAAGTTTAATTCATTTATACTTTCAAGAAGCTCATTTTTTTTCTGCCTATGGACTCTACTCATTATTAACTCTCCATTTTCTGCAATAATTCGTTGCATATATTCCTAAGATCTGGTCCATGCTCTCGTTTTGAATCGTCGTATCTAAATATAGGTAGTCTAGCCTGTACCGATCGTGCAATAGTCGTGGAACTCCTAAGATAATTTGTGAAATAAGGTCTGCCAGACAATCTAATTTCTTGCATCACGCGTCTATCTAATCTATGTCCTTTATGAACCATATTAAATATGACCCCCAGTTTGGTTACTTTCTTAGCGTAATCGTTCTCATATTTTGCTATCACGTTATCTAACAAGGGTAAACCAATTGAGGATAGATGATCGGGTTTTACTGGTGTAACGATAGCATCCGAGGCTAAAAAAGCACTACATGTGTAAATTGAAGTCGTTGGAGGGCAATCAATAATGATATTATCATACGCCTCTTTTATTGTATCTAGGAAACGTGCTAATCGATATTCTGCGCCTCTCTCTGAGGTTTCAACCGTCATTAAATCAAGATTGGATGGGATGATATCCAGTTTTCCCGGTCCATTTGTATAACTCACCACATTCATCGTTGTATTTTTTAATGTTGGCTTAGGTCGAGCAATCTTTTTTCCAGTCCCTGTGGTTGTTGGAAATGTCAAAGGATTGCTCCTAAAAATATCGGTTATCGTAAGATTGTCTTCATCTTCGATATATTTTACATATTTAGCTCCCTGAACGAGATATTGAGTAGCGTTAAACTGGGGATCAACATCAACTAATAAAACATCTTTGTCATTATAAAATGATAATCCATAGGCAACATTTACAGCTAAGGTTGTTTTTCCTACTCCCCCTTTCATATTTAAAAATGAAATAGTTGACATTCTAGATTCAATAGATAATAGGTAGATATAACTAAAAAAAGATCGCTTCTTGATCTCTCTTTAATTCAGTTTCAAGGCTCAGTGTGGAGGTATGCATATAGTGAGTAGTAGTAAGAAAGAGAAAGGGAGTTAGTGTTAGAAAAAGACGTAGAATGTTAATGAAAGTGTGTGTGTGTGGGGATTACTGATTTATCCCCACATACACTTTCAGTTCCTTTTCTTCCCCCGCACCATAAACTGACTGTATCATATACGCATACGAACGAAATCAAAAAATGCGCGTATTAATTGAGAAATCCTTTGGTTATTAACCAAATAGATAATACAATCTCGTTAAGAATCAAAGGAAGGGCGAATGCTAGAATCCACTCTGGTACAGTGTATAACAGTCTTATCGGAACGGTCCCAAGAAATAGGGTAGCACCAAGGGCTCCCCAAATTGAGATCCATCTTGGTACCAGTTGTGTTCGGTATAGTAATAGGTTCAAGATCAGGGCTCCAATGCAGTATGGGATGTTTTCTAGCACGCTGAGTGAGTCATTTAAAGAGATTAAACTACTGCCCACAGAATCATAATTGAAATTGGATTCTTGTTGGATCCTTGCTAGCGAGGACAACAGATATGGTATTGTTGCCATGAATATGTCGAATCCTCCTTCAATTAACCTAGCGATTATGTATCCTAGGGCTAGGGGTTGATTTTCTTCTACAAGGTTGGGGTAGAAGAGTAGTGGGATGGTGATTACGGATCCAGCTAAGATTAGCAGGTGGATGGACCCCATTATTAGACTGGTATGGTTTTCATTTGAGAAGACGAAAGATTTTGTATCTAATATTTTGTCCAGATATGATCCGCTGCGTATTGATGAAAGCAGTGCGACGATGAATAGGATTCCAATCAATCTGCTTGAGTTCATAACTAACCATTTTCTTCCTTTCGATATAACAATTGGGTGATTTTCGAAATTCGCTTATGGGTTCAAATCTTACTCCCACCTCTAATCTCTCCCATACGTTGGGGATTACTGATTTATCCTTGAAACGTTTACCCTAGGGTATGGTTGATTTCCGCGTAATGACCCCCGGAGACGAGGGTTTTTTCATGCAGCTAATGGACATGGTGGGCTGGGGCATGACCCCAGGCGATTATTCAAGGACGCTCACGTTCAGCCCAGAGGGCTTGTTCATCGCCTCGGTGGACGGTGTTGACCTCGGGATGGTTGCCACGGTCAACTACGGTGAGATAGCTTGGATTGGGAACCTCGTTGTGCTGCCTGAGAGTCGAGGTATGGGTCTTGGGAAAGCGTTGATGGAGAAAGCCGTGGATTATCTAACTGGTGAGGGTGCGAAAGCTGTAAGGCTTGATGGAGTGACTCTGGCTGTGCCCCTTTACCGGCGACTCGGGTTCAATGACGAATACCCGAGCCTACGTTACACTGGTGTTGCGACGGAGAATAAGGTATCAGGGACAAGACCAATGACCGTTGATGAACTACACGCGGTTGGTGACTTTGATGAGTCAGTTTTCAAGGCTTCAAGGCATGATGTGATCAATTACACATACGAGAAGAACCCAGAGCTAGCGTTCACGGCTTGGGACGGGAATGAACTTGTTGGCTACATCATGGCGAAGCACGGGAAAACCAACGTGAAGATCGGTCCTTGGCTCAGTAAGAGCCCAGTCGTAGCTGAGGAACTGCTGAAATCTGTGATGAATCAGGTTGTTGGTGCGGACCTCTGGGTTGGTTTACCCAAGGGGAACCGGGATGGGGTATCTATCCTTGAAAAAAATGGTTTCAACGCGATTACTAGCAGCCTCAGGATGTGTTATGGTGGTTGCTCAAAAGTTGAGGATGTAAAGAAAGTGTATGGTCTGGGTGGACCGGACAAAGGCTAAGCCTTTGTGAACCGGACCTTGTCCCCAACTCTTAGGGTTGGCTCATCTAGGGTCCCTGTTTTCACGACCACGTTGATGTGGTTTGGCATGTGGGTCACATCGTATCCTGCGAGTGTGCCCAGTTTCTCTCCCTCGATTGTCACGTCATCCCCTACAACAATCAAACCTGATTTGGTTATCTCGATGAACGCGATAGCCCTGACACGGTTCGCTCCTCCACCGGGTGCCGCGTCCTGCTCGTCGGTCATCATAAGCTCGTGAATCTCGTTGAGTTTCACGGCGCGGCTCTTTGTCTGGATGAACACAAGCCCTCTGTCCTCGAACTTTACGTGGAGAATGGCTACAACCTCTCCCTCCACTGGGCGCTTGTCCCCGTATACGCTGGGTGTGATGCGTTTGAAATCGTAGGGTGCTGTCATGGTATCACTTCTGGACGTTGATGCCCTTCCGCTGCTCGGGCTCGGTCATGTCAATGTTGTAGTACCAGTGTACGCTCTCCCTGCCTGGTGCGGTGGTGGCGCTGGTGGTGTTTCCCTTCTGGTCCATGACGATGCAGTTCATACCGCCTATTGCGTTCAATGCGTGAATGTCTTTCATTGCTCTGAACGCTGCCTCCTTGGGGCTCAACCCTCCTTCCATGTAGTGGATTATGGTTCTTGAAGTGCTGTTCCTGATGGCCAGTTCACCCCTACCGGTGCACGCTGCTGCCCCGTACCTGTTGTCGCAATAGTTTCCGGCGCCGATGATTGGGCTGTCCCCGAGCCTGCCTGGGAACTTGAGTGCTGTTCCTGATGTGCTTACGGCGCTGGCTATGTCACCGTTCTCGTCCATTGCCATGATGTTGACTGTTCCATGGTGGTCATCCGCTAACTTGTCGTACCATTTCCTCAGGTTCTGGCTCTTCGCATAGTTGACAACCCATTTCTGGCTCTCATCGATGACTCCCTCGTCGTCGAAGGCATCGTCCACGAAGGCTTGGTACACTTTCCTGCTTAGGTCCGTGTTCAGGTCACCTGGCTCACACCCCATTACCTTGGCGAAGAGGGCTGCCCCTTCACCTACAAGAAGAACGTGGGGCGCCTCATCCAATACCTTTCTTGCGACTGAGATTGGGTGCTTGTATCCTTGTAGCGCTCCAACTGCCCCGGAGTCCATTGTTTTTCCGTCCATGATTGTGGCGTCAAACTCTTGAACACCAAGGATGTTGGGTATGCCTCCAAGTGCAACTGATGTGTCGTTTGGGTTGAGTTCTACGAGCCTTGTGGCTGCCTCGACGGCATCGAGGGCTGTGCCCCCGTTCTTGAGTACCTCGACTCCTCCGTAGAGGTAGTCTCCAGCGTTCCTTGTCCCGATAATGAATGGCTTGACCATTTTGTGTCACTTGAAGTTGGCTGAACATTGATTTAAGACCATCCCGCCGGGTTTTTTCAGAATATTTTAAAGGAGTATCATTCTTATCCCGGTTTCCATACCCCTGTATGATACAATATGAGTGGTTTACCTCCAGGGGAAATGGTCCTTAAGGACACAGGCATGTTCCCCGTTACATGGGCTAAGGGTACATTCAGCAACGTGAATGGCAAGCTAATTCTCACAAACAAGCGACTGGTTTTCAACGCAGGCAGGTTCCAGGACCCAATGTCTGCTCTCCGTCAATCCCACAAGGACAAGGCCGAAATCCCATTGAACATGATCTCATCTATCGAGAAGGGCTTCTTGGCAACCATCACCATTATGGCTGGCGGCCAGAAGTACGTTTTCAAGGGCATGAGGGACGCGGGTGGCTGGGTCAACCAGATTAACACCGCTAGGCTCACCTCGGGAGCGGTGCACAGTGCACCCCAGACCTACAATGCTCCTCCACCTCCTCAGGCAGCAGGCAACAAGTTCTGCCCAGGCTGTGGTACAGCAGTTATCCCTGGAAACAGCTTCTGCGGTAACTGTGGTGCGAGGGTCGCTTAATGTCCGAGGACCTAAAGTTCCCGAACGCCATCGCGGTTAACCGTAACCTCATCGCCATGCTCATGGATGCATTGGTTGAAGAGGGTGCTTTGTCACCTGAGGCAAGGGACAGGATAATCGACGATACTATAGAGTCAATCACGGCTTACCCCAACGAGATCATCATGAGCACCCCCGAGGAGTTCGTGAGCGGAGTCTTCGCAAAGGGTAAAGAACTGGGTTTAACCGGGGACGCAGTGCCTCCGGCGCCACCGGCTCCTCCTGCGAAGCCAGTTTGCCCAAGCTGTGGATGGGACATCACGCCGGGGCACAAGTTCTGTGTCGAGTGCGGTAGCACACTCTCCTAGGATTTTTTAACCCGTTTTCAGTATTATTACCCGAGGTGCACATGTTTTGCCGACGAATCTCCCGCCTGATGCTAAGCAGAAATGGATAGAGGTCACCCAGACCCGGGATCCAGAGAATAAACTGTTTCTCATGCAGGAGTTCATGAGCCTTGTCCCCAAACACAAGGGCACAGACAATATGTGCAAACAGGTAAAGCGCCAGATGAGCCAGCTCAAGGAAACCATCGAGAAGACGAAGAATCAGGCAAAGAAGACGGGCAGTGGTCCAAGTTATTATGTTCAGAAGGCAGGGGCGGCTCAGGTGGCCGTTATTGGTCCTCCTAACGCTGGTCGAAGTAGCCTCCTCAGGGCTGTTACGAACAGCCAGGTTAAGGTCACCGAGTGGCCTTTCGGCACAATGATGCCGACACCTGGAATGCTTCCCTACGAGGACATCCAGTTCCAGCTGGTGGAGATTCCGCCGATAGTTGAGGGAAGCAGCGAGGGCAAGGTGGAGGGCTTCAAGAATTTATCCTCGGCTAGGAACGCGGACGCCATCATCGTCATGGTTGACCTTGATGATGACCCCGTGGGTAACTACCAGATGGTGAAGAAGGAGCTTGAGGCGACTAGGCTGTTAATTGAGAAGCCGCTGGGCAGCGTGGAGATAGTCAAGCGCGGCAGCGGCAGGGACCTCCAGTTCATCTGGGAGGGGGAGCTCGTGGACTGCAGCGAGGAGGATATCATCAAACTGCTTGCAGGTTACAGGATCAAGACGGCTCTTTTGAAGATCAAGGGCAAGGTCTCACTGGACGTAGTTGAGGACGCCATGTTCGGTAACGCCGTGTACAGGCCGACGTTCGTGATCGCCAACAAGATGGATCGCAACAATGACCCCAGGAACATCGAGGAGCTGTTAAAGGCTACATATCCGTTGCAGCTTCACGTGTTATCCATTGAGAAGATGAAGGACTTGACCCGGCTCATTGGTCAGACTATCTTCGATTTGCTGGGTATTTGCAGGATATACACGAAGGAACGGGGCAAAGGCGTTGCCACGGTACCCATCGTGGTCAAGGAAGGCACCACAGTAGGTGAGCTGGCCAAGATGTTGCACAACGACTTCTTTGACAGGTTCAAGTACGCCCGCCTCTGGGGGCCGGCGGCCAAGTTCGACGACGAGAAGGTTGGGCTGGACAGAGTGCTGAAAGACGGGACCACCGTCCAGATCTATACTTAATTTCTTATCCCCGTAGAACCAACCTATTTTCATGAATCTTGTTGAACCATCCATTGATGACCTGCTCTCACTTGAAGTGCCAGCCCAGAGCAAGGCTAGTCCAGATGGGCGTAAGGTAGCTTACACAGTACGTGTTACTGACTGGAACAGGAACGTGTACGAGCACAGGCTTTTCGTCCATTACGTGTTCTCTGGGGAGAGTTTCCAGTTGACCCGGGGGGGTGATGTGACTGATTTCCACTGGAGTGGTGACAGTGACCTGTATGTGTTGAGGAAAAATGAGAAGGCGCAGGTGTACCTGTTCGAGGGGCTTGCAGGTGAGCCGTTACAGGTGACGGACCATGAGACTGGTGTGCAGGTGTTCAAGCTTTCAGGCGAGGGTGTCCTGTATCTGGCTGATGACCCAGAGAAGAGCAAGCGCAAGGAGACTACGGACAAGTATGGCAACGTTGTTCACTTCGATATGGAGGAATCAACCTCAGCCCTCTACTATACCGAGGCTGGGCGCGTCAAGGAGTATAACTCCAAGGTGATGGGACTGACGGAGGATGAGGCGAAGGAGCTGCCCAAGCCGGTAATCAAGGTGTCCAAGGACCTGCCCAGCATGAAGACCACGGAGTTCTATCCATCAATGGGTGTCATTTACATGAATGCTCGCCCGAGGGACCCTCTGGTTTACGCTCGGGAGTCTTCAAGCCACATAATCATACTGGACTGTGGGTCTGCTTTAACCCGACATCTGGACGGTGGCGAATGGAGCAGTGAGTCCGCGAAGCTCAAGATGCCTGATCAGGGGCAGGTTGCCGCAGTTAGCCCAGATGGGTCAAAACTCCTTGTCTGGTATAGAGAAAGGGACAGGATGATGTACACTCAACCAGACCTTTGGCTCATACGGACTGGAAAGATGGCTAGGGAGATGCTGCCCGAGATGAGGAAGGTCACGGGTGACCTGGATAGGGAAATCATGGGGCTCCATTGGGTGGGGTCTGGGATATACGTCTCCTACGTGGATGAATGCGTTACTGGGTTAGCCAAGTTAGGTGAGGATGGAACTGTTTCACCCATTGACTTGGGTGACGTGCACAGCAACCTGATGTTCAATGTGTCCAGCGGTGGCTATCTCTCATTCGTGGGTGCGAACCGTGAGAAACTGTACGAGGTCTACGTAACACCATCACCAGTATCAGAGACCCCGAGCATCGTCGTTTTGACTGACTATGATTCACAGCTCAAGTGCTGGGACATGGGCGTCGTGGAGACAATCGAGTGGGAGAGCAAGGACGGCACAATGATTCAGGGCATCCTCAGGAAGCCCAGTGACTTTGACCCCTCCAAGAAGTACCCATTACTGTTCGATGTCCACGGTGGGCCCTCATGGTTCAGCAGGGACGTACTACTGGAGGCATACGATTACGCCCGTTACCCCGTCGTCCAGTTCAACAACAAGGACGTGCTCATCCTGAAGCCCAACTACCGGGGCAGCATCGGCAGGGGACAGTGGTTCAGT
>Ga0233431_1002734_pt1 | contig 23542 bp, 23 predicted proteins | sample SI_118_April2016_FD_179867 | JGI IMG/M metagenome (GOLD analysis project Ga0233431, IMG submission 179867) | Seawater microbial communities from Saanich Inlet, British Columbia, Canada - SI_118_April2016_200_MG | ecosystem: Environmental > Aquatic > Marine > Inlet | place: Canada: British... | reverse complement strand
GACGTACAGAATGGCCATTTTTGACCATATTTACTGCATCTTTACGTACTTTGGGCATATTTGGGTTGGTTGTATACATACCCATATATTTTACACTAAAGTGTTGCCAAGGTATTGAACCATTACGCAGCTATTGACAATATAAAAAATATATGTTAATATCAAAGTCAGTTATTTAACCTGTGCCGATAGACCATAAACACCAAAAAGGAGGTGGTAGATGGGACGAAAGAATTTGAGTATCGTTCTTGGCGTTATGTGTGCGATTCTTCTTGCGAATGTACTGCATTATTACTTTGGTTGGATTGCTCTCGCGATAGCTCCTGGATTGATATTTGGACTTGAGGTTGGATTCTGGAGCTATGATTTCAGAGCTACAGCAAAGATACATGCTGAGCCGATTGCTTTTCTTTTCAAAAAGGAAAACTCGGAAGAGCTGATCAGTGCCCTGATGTTACTGCTCATTGTGGTTTGTCTTGTGGGAGTAGCTGTGATTGGATATTTCATGGAGGGAATTGTCCTGGAATATTTCAATGGAGCCGTTTCGGAAATGCGCTGGCGACGTGAGTTCATATTCCCTGAAGACCAGTCAGCTTTTGCGAGTATAGTAACTTCAATGTTATTCGCAAAAGATTTACCATCGATTAACTTTATTCCGTGGGTTGTGATTCCATTTTTCATTATGGCCTTTACGACTCTGTGTGAGTTTGAAAGTTCTTGGAACGAGGATGTTTCTGTCAAGAAAGCCTTGTTCTACATTGTCACGTCGTTAACTCTGGGTGTTTTGACTCCTGTGGTGATTCTTGCAATTTACGCATTCTTTGTAGTTGCGATAATCGCTGTAGTCATGGCTATTCCACTGTTGATTCTATATTTTGTGACAAGGGTTTATTCTGAATTCGATCATATTTCAATGTCGGCCTCCATAACAATTGGAGCTCTGAGTGGACTGGCCTATGGATGGACTCATCTAGTGTTTTGGCCAACCATTATTACATGTGGGTTTGGAGCTGTAGCTGGGCTTGTTGCGTTTTACCTTTTCACTGCACTTGCAAAGACTGCAGTTTACGATCGAATGCACTCGGCAATTAGTAGATAATTTCAAAAAGTATAGACAGTAACAATTACTGTCTTTTTTTCTTGTATTAAAAAGATACTCCCTAGAGCATCTTTTTTGAATGAATTGATTATTGACAATCAACAGTTAATTCAACTGTAGTTTTCCAACCGGCACGTGAATCTGCTAGGAAGTATTGAGCATTCTGAAGTTCTGGGAAATAGATTAGGTGACTTGAACTCTCGCCTGGAAGACTGAGAATGAAGTTGCCGTTAAGATCAGTACGGACCATGCCGTAGCCTGATGATTGATATAGTGAAACTGATTTTTCGATTAATGGAGAACCATTTGTACAGTAAGCTTTGCCTACGATACGAGTAGCAGTATTTGCAACTTGTGAAACTCGTTGTTGTTTTGTAGGTCTGAGAACTTGACCGTTAATGTTAGCTTTTGTATTTAGTGTGATTTCGATCTGGTTTTTGTTTTCGTAGTTATCGAAATAGATAGTTCCAGTACCAGAGTAAACGCCAAACTGTGGGATATAGGCTTTTGTTAAAGCAAGAGAAATCTCGCCATAGCCATTGTTGTTTGTCTCATAAAAATGACTAGTGTTTGCAACGACAAATTTTGCTCCGGCAACTGGGTCGCCAAATTGATTTTTTACGATAACTCCCATCATACCACGAGCGATTGGTGAGCTTTTTGAATAGTTCTGCCAAGCTTGTGGAGTTGGATTAATTTTATTTGTTGGGTACTTGATGTCGTTGCAGACAAGACCGATTTCTCTTAGTTTATCGTATTGGTCTTTTGAAGCATTCTCTAGATAGTATCCTTGCTCATGCCAGTCAATATGAGAATCGCAGACATATTTTTTTTCTGCGTCTGACACTGTCATGAAGTCAGTGTCTTTGTATATATTGTAGATATCTAGTTCGGTTTTTAATGTTAAGTCAGAAAGATTATCAGCAATCTTCTGTAGGTTTGCGTTTGAGATACCTAGGCCGGTTGTTTTCATAACATTTAGTGCATCGGTTCCGCTACCTAGAAAGTATCTTTTTCCATCAGTTGGATTAACGTACCATGCTTCGCCGAGTGACTCGACTTGAAGGAAAATTTTTCCTTTGTTTTTGTTTGCGAAGTTTTTATTAATAACTTGATTACCAAGTTTTGTAAGTGGGCTGAATCCGTAGATAAGTTCTGTTTTATCATTAAAACCATCACCGTCTGTGTCTGCACTTAGAAGATCAGTTCCAAGTCCAAGCTCAACTCTGTCTGAAAGTCCGTCTCCGTCTGAGTCAGGTCCAGATAGATTAGCGTCTGCTACTTGGATTTTGGTTAGGTTGTCATTTGTAATGCCGATCCCGAACTGTTTGATAATTTCAAAAGCTTGATCAGGAGTTCCCATTGGGAATCTTTTTTCGGAAATTGGGTCAACGTACCAAGCCTCACCGTGAGACTCGACTTGAAGCAAGAAGTTTCCTTTTAGCTCTGTTGACAGTCCTCTGGCATCAGTTGAGCTGATTGCAAAGGTAGTTGAAGCGAAAATGGCTAAAATTAGGATTAAAAATAGTTTGTTTTTCATAAATTAATGTTTTTAGATTAATGGATAAATTTAGCAGATTTTTGGTAATGTGTCAAGGGTGAAACATTTGACATTTGACCTTTGACGTTTGACTTCTAGTTAGAATAAAAAAATGCGAACCGGCTTGGCGGTTCGCGTGGAAAAGTTACTCTTGCTTATCTTGCTCCATTTCGTCAATTTGGCTTTCTTTGTCGATGTTGTAAGTATTGTTAGGATGTTGCTGGTGGTAGTCTTCTTCAAATTTGTTAAATTGTTCTTCTGTTTTGATGCTATTGCCGTCATCGTGTTGTTTACGATAGGCTTCTTCAAACGCATCAAATTGAGGTTCGTTTTCGATCGGACAATTACCAAATTCTTGAGGATATGTTTTCAAAACGATTACGCATCTCCAGAAGAATTTGCCATTAACCACCGGTTCGCAATTCGGTTTAACTCTGACGTCGTATTTGTCGGTGGTATGAGTACAGATGATTTCACCTTGCTGATTGACTTCGTAGTTTTTAACAACCACTTGACTAGTGATTGCATCTTTTGGATAGAATTTGACTTCATCAGTAAACAAACGGTCTGCTTCATCTTGTGATTGAGCGAAACTGACAAGTGGACACAGGACAACAATCAGGACCAATAATGACAAAATGGAAAGAGCTTTACGCGGGCTATTCATGGGATACGCTCCTTTCTAGTGTTGAGCTTTGACATGAATACTATAGCAAGCAATAAAATATTTTAACACACATCTTCTAACATGTCAACGACACGTAGTATTCTAAATAGAAATGAGACATAGAGAATGGGACACAGAACACAAAACAACTACCAATACAGGTAATTACAGATTTTGTATAGAAAATAAAAAAAAATGCGAACCGGCTTGGCGGTTCGCGTGGAAAGTTAATCGAAAAGCATTTGGAGTTCCGCATATTCCTGCGGGGAATTAATGATCCCGTCAGTCACGTGCGATTGCTCTTTTTCGGGTTGATTGTTTTTCAGGCCCTCTTCTCGACGAATCTGGTCGAGATGATCTTGATAAAGATCGGGGCTGGGCTTGTTGTCAAAGCAATTGCCCAACTCCTGAGGGTGAAAGGTTTGAACCCGAAAACACTCTAACTGTATTTCGCCTTCAACGACAGGCTCACAGTCTTTAACAACCAACACCTCCGTTTGGTCTACGGAATGAGTGCAGATCAATTCTCCACCGGCTGCGACCTGCGTTACGGTAGTAACGAGCATTCCCAACTTTTCACTAAGCGGGACAAACTCGACTTTCTCGTCGAACATGCTACGAGGAACAGGCATGTGTTGCAAGTGATCGGCTGAGCCCATCGTGGCGCAGCCGGAAAGAAGGACGAAGGAAAGGACGCAAAGCGCGATGATTTTGTTCATTTTGGTCTCCTCGATTGTTAGTGAACAGGGAAATCCTGCTTGTAGATTCCTGCTAGAGAAATGTACGAGTAGAATCCGGTCGACATTGGTCGACCGGGGGAACGTTAGAATAAAAAGAACAAATCAGTGGCCTTGTTCAGTTTCTTGTTGGCGCTGCTGCCATTCATGTCGCTCCTTGACAGTAGTGGCAACCTGGTGTACCACGTTATAATTGTTATTTTCACGCGCCATATGGGGATATGGCAGTTGATTGCATTGTTCGTTACGTCTGGCATCTCGATTGAAGCCGATCATTAACCAATCCAAATACAATATAAGACCACGATGCTCAGTCTCCCATTCTTCGCACCATCTCATCAGCTCTCTCGACGCGGAGTTGACAATCCGAGAACCCTCAACCTTATAAACGTTATAACAGTGCTCGGCAAGTGAGCCGGTCAAAAGGGAAAGATGGTCGCTGGCCTCCTGGATTGAATTCTTCTTTCCCTCCAACTGAATGCAGACCATGTCGAAATCGGACGCAACTTGATCGAGAGCGTTTTCGGCCTGTCCCGCAGGCTCGCCATTGTCATAGCAGGAAAAAGTAAAAATAGAAAAAAGAATACAAAGAAATGTCATGATTTGGGTCATAGTACCTCCTATATGGTTTTGACCTTCAGGAAAATCCTGCTTGTAGATTCCTACGAGAGAAATGTACGAGTAGAATCCGGTCGACATTGGTCGACCGGGGTGAAGGTTAAATGAAAAAGGACAGATTATTCCGGGAATTCATACAGCGCAGGATTGGCCTTCGGCGGAGTCAAGATGATATTACGATTCACCTTGCACTCACTGTGATAGTTCAGCAAGTCATTGTATTCCGGAATCTTTTGATTGACCGTGATCATAAGACGATCGTACTCTCGACGAAGCTTATTGCACCGAGACTGATGTTCGGTTTCATCAGAGCACGCCCAAGCGAATTTCGCTTCATCGATAGTGCTGCTGATTTCATCGAGCATCCAGTTGAGAGCATCGAACGTTCTCTCTAATTCTAGGCAATCTCGGCTCCAGTTGGGAACCACTTCGGCGTCGCCGGCTTGCTGGGTGTCGGTGCAGGAGAAAGAGAAAAGCAAACAGAAAAGGAAAATGCTCATGATTCGCGTGGTCATATTCACCTCCTAAAGGTTTCGACCGGTTGGTGGAATAACATGGAATAATAACATAAATACTTAAATATGTCAATAGTTTAGCTAAAATTAGTGTAAATCTTGACAAAATTATGGAAATGCGCTATAATCAGTAGAGCTTTAGACATGCAGAGACATCGCCATCCCACTTGTTTGTTTATAAAGGACCGATTAATTTGAGGGGATGGAATTTCCAATTTCCCCCGAACTACAAACTATTACATGTTTGAGTACGGGGCAGGCAAATTTCAATTTCCAAGGAAGTTCCAAATCGCAAATTTCAAATAGCAAACTAATCGCATATAGGTAAATATTGTAGATAGACAAGTGGGGTGGAGGAAAGTCCGGACATCTGGTTATTTAATTAACATGAGTAGCAGGTAACTCCTGTCGATCGTGAGATAGAGGTGCGAGCAGTGACGTCTTGGGAAGCAATTTCCGAGAAACCCTTCGGGGTTAATCTTTATGGAAACATAGAGGGTGAAACGGCTAAATCCTTACTTGGATGCAAGGGCAAATTAGGTAGCCCGCTTGAATCAGGGAGTGATCCTTGATCTAGATAGATGATGGATAAAACAAAATCCGGCTTACTCGCGTGTCTAAAGCAATATTTGTGAGTGGTGAGTAGTGAGTAAAACAACAAGTTTTGAATCACAATTTAAAAATAAAATTAGTTTTATTTATTATAATTTCAATATAGTTTGTGTTATAATTAGTGTGATCAAACTTACTACTCACCACTCACTACTCACTTTTTTTATGAAAAAGAACGCTGAACTGACATTTACATTTTTGAAGATACCGGTTGATTATTTGGCGATACTTCTTGCTGGAGTGTTGGCATATTTTATTCGGTTTCGAGAAACCGTGCAGGATATCCGTCCGGTTGTTTTTGATTTGGATTTTAATACTTATTTTTCAATAATTATTCCACTAGCAGCTATTTGGTTGGTTTTCTTTGCTTGGTCGGGACTTTATAAATTTGAGAAGAGGAAAATAACTGATGAGATTGGGAAAGTTATACTTGCTTGCTCGACTGGGATGACGGCTGTGATTATTTACATGTTTTTTGTGAGAGAACTTTTTAATTCTCGGTTTATTGTGCTGATTGCTTGGGTTCTAAGCATTTTACTTGTTGTAATTGGAAGGGCTATCATTCGAAAATTTCAGAATACTGCGTTGTCTCATGGATATGGGGCGCATAATATTGTTGTGGTTGGTAAGAATGAGAATACTGATATGATAATTGATTATTTCAAGTTGCATCCGGAGCTGGGTTATAGAGTAATAGCTAGATTTGATGATTGGAATAGTGAGATAAAAGAAAAAGTTGAAAAATTGAATAAGAAAAAAATACTTGATGAAATAATGCAAACTGATTCAAGTTTGCAGAGAGAAAAGTCTATACAACTGGCTGATTTTGCAGGTGAAAATAATTTGGTGTTTAAGTTTACAGCTGGACAGTTTGAGGCAAGAACAACAAATGTTGAGGTTCACATGATAGCGGGACTGCCGATTGTTGAGATTAAAAAAACTAGACTAGATGGTTGGGGTAGGATTATAAAAAGAATGATTGATTTTGTTTTTAGTACAATTTTGATAATCTTTTTTTCTCCATTAATGCTCTTGGTTGCGATTGCTATTAAAATTGAAGATAGAGGTCCGTCAATTTACAAAAATGAAAGGGTGCATAAAAAAGGCACTTTTAATGTGCTTAAATTTCGGTCAATGTATACGAAGTTTTGTACTGGTATGCAGTTTGAGAAGTATGCTGATCAGGAAGCGGTTCTGAAATATGAGGAAGAGTTGGCGAAGAAGCAATCTGAGAGACTGGGGCCGGTTTATAAGATATTAAATGACCCACGGAGAACGAGGGTTGGGAAGTTTATTGAGAGAACTTCGCTTGATGAGTTGCCTCAGCTTTTTAATGTGTGGGTTGGGAGTTTAAGTCTCGTAGGTCCGCGGCCGCATCAACCTCGAGAGGTTGCTAAGTATAAGAAACATCATAAACGTGTACTTGATATAAAACCTGGGGTAACTGGGCTGGCTCAAATTTCTGGGCGATCTGATCTTGATTTTGATGAGGAGGTTAAGCTTGATACTTATTATATTGAGAACTGGTCGCTTAAGCAGGACTTTTGGATAATGTTGAAGACGCCGTGGATAGTACTTAAAAGGAAGTCGAGAGTTTGATTGCGGATCGTTTTTCGCCTCTCGGCCGTGAGCTCGAGGCCGAACGGTGGAACGCGGATCGTATAAAAGGAGAACGCAGAACAACTACTATTGAATATATAATTGTAAACAAAAAAGGCCCCTTGAGACGAGGGGCTTTTTTGTTTACAATAATCTACTCCCTGTAATTAAAAAGCGGCTCGATTTGAGTCGCTTGAAAGAAGTGTGATGCACTTCAATAGTTTTGAAATTATCAACCTACTCGAGTCGTGTAATCATCAGGAGTGTGTGCTGATTCCAGCAAGGCCCAGAGGATAATATAGAGGAAAATGCCAGCCCCAAAAATAAATGATAAAAGCAGAAATGCAATCCGAGGGAACCAGGGATCGATTCCTAACTTGTACGCCATGCCGCTGCAAATACCGCCAATCATTCCGGTATCAGGCAGACGAACCAGGGAGCGAGATACTTTGCCGTTCTCGAGTTTCTGCATTGCCGTGCCGCCGTATTCAGTCTTCGCTTGACAGCTAAAAGCGCCAAGACTTATTAACGAAAAAGCTATCATGACCACAATTATCTTCAACGAGAACCTTCTGTCACCATTTCCCACATAACTTCTCATATTTGTCATTTCGATCTCCTTTATTTACCGGGAAGAAATGTAATACGTATTAAAAGGATAACAAACAGTCAATACTTTGTCAATTGGTCGTAGTATTACTAGGGAAAGGCCCCTTGAGATGAGGGGCTTTTTTGTTTTTGAAGAATTTATTGTGATGAGAGTTCTTGGAGTGTTTTGATGAGCCAGCCGCCTTCGGAGATTTTCCAGGGCCATTTTCTGTCGGGGAATTTGGTGCGGGCGTTTTCGATATAGGTTTTTGCGGTGTCGAGGTCGCCGGCTAGGACTGCGATGTAGGAGGTTGAGGCGTTTGGGGAGTCGTTGACAGTGAAATCGACCCAAGTTGATTGTTCGGATATTAGTCTGTTGTAAATTGTTGTTGTTCGAGATTCTGGGATTTGCATGTGAAAAATAACGGGCCAGAATGAGGCTTTTGCGTCGGGGTAGAACTCGGTCCAGTCAATTCCGCCGGAGTGATTGCTGTAATAGATGTAACCGTCATCTTCTGGGGTCCACATGAGTTCAATTGCGGTTGCGACTGCGTCGGCTCGATCAGCGTAAAAAAGAGCGTCTTCATTTTGACCAAGTAAGGCCATTAACACAGAATAATCTGCGTAACCCCGATAAACTTCTGTGTTGTCCATTAGATATTCTGTGGAATAGTCGGGTTTTGCGGAGGTAAGGTTGGTATCGTTGAAGGTGGCGTCGATGGCGCCGGCGATATTTTTGAGGTCAACAAGATGAGAATTGACATAGGCAGTGTCACCAGTTAACGAATGGTAGCGCCAGACAAGTGAGAGGAAAGTTCCGGCGTAGGCGTCTGAAGAGTCGTAGTTTTTTCGGCTTGGATCATTCACATACTCTGGGATATATTCGCCGTCTACTAAAATGTAGTCGTAGATTGTTCCGACAACGCCGAGGTTGTCTGGTTCTGAGTTATAGTTTGCGAAATACCAGTCGAGCCAGGATTTGACTGCTGGATAATATGAAGAGTCTTCTAATTCTAGAACTCCAATTAGGCCTAGGTTTGCGTAGTAGGGATCTACGTGAGCTCCGGATGGAGTTGTGCTTGTGGCGCCTGAGTCCTGGACACAACTGACGACCCAATCTGCTTCGTCGTAGGCCAATTGCAGGTAGTAAGCTGAATCGGTGTCGTCGTCGATTGGATCGGGTTCTGGTTCTGGTTCAGGTTCATCGACGGGAGCTGGTTCATTAACAACGGGAGGACTTGTTGCGCCGGATGAACCGGAAGATCCAGATGAACCGGTTGAGCCAGATGAGCTATCTGAGCTTGGAGAGGAGGAAGATCCTGAGGTGTCGTCATCCCGAGAATGCGTATTCTCGGGTACTTGGCTATCTGAATTATTTGTATCGGAAGATTGGCCCTCAGACTGCGAATTCTCAGATTGTGGATCGGTGTCGTCACTCCGAGGATGCGAATCCTCGGTTAGTTGGGTTGATTCATTGTTATCTGAGACGATTTCGTCGATTGATTTTTGGTCTTTGATGCTATAGTTTGAGATGTCTCCCCTAGTGATTGTGTCGAGGTTTTTGTTTGTGATGCCTAGACCAACAGTTCGCATTATATTGAAGGCGTCGTCTGGACGACCGAGGAAATATCTTTTATTATCAACTGGGTTGATATACCAAGCCTCGCCAAATGATTGGACTTGAAGGAAAATTCGACCGAGATGTTTTTTGGTGAACTCTGGATCGGTAATTAAATTTTTGTCAGGTGAGAGCGGGCTGTAGCCATTTACAATTTCATCTTTGTCGGTAAAACCGTCACCGTCGGTGTCGGGATCAGAGATGTCTGTGCCAAATCCGTATTCAATTGAATCAGAGAGTCCGTCTCCGTCGGTATCTGTTCCAGATAAATTAACATCAGCTACTTGGAATTTTGTTAAATCTGCATTTGTAATTCCGCCGCCAAGGTAACGCATTAAATTAAAAGCGTCGGAAGGTCTGCCAAGGTAGTATCTGAGATTATCGATTGAGTTGATATACCAGGCTTCGCCGTGGGACTCGACTTGGAGGAGGATTCGGCCGGTTAGGTTGTCTGCGATAGAAGAAGCAGAGGAGGGAAAGGGAAAAAGGGAAAAGATTAAAGTAAAGAATAGAAGAATTGCTAATTTTTGCATATTTTTTTGGGTTATTATCTGTATATAACATGGTAGCATATTTTGGCAATTTGTATAATATTTGGTAAGATGGGTAAATAATGCGGATATACGGATGAATACGGATAATACTGATATAATCAAATTGGAAACATCTGTATCATTAGTATTCATCCGTATATCCGTATCACATATGAAGACAGCTATTATACATGATCATCTGGCTCAGGATGGGGGGGCGGAGAGAGTTGCGAAGACGCTGCAGGAGTTGTTTCCTGAGAGTCCGACTTTTGCGTTGGTTTATAATAGGAAGAATGCTCATGCTGATTTCAGGGATAAGGACATAAGGACTTCATTTATTCAGAAATTGCCGTTTGGGGTTCGGGCTTATGAGTGGTTTCTGATGATGATGCCGACTGCGACTGAGCATTATGATCTGACTGATTATGATTTGATTGTTTCGAGTACTTCGTTCTCGGCAAAGGGCGTGATTACGCCACCAGACGCAAAGCATATTTGTTATTGTCATACTCCGACTCGGTTTTTGTGGACTGATAGTCATAATTATTTTAATGAGCTTAAGTATAATATTGTTATTAAAAAACTTCTGCCGTTTATGTTGCCGAGGCTTCGGTTGTGGGATCGGATTGCGGCGGAGAGGGTTGATCATTTTATTGCGAATTCGCAGGAAGTGAAGAAGAGGATAAAGAAATATTATAATCAGGATAGTGAGGTTATTTATCCTCCGGTTGAGACAGATAAGTTTAGGATTTCTGAGGAAGTTGGTGATTATTTTCTTGCTGGTGGACGGCTTGTTGGGTATAAGCGGTTTGATTTGCTTGTGAAGGCTTTTAATCGGTTAAATATTCCGCTAAAAATTTTTGGGGACGGTCCGCTGATGGATCGGCTTAAGAATATGGCGAAATCTAACATCGAATTTTTGGGTAAAATTTCTGAAGAGGAAAAAATTGAGTTATATAGTAAATGTTTAGCGTATTTGAATCCGCAGATTGAGGATTTTGGGATTACGGCGATTGAAGCGATGGCTTCGGGGAGGCCGGTGATTGCGCTCCGAAAGGGTGGGGCGCTTGAGACTATTGTTGAGGGTAGAACGGGGGTGTTTTTTGAGGATCAGACTTGGGAGGATTTGGCGGATAAGGTTATTAGATTTGATAGGGAGAAATGGAATCCTGATGAGATAAAACAGCACGCAGAACAGTTTGATGTGGGAGTTTTTAAGGAGAAAATGAGGGAGTTTGTAAAAGAGAAAGTGAGTGGTGAGTAGTGAGTGGTCCTACTACGCTCTGTCTTTGCGAGCTTCGTAGGATAGATGAGTAGTGAGTGAATCGCAGTTGTCCAAGGTCCAAATTCAAAAGTGAAAGTCATAAGTTTAATCGCAACGCCTGCCTGCCGGCAGGCAGGCTTCGCTTAACAGATCTCTCCCTTCCGATGACTCCCTACTACGCTAACAGCTTCCCACTACGCTCTATGAGCTTCGAGGGACAGGTCGAAAGACAGGCCAGTCGAGATGACAAAGGAGTATGGGATTGCGAAATTTACAAAATTTGCCTTTCGGCCATGAGCTCAAGGCCGAATGGCGATATTTACGAAATTCACCATTTAATATGAATATTGGGATTGACATTCGATGCCTGATGGATCGTGAACTTACGGGTGTTGGAGAGTATACTAACAATTTATTAAAACATCTTTTTGAGATAGACCGGGAAAATGAGTACTATCTTTTTTATAATTCGCATAGGAAAGTTAAAGTGCCGAGATATGAGTATGGGAATGTGCATTATGTGAAGTTTGGGTGGCCGAATAAGGTTTTGAATCTGTGTATGGTGGTGTTTGGGTGGCCGAGGTTGGATGGGATGGTTAAAAAGAAAATGCGAAAATGCGAAAATGAAAAAATGCGAAATAAATCACAAGAAGAAAACAATAAAATTGATCTGTTTTTCTTTCCGAATGCGGTGTTCTTTCGGGTTAAGTGTCCGTACATAATTACTTGTCATGATTTGAGTTTTGAGTATTTTGATGAATTTTTAAGTTTGAGGAGGAAGTTGTGGCACAAGATTGTGAATCCGATTGGGCAGTATGAGAGAGCGCGGGGAGTGGTGGCGGTGTCGGAGAATACGAAGGTTGATTTATTGGAGAAGTTGGGTTGGGTGAGTAAAAAAAGAAGCACCAATAATCAAATTTCAATAATCAATGATAAAATCTCGATGATATATTCGGGGATATCAGAAAATTATAAGGTTTTAAATAAAAAAGATCCGAAATTGAAAAAGATTAGGCAGAAATATAGGTTGCCGGAGAAGTTTGTGTTTTTTTTGGGGACGAAGGAGCCGAGGAAGAATATTGATTCGCTTGTTAGAGCGTTTGAGTTATTTAAGAATGAGACTGGGTCGGAAATTAAGTTGGTTATTGGTGGGGCAAAGGGCTGGAAAAACACATCTTCCACTTCCTTGGCCTCCGTAGCTTATGGAGCGAAGGTGGCTAACACCTCTATCACCTCTTTGCCATACATTCCTGAAAGGGATAAGCGGTACTTCTACAATTTGGCGAGGATGTTTGTGTTTCCGTCGCATTATGAGGGGTTTGGGTTTCCGGTGCTGGAGGCGATGGCGTGTGGGTGTCCTGTGATTGCTTCTAATAATTCTTCGTTGAGTGAGATTACGGGTGACTCGGCGCTACTGATAAATTCGCATGATGTTAATGAATTAAAAAACGCCATTGTGGCAATGGCGGATAAGGAGATGGCGGAGTATTTTCGAGAAAAGGGGTTAGAGAGGATGAAAAAGTTTAGGTGGGAGAAGACGGCAGAAGAGTTTTCGAAATTAATTAAATCTATAAAATAAAACACTCATTTAGTTGAGTGTTTTTTATCAAGTTGAATTTTTTACAAGTTATTTGCTACTAACTGCAAAGTAAATTGTGCCGGCAACTACGAGAACAGTAATCCCGACTAGAAATGCCATGATGATTTTTAGATCTTTGATTTGGTTGGGGTTGTCGTTGCCGATTTTTTTGTTTCTTTTTGCAATGAAGATTGGAATGAAAATAGCGATCCAGATTGGGATGAATTTCACCCAGGAGTCAAGCTTGGCGTCACTATTGCTTAGTATATCGGTAGAATCCAAAAATCTCCAGACTAATATACCGCCAAAAAGTAAGGCGAATGTAATAATTTTATCAAGTCGGGGTTTCTTCGTCGTATTTTTTTCGTCTGCTTTATCTTGTGCTTGCTCAATTTTTTCATCACGCTCCATTTTTTCGAGTGATTTTTTGTTTTGTGAGCGAGCTTGAGTTTGTTTTGGGTCGATTATGTGGCTCATATTTTTTAGTAAGGAGAAGTTGGATGATGGTTAGGAAGATGGAAGTTTGAGAATAGATAAAGCAACTCCTTGTTTAATTATAAATTAATTACAAAGATCTTTCAATCATGAATTTGACGTTGTCGGACATGTTGATTGAGGAGATTTTAATGTTTGGATGATTGTTTTGCCAGACTCGGTTGATTTCGTCGGCAAAAGATTGTCCGACTGTTTCGACGTCTTTGTAATCGAGAATTATTTCTTGGAATTTGTCCATGCCAATCATTAGTCGTCTTGCTTCGGATCTGGATAGGAATTCTGTGCCGTATTGAATAAGTTTAACGGGGTATTTTGTTTTGGAGAATTCTAGGTCTCCGCTTTTTTGATCAGTATATTCTCTGAAGACATCTTCGATTTTTTTGTTTGAATCTCTGAATATACTGAAATCAACAACCGTTCCTGAATTTATTTTTGTATCCTTAAGAAAAACATCTTCTAAAACATTTCGAAACTGAAGTTGTTTTTTATTTCCTGCAATGAAAAAGCTATCCGCTAATTTCGAAGTGAAGAAAATTCCTTGCCCCGTGTGTGCTGTGGGACTGGTCGTTAATTTCCCCTTCATTAGATTTTGGATTGATTCTTCAATTGAACTTAATTTTTTTCGCACTTTAATATTTTCAAAAACACCAACTCCAAAATCTATGATTTGAAAATGGATGAAATTTGCATTTAAAAGTGCAAATATACGAATATTAATTTTGGATGATTTTGAATGATCAATTGCATTATTTAACATTTCAAGAAAAGAATATTCTACTATTTTTCTAACATTTTCTTTCATTGATGAAAAGATACCAGTTTCTTGCTTTATTTGAGACAATACAAAATCTTCTGACATGTTTTTATTTTCATAAACTCGATTAAATTCCAGAATTTTATTTTTTTCACTTTCCCATGTTTTCTTATCAGCTAAAACATAGCGAGCCCCTTTGGTTTCTCCCATTTTAATTATTTGTCCTTGCTCTTCTAACTCCTGAAAGAATCTGTTGACATATGCACGAGAAAAATTAGTCTCTTTTACAATTTCAGAAGAGGTGATTTTCCCTTTTTGTTTAATTTTAGCTAAAATTAGTTTTCTTATATCCATATTTGTTTACAATTAGTTTACAAAAGAATCATAGCATAGATTAAATTAATTATCAACTCATTGTCAACAAAAAACCGAAGAAATATTATTCTTCGGTAATTTTTAACGCCATCCATCACGGATCAAAGTCCGGTAAAAATGAAATGGTCCATTCAATTTTTTCTTTTAACCACTTCAAAGCCCCTTTCTCCCTACACCAGAAGACAACTTCAATAAATAAATATCCAAGGATGAATCCCATTTGCAGAAGCAATACTCGTAGGGTGGGATCATCAAATAAAGAGAATTCAAATGGAAGATACAAGCCCCCAAAGCTCCCAGCTAAAACAGCTCCGATAGAAAAGAATGGTTTAGCTTTCATGGAAAAGTCAAGCAGACAAATCATCCCAAACAAGATCCAAAGGAATGGACCTGAACAAATGAAGAGAATGAACGCAACGAGGACCAAAATAGGAAAAGGATAACTGATCACTCCCCAAACGAAAGAAATGATTGATTGAGCAAAGACATGGTAGAATCGATCCTTTTTGCTTCCGGAAAAAATAGGGATAATGTCGTCTCTAAGAACTTTGTATAAAGCGTGTTCTTCTGAAAATTCCTCAGTTTCCCAATTTATCCTTCCAATTATCATATAATAACCTATAAAATATAGAACGTATACAATTTGAGGAATCCACAGGGTATTATTTTTCGGAACCAAGAACCACCCGACAACAGCAACAGCCATCGTGGCAGTTGAACAGAGATACCAGTTGCGATCATCGAACATTGACTTGTGTTTAGACATGAGTTTCTCCTTTTCTATGTTGAGACGAAAGAAAATCCGTGATAGTAATAGACAACTGCAAGACCTAGATTTATCATTTGCAAAATAACAAGAATTATCACAGCAACAATTCTAGCTTTTGTTTTGATGTGACCAAATTCTCTATTGAAATCAGAATATGATTCATGTGCAAAAGCAATCGCACCTACAATTGCCAGACTAAGCAGTGTTCCCAAAACTGGACCAATCCTTATATCAACAGATACAAAAACCGAGTCTGAATAAGCAAAGAGCCAAATCAATCCATTAAAAGGAATGAAAAATAGCAGAAACCAAGCTAGATAACTAGTTAAGCTTGAGAAAAATATACTTTTTCCTTGACTCATGGTTTTCTCCTTTATTGTAAATGAACCAACAACTCATTATAAACGAAGTTACTCTTTTTGTCAATAATAAGAACAATAATATTCATTTTACATTAAACATATTAGTAATATTGACTAATTTTACCATAAATTGACAAAATAACTTTAATCATGTATAATGTTTATATTGTAGACAAAATATGAGACATCTAATTAAGGCACTCTCAAAAACAGGACTAACAGACAAGCAGGCAAAAGTTTACTTGGCGGCTTTAGAATTAGGAGAATCAACAGTGCAAGAATTAGCACAAAAATCAGGAGTAAAAAGGCCGAGCATATATAATTTCTTAGATGAAATGATCAGCAAAGGATACCTTTCTAAAATTCAAAAGAAAGGTAAAACCCACATACAACCAGAAAAACCTGGTTCAATAATCGAAAAACAAAAAAGATACGCCAACATGATGAATAATCTCTTACCTGATTTACTTGGCGTATACAATCCACGGGGAGAAAAACCAAAGATAAAGTTTTACGAAGGATCAAAGGGGATCAAAACCGTTTACGACAACATCATTTCAGAGCAAAAACCTGTCTACATTTTTGGAGACTACGAAATTATGCTTACCTCTGAGCTTTCAAATCACATGAAAGATTGGGCAAAAAAACGAGCTGAGAATGATATTCCCGCAAAACTAATCGCAAAAGACGAACCAAAAATTCGAGAAGTAGCAAAAAGAGACAAAGAAGAACTTCGAGAAACAAAGTTTGCAAAAAATGCCAATTTTTCAACCGAAATCAGCATATTTGGAGATAAAGTTGCATTAGTCAGTTTTCAGAAACCAGGCATGGGAGTAATAATTGAAAATAAAAATACAGCAGAGACCTTGCTTTCGATTTGGCAATTGCTTTGGGATAATATAAACTAATAAATATGAAAATAGCAATAGACGCGAGAATGTATGGCAATAGCCAGTGCTCTGGGATTGGTTTTTATATTGAGCAATTGACTGATCATATTTTTGAGTTTGATGAGAAAAATGAGTATGTGATGTTTATGAGGGAGCCGGAATTTAGTAAATTTACTCCGCCGAATGAGCGGGTTAAAAAGGTGCTGGTAAAACCGAGATGGTATAGCTACGGTGAGCAGTTTAGTTTGCCGATTGAGTTTGCAAAAGAGAAATTTGATTTGATTCATTATCCGCATTTTAATTCTCCAATTTTGTATCCGAAAAAATCGGTTTGTACTATTCATGATGTGACTCCCCTATCTTTTCCTGGACATAAAATGAAGTCATTATTTCGAAGAATGGCGTATCGGGCGGTTTTTTGGGCTACACTGAACAAATCGAGTAAGATTATTGCGGTTTCGGAGGCTACGAAACGGGGAATTTTGGATAATTTTGGGATTAAGCCAGAAAAGATTAAAGTTATCCACGAGGGAACAGCTGAGAACTTCGGGAAAGAGGAAAATTATGGTATAATAAACAAAGTTAAGAGTAAATTTGGCATCACGAAACCATACATATTTTTTGTTGGTGTCTGGAGAAATCACAAGAACGTTGAGGGGCTTGTACGAGCTTTTAATTTACTAAAAGAAAAGTATAATATCCCCCATCAACTTGTACTCGGAGGACGAGAAGATTTGCACTACACGGATGTCCGCCGTGAGATAGAAAAAAGCAATTATGAAAATGATATCATTACAACAGGTTTTATTGATAATCAAGACTTGCCAAGCTTATATCAAGGCGCGGAAGTACACGTTATCCCAGCGTTTATCGAGGGATTTGGATTAATTGCGATTGAAGCGCAGAGTTGTGGGACAGCGGTTGTTAGTTCGAACACGTCTTGTTTGCCAGAGGTTATTGGAGGGAGTGGGTTGTTCTTTGATCCGAAGGATGTTGAGGATATGGCGGGGAAGATTTATGAAGTTTTAGGTGATGAGGAGTTGAGGGAGGGATTAATTAGGAAAGGGTTTGAGAATGTGGAGAGGTTTAGTTGGGAGAAGGCGGCGAGGGAGACGGTTGGGGTTTATGAGGGAGTGAGGAATAACAAATAATTTCCAATTTCCAAATTACAATTTCCAAACAATTTCCAAATGAAACGCAAATTTCCAAACGAATTTTATCGCTAATTTGCAAATATCAAATACAAATTATTATATATGCCGGTGAAGAAGATAAAAACAAAATCACGGAGCAAGAAGGAAAAGAAGAAAGTAGTCGCAAAAAAAGCGACTGTGAGAAAAAAGACTGTAGGGAAAAAGAAGGTTGTAGCGAAGAAAAAGGTTGTGAAGAAGGCTAAGGCCACTAAGAAAGTTGCTGTTAAAAAAGTTGGGAAGAAAAAAACCGCTAGGAAAGAGCCGGTGGTTTTGGGGTTGAGTAAGAAGGAATTGGAGAAATTGATTATAACGAAAGAACATGTTAATAGTGCTAAGAGTGAGAAGAAAGTGTCAGAAGCGCAACACATATATCAGGAAAAAATAAGAGTTATTATAAAATCAGAGAGAGAAAGAACTGTTCACTCGCCTTATGTGCTTGATCTTGATGCGATGACTGAGAAGAAGAGGATTAAGAAGGAGAAGGAGAGAAAGAAGAAAGAGATTTTTAGTCTGCTTGGGAATAGAGATGTCGCGGATCGTGGATCGCCTCTCGGCCGTGAGCTCGAGGCCGAACGGCGGATTGCGGAACTGTCGATTGAAGCTGATAATCGCAACGCTTCGCTTCATAGATCTCTCCCCTCCGATGACTTCGGTCGAGATGACAAAGTGGAAATTGGGATGACAAGCGGGTTTGGGGGATTGGAGAATAAAGATGAGGAAACAGAAGTTGAAGTTATTCAACATGAAGTGGTTGTTGAGAAAAGTGGGGATCAGTTTACTAAGAAGCCATTTTATTATCATTGGAACTTGCCGCTGAATTGGCATAGAGCGATGGTTGTTTACTTTGTGATTGCGATGATGGTGATTTTGCCGATTAAGGTGTTTGGGTATTATACTGATCTGACACAGACAAAATCGCAAGTAATGGAATATGCTAATAAAGCGTATGATGATCTAAAGATTGCGGGTGAGTCTCTTGCTAAACAGGATATTAGTTCTGCGAAGACTGGGTTTAACAGTGCAAATTACAATTTCAATAAGGCAAGTGAGGAACTCGATGAGATAAATATCGCATTGAAGACACTGATTAACCTTGTGCCGACTGGGGAGGCGAATATTGCTGACGCTGAGTATTTGCTTGAGATTGGAAAGACCACTACTGAGCTTGGGGCTGAGCTATCAAATATATTTAATAAGTTTAAGCAGGGAGAAGATCTAAAATTAACAGATAAAATTGCTATTTTACAGACTGACTTGGCTAGCTTGATTGAGAAACTTCAGAAGATTAATATAACACTTGGGAAAATTAATATTTCGGCAATTCCAGAAGATAAGCAGAGTGTATTTACAAAAGCAAAAGATACACTTGGGAATATTACAAATGATCTAGTTGAATTAAGTAATCTGTCGGACACACTTCAGGATGTTCTTGGTAAAGATCTTGATAGAACTTATTTATTTGTTTTTCAGAATAATAATGAGATAAGAGCAACCGGTGGATTCATGGGTAGCTTTAGTATTGTTGACGTTAATCAGGGAGAGATTAAGAGAATGGCTACTCCTGGTGGTGGAACGTACGATATGCAGGGTGGACTTCTTGTGAATACTCTGCCACCGACTCCGCTGAAGCTGATTAATTACAAATGGGAGATGCAGGACAGTAATTGGTTCCCTGATTTTCCGACTAGTGCTAAGAAGATAAAATGGTTCTATGAAAAGTCAGGTGGAGAGACTGTTGATGGTGTGATTGCGTTAAACGTAGGTATAATGCCAAAACTACTTGAGATAACTGGGGACATTGAGATGCCAGAGTATGGGACAACATTAACTGCAGGAAATTTTGTTGACACAATACAGGCTCATGTTGAATATGGGTATGATAAAGAAACAAATAAGCCAAAACAGATTTTAGCTGATATGGCGCCAAGATTCATTGAGAAGTTATTTAGCAGTAGTGATCCGCTAATGATTGCGAAGGTTCTAAAGGTAAGTATGGATAATAAGGACATACAGATGTATTTCAGAAAGGAAGAGGTTCAGGAAAAGTTCTCATCATTTGATTGGACTGGGGAGGTGAAGAATACAACTCGGGACTTTTTGTCTGTGATTAATACTAATATTGGTGGAGGGAAGACAGATTCTGTTATTGAGCAGAAAGTTAATTTAATTTCTGATGTTGATGAGAATGGGGAGATTATTAATACATTAACAATTACTAGAACACATACTGGTGACGAGAATGATATATTTGAGAAGACTATTAATTCTAATTTTCTTCGGGCTTATGTTCCGCAGGGAAGTCAGTTGATACTTGCCGAGGGATTTGATAGTGTACCGGAGAAGATAATAGCGATGGCGGACGCTGACCTAGTAAAAGATGAATATTTGGCTAGTATTGAGGGTCAGGTTTGGATTGATCCTGAGAATGGGACTCAGATTAATAATGAATTTAACAAAACGGTTTTTGGGAATTGGATTATACTTGAACCGGGAGAAAGTAAGACTGTTATATTGAAATATAAAATTCCGACAAAGCTTGAACTATCAAAACTAAATAATACTTCGATGATAAATTTCTTTGATGACAAAGATTCTGGAGTTTATCATTCTCTATATATTCAGAAACAATCAGGTGCGCAGAATGTTAGTTACTCGGCTAGTGTGAATTTTCCTACGAATAGGACAGTGGTTCCTGTGTATGTCAGTCAGGCTGAGATTAGTAATAATATTGTTGAAATAGAAAGTGAGGATAATAGGGATTGTTTTACGGCGATTGTGGTTAAGTGATGATTGCATGTCCAAAGTCCAAAGTCGTGAGTCAAAGTCAGGAGTCGAATTACAAAAATTAATGTTATTTGAATTATAATATTTTGATTATGACTGAGAAGAAAATATCATTTAAAAAGAAGGACATTGAGTATCCGGAGAGGGATGCGATTGAGGAATTGATGGAGATCTATGAGGAGAATGAAACTCCTATTGATAAGCTTGATCATAAAGGAATAACGAGTAAAAAGGCAGATAATGGTGAAGATAGATCGCTCAAGGAGATGATTGAAGAAGAGAGAAGAGCAAAGAAGAAAAGGACGGCTTTTTTCTTTATTTTTGTTTTGGCTATGTTTGTTATTGCGGCTCTGAGTGGGTTTATATATTTTAGTCAGTTTAAGCCTTATGGTAATGATGATGTAGTAGTGGAAATAGATGCACCAGAGAAGATTATCATTGGTGAAACATTTGAATATGTGATTGAGTATGAGAATAAGGGTAATGTAGCATTAACAAACAGTAAATTGAGTGTTGTGTATCCTCATGGGTTCATGGTTGAGAAGACGGAGCCGGAAACGGGGAATCATAGTTGGGAATTGGGTGAGCTTGATTTGTATGAGAGGGGTGAAGTTGTGATTAAGGGTAAAATCATTGATACGGTTGACGTGGAGCAGAAATTGTCAGTTACACTTAGTTTTTATCCGGAGAATTTTAACTCGGAGTTTAGTCATGAACAAAATTATTCAGTACTCGTAGAGCAACCTCACTTTGAGATACTTGATTCGCATCTTGCGAACGTTGGTGTGGGGCAGAATTTGAATATTAAGACGAAAATTAAAAATGAAAGTGACATAACATATAATAATGTTCGGATAACACTTGAGACTCCTGATGGGTTTAGCATTACAAAGAGTCAGCCGGAGGCATTTGCAGAGGAGAATGAGTGGTTGTTGCCACTAATCATTCCGGAGAATGAAAGTGAGGAAATATCGATTGATGGGTTGTTTGATGAGTCGCTTGTTTTTGAAAATAATGATGAGAGAATTAAAAAGTTTAATATAAAGGTTGATTTGGCTGATGATGAGGAGCAGTTTTATAATGTTTTTAGTAAGGAATTTGAGATCAAGATAATTGATCAGAAAATTTCAACATATTTATCAATTAATGGATCAGGACAGGATAAAAGTATTTTTCTAGGAGATGATTTGGTTTTTTCTGCGATATTTAAGAATACTGGAGAACAAGAGTTTGAGAATGTGACTGCAACTGCCCGAATTAACTGTAGACCTGCAGACGTATTATCATGGGAAGACATTTCTGAGGAAAGAATGGGGAGCATTTCTAATGACGATAAAGGAAAAGTGATTAGTTGGAATAATGTTCAGATTGATGAATTGAGTTCATTTGCTTCAGATGATGAAGTCATTCTAACTTTTACAATTCCAACAAAAGATATCGAAGATCTGGATGGTTATGATCCTAGATCACTGGCGCAAAGTGAGATTGTAGCGTATGCACAGATGGAGTTTGAAGATGAGAATATAAAGCCAATTTCTAGTAGTCCTGTTCGATTGACGATTAACTCTGATCTTGCGCTGATGGCAAAGACTGTTTATCATTTTGATGATGGAACACCGATTGGGTCTGGACCATTACCAATGAGAGTTGGTGAGACAACAAAATTAAATGTATTTTGGGATTTAACAAACAGTTTGCATGAACTAGATAACATAATTGTATATGCGGACCTGCCAGAGTACGCAACATGGCACAACTCGGCAAATGTATCAGTAGGGACACTTGACTATGATGAGAGCACACGGAGAGTCTCATGGACAATAAACATGCTACCTGAGTCGATCAATGAAGTTCAGGCAAGCTTTGCTATTAATATTACGCCAGAAGAGAGCCATAGAGGTGAGATATTGAAGTTAACAGGGATAACGACTGTTTCGGCGAAGGATAGCGAGACAAAGGATTTGATAATTAGAACGAAGAATATTTCAACTTCGGCGCTTGAATTTGATGAGTATTATGAAGGAGACGGTATAGTTCAGTAATTAATTTGAATTGTATAAAAAAATCGCATTGGATTGAAAATGCGATTTTTTGTTTCCCTGGTTTGTGGGATGAAAAATTTCGAACTCCCGTCCGACTTACTTTTTATATCTAAAAAGTAAGCAAAAAGATTTGGGGGTGAACAATTCGCATCACGGTCCAGATCTTTCGCCGTTCGGCCTCGAGCTCACGGCCGAGAGGTGGGGACAATTTAGGGCGAAGTTCATCCCCCAAACCCCCGAGGCTATTTTTGTTTAGTATAATAAATACTTGAAATATCATTCATTGAATTAAAAAACCTTAATCTACAAATTAATTATAGATTAAGGTTTTTGAGAATTCCGGTTCTACAGGGTTGTAGAGTGATCGGAATTCTCGCTTTTTGATCGTCAATTGCATGACGGTCTCCTTTCTTAATCTTGGTTTTTGTTGCGACCTTTTCGCGAGTACTTGGGATGAGTATCCTTTTTCCTCGTTGATAGGTCAAGACCAAGGGTCATCCGTCGATGAGAAGCTTTTCTGGCTTTAAGAGCCATTTCAGTCTGCTCCTCTAGTGAGAACCCTTTGATCAACTTTCTTTTCTTACACTTCTTTTTCCCCATGTTGGTCTCCTTTGGTTGAGGGGGAAATGAAAAAAAATAACAAACTGAAAATTGGAGCTGTTGATGAGAAGGAATTACCCTTCTTTCACTCCAATTTCCAGTATACTATTTTGTTTTGCTATATTCAACTAGACAAGCATGTCAGTCGAATAAGTACCTATATTTTGATTTATGTTAATCACCCTAGATTCCTTTTTGATTCCGACCACTTTGATATACTGATAGAAATGATTAATTTACGGTATTATGAAAAAAAACATTTCATGAGTTAAGTTTTGTTGAACGCAAAGAAATCGAATATTTTTTAGG
>Ga0233431_1002731_pt1 | contig 23556 bp, 21 predicted proteins | sample SI_118_April2016_FD_179867 | JGI IMG/M metagenome (GOLD analysis project Ga0233431, IMG submission 179867) | Seawater microbial communities from Saanich Inlet, British Columbia, Canada - SI_118_April2016_200_MG | ecosystem: Environmental > Aquatic > Marine > Inlet | place: Canada: British... | reverse complement strand
AGATAGAAGGCAGAGCCTCCCGCGATAATAACAAGCAGAGCGACCACGAGGGTAATGATTTTACTTTTTTTAGTCATGTTTTTTTGGTTATGTGACTTTTACGACATTATCTCTCATCTACTTGTAAAAGACAAAGCAAAACAAAAAACCTCAAGCGTATCGCTCGGGGTCTTTTTAATGGCGGGACCGAAGGGATTTGAACCCTCGACCTCCTGCGTGACAGGCAGGCGTTCTAACCAGCTGAACTACGGCCCCGTGTTTTTAAACAAACTTCCAAGCATAAATAGTATACCAGAAAGCACGAGGAATTTAACGAATTTTTGCCTTAAAGACAAGGGGATTTTCTCAAAACTTGAACAAAGACTCCGGACGAGCTACAATCAACCTCCTAAATCATAATCAGCTTAATATGTTTACGACGGCATACCAAAACCAAAAAAACTTATTCAGACAGAGAGAAATTCAATTTTTACCTTCAGATCATATGCTTAGGCGTCCGTTTGGACGAAGTGCTTCCCCAGATATTGGTGAAACAGATCAACCAACTCCTCAACCACAAGATCAACAAGAAAGAGAAATCCAATCCCACGACGTCCTATGCCAAACAGCCGCAGAAGTAGCAGAAAAAGTAGAAGCTCTCGGACTAGACAACGGAAGCCTTGAAACAATAGCTCTGGCAGAAGGTCCTGTTGCGGCAACTCAAATCGCAATAAGACTTATAGTGCAACAAAGAGCATTTATGGACGACCCAAACACTCCGCACAAAATGCTAATGCAGGCAGGTGTCCTACGAAACGAATCCCTTTTCGCTTAATCTTAAAATCGTGATATACCTTGAACCATGAAAATAGGAATTGACTGCAGAATGTTTTCTAGCAACTTCACCGGTATCGGCAGATACACGGCTGAACTTGTGAAAAATCTAGAAAAGGACCCGAAATCCAAGACCCACGAATTCGTTCTTTTTTTCAACGAACCCGAATTCAGCAGCTACAAACCAACCAAGCCAAACTTCAAACCAATTCTAGTAGACGCTCCCCACTACTCCCTCAAAGAACAAACCAAATTCCTCGGCCAACTAAACGAGCAAAATCTAGACTTGATGCACTTCACCCATTTCAACGCGCCAATCAGGTACAAAAAGCCATTTATAGTAACGATCCACGACCTCACTCACACCCTATTCCCAGGCCGCAAAATGCGTGCCCTACCCTACCGAATGGCATACAAAAAGGTAATTAAAAACGCAGTCAAAAAAGCCACACATATAATTGCAGTTTCAGAAAACACAAAAAAAGACCTAATCCGAATCCATAAAACCAACCCTGAAAAAATCCACACAATATACGAAGGAGCGAACAAAGAATTCCACCAACTCAAGCCGGCAGAACTCAAAACCCTAAAAACGCCAAACATCAAGGAACCATTCCTCCTATACACCGGAGTCCACCGATACCACAAAAACCTTCCTCGCCTAATAAAAGCTTTCTCCTTAATAGCTCACAAAAACCGCAACCTAGATCTAGTAATCACAGGAAAACCAGACCCCCTTTATCCAGAAGCAGAAGAGGCAACCAAGCAATTCCACCTAGAAAATCGAATACATTTCACAGGTCTCGTCCCCGAAGACGAACTAATAGCTCTATACAATCTCGCGGAAGCATACGTTTTCCCTTCCCTATACGAAGGTTTCGGACTCCCAGTCCTTGAAGCATTCGCTTGCGGCACACCAGTTGTAGCATCAAACGTATCAAGTATCCCCGAAATTGCAGGCAAAGCAGCTCTTCTCTTTGACCCAGAGAACCCAAAAGACATCGCAGAAAAAATCCAAAAACTACTTAAATCCCACTCCTTACAAAACGATCTCAGGCAGAAAGGTTTGGCCCGAGTCAAAGCCTTTTCTTGGCAAAAAATGGCCAAAGAAATCCTTTCACTATACAATCGAACTGCATAACATAATTGTATGGGTTTTGAACCGTTTCAAGACATGATCCAAAAAGCAGCCCTGAGCTACGGAGTGGCTAGGGAATTTCGCGCGATCAGGGTTTGTCGAGCCTTCCAGGCGATAATCCCAATCATATTCGACGACAACAAAGAAGCCGACAAAGCTCTGGCAAAAAGCACATTCAAAGAAGGAATCCTTACCATAAAAGTTCCAAATTCAGTCTGGGCAAACGAGGTTATGATAAAGAGAGAATTGATTTTGGAAGCAACTAGAAACCACCTCCAAATACAAGACCCATCGATCAAGATCAAGGAGCTCAAGACGCAAATACACTAATTTTACTTGACTTCAACTAACCTTGCGATACAATAGCACCCGCTTTATCCGATAATCCAAAGATTTTGCTAAAGTTACGATTGCAACGAGGGGGAAAGAAAGGACAACCAAACTTCAGAATTGTTCTCCAGGAGCACACAGATGCTGTTAAAAGAGAAGCGATTGAAGTGCTCGGTTATTACAAACCTGCTCTTGATCCAAAAGTGTTAAAAGTAGATCTCGAAAGAGTGAAATATTGGATATCTAAAGGTGCTCAACCTTCAGATCCTTTAGCGGCACTTTTGAAAAAAGAAGGTTTAGAAGGCATGGATAAATACATGGAACCTAGAGATAAGAAGAAGAAAAAGAAAGGCGAAGAAGAAGATAAGCCTGAGGCTCCCGCAGCAGCACCTGCTGCCGAAGCACCGGTAGCCGAGAAACCAGCTCCAGCTGAACCTGAGGCACCAGTGGAGGTTGAAGCAAAAGCCGAAACCTCGGACGAAGCGAAAGCCGAGGACAAACCAGCTGAACCTGAGGCACCAGTGGAGGAAGCTCCTGCAGCAGAAGAAAAACCAGCTGAACCCGAAGCACCTGCCGAGGCACCAGGCGAAGAAGCTCCAAAAGAACAATAATCTTTTATTCAGATACTTCTTTTACTCACCTAACACACAGTATCATGACAGATGACGACACAACTCCAGTGGATGAGGAAACAACTCCGGTGGATGATGACGCAACTTCAGTGACTGAGGACACAACTCCAGTGACTGAGGACATAACTCCAGTGACTGACGACACAAGTGACCAGGATTTTCTGGCAGAAATCGTCAAACAAATCGTCTCAAAACCAGAAGCAGTAAAAATTGAAAGGAAGGTTGATGAGATGGGAGTTCTTCTTACTCTCGAAGTAGACAAGGAGGATATGGGCCAAATTATCGGGAAAAGCGGACAAACAGCAAAAGCTCTCCGCGTACTTCTCCGAGTGCTTGGGTCAAAAAATAACGCACGTGTCAACTTAAAGATAGTTGAACCGGACGAAGCTTAAGGATATAATCCTTTTTGTAAAAGGCCTTCTCACAGGCCAAACGTAGTTTTAAAAAAAACAAAATGGCTGACAAAAGTATCATAGATGCTGCTCAATCTTATGAAATCCTTGAAATTGTAAATCGTGGATTCGCGTATGCAATTATAATCGCAGGATTTCTTTCAGTAGTGTTTATTTTCGTAGGAGGTATTTCTTTTATCCTTTCAGGAGGACAAGAGGAAAAAATCAAACAAGCGGTTTCAACAATTAGATACGCAATCATCGGTCTGATCGTAACAGTCTTGGCAGTTGTAATAGTAGGAACGGTAGGAAAAGCAATGGGATTAGATATCATCAAGTACATCAACTTCGGAGACATTATCGACACAGTTACAAGTGTGACATCAGGCGTAAGTGACGGAGGTCCGCAATCATTAGACTAAGATCGTTAGACTAAAAAAAGCCCCTCTTTCAGGGCTAGATCTCTACAAGCGAATCAATTCTTTTGTTTTATTTGCTAACCGACTCCAGTCCAGAATTTACGATGTTTTTCCAGTCGTAAGGGAATTTGTACGTTTCAAGAGCGCGGATCAACGCTGCAAACATTTTCCAATGGTCAACATCGCCAGCTCCACCATAAACAAAAGCAGTCCCCTGCTCACTATTTAGATTGTAGTCAGAAACAAGTTTATGCTCATGGCTAATTGGAATAACTCCATTCATCAACATCTCTTCCAAATCATTAGAAGGCAGCGCAACCATTACGTCAGAAGCTTGCATCAAATGTTTGCGGCTTTGTTCGCTATACGGCACGTAATGAACGTTTGGTTGAGAGAAAGAATCAAGATTAGTGTCAGCGACAACTACGATCTCAACATTCAACGCAGAAGCGCCTTCCAAAAGTTTTTCAATAGAGTCTTTATGAGTGTCTTCAACTTCATTGTCTAGCACAATCCCGATTAGAGGCATGCTGTGATCAAAAGACAATTTGCCACACAAATCTTTCTTCGACTCCTCCTTTGATAGTAAGAATTCTTTTAGCATTTTTTTTGAAAATTTATCTTATCATTCTACCATATTTCTGGCTAAAGAGAAAGCCTCCACCCATTGACAATGTAATGAAATAAAGTGTTATATTACACCTATGAAAAAGCTATTTTTAATAGATGGGAACGCAATCATTCACAGGGCCTTCCACGCCATCCCACCCTTTACAACTTCGAAGGGCGAATTGATCAATGCGGTATACGGTTTTTCCTCTATGCTGCTCAATATTATCAACAATCAAAAGCCAGAATTCATACTAGTTTCCTTCGATCGCCCGGCCAAAACTTTCCGGCACAAAGAGTTTGCAGACTACAAAGCAACTCGCGTAAAAGCGCCGGACGAACTCTACGCTCAAATCCCACGAATCAAAAAAGTGGTTGAAGCTTTCTCAATTCCAATTTACGAAATAGATGGTTTCGAAGCCGACGATGTTTTGGGCACCCTAGCCCTCCAGGCTTCAACGCAAAAAGAAGAAGACCTCTCAAGCTACATTGTCACCGGAGACATGGACACACTTCAACTTGTCTCAGACAAAGTCCAGGTCTTCGCCCCATACAAAGGCTTCCAAGAAGCAATAATCTACACTCCGCAAAAAGTTCTCGCCAAACACGGTCTCACACCATCTCAAATAATTGACTACAAAGCCCTCAAAGGCGATTCTTCAGATAACATCCCCGGAGTACCAGGTATCGGTGACAAGACAGCGACTGCCCTACTTCAAAAATACAAAACACTCGACTCAATATATGAAAACCTAGGTGAGCTAAAAGGAGCGGTCCACGACAAACTAAAAAACAACAAAGAAATTGCCTATAAAAGTCAATATCTAGCAACGATAGTCCTCGACGTCCCAATGACTCTCGACCTCGACAAATGCAAAACTCACAAATTTGACTCAGAAAAAATAGCTGCTCTATTCGAAGAACTCGAATTCAAATCACTCCTCGGCAAACTAGGTCGCTTCAATTCCCACTACGGAACCAAGGCAGAAGAAGAAAAAGTAACTTCTCAGCAGAGTTTGTTTTGACTCCCCCCCCCCGAATTACAAAAACAACAGTAATTTTGTCAAAGCGCAATGCGAAAACCTCAAAAAACCACCTTTTCCCGCCAAAAGCAATTCGGCCAAAAAACCGCACCCCAAAGCCACTCTCGACCGAACACAAAAATTAAACACCTCCCCTCAAAGCCACAACCTTTGTATAAAAAAAATTGTCACTAAGCTTTTTTTTATGTAATATCCAACAAGCCTTTAATGTAAATGATTTATGGCGAAATCTAGAGTAGTAGCTAGCCTTGATATTGGTAGCTCAAAAATTAGAACGGTAGTAGGAACTCTCGACGAAGAGTCTCCGATGCCCAATGTAATAGGAGTAGGATTAGCTCCATCTACAGGACTCCGGAAAGGAGCTGTCATTGATGTAGAAGAGACAATCAACTCAATTTCAGCATCATTAGAAGATGCGGAAAGAATGGCTGGTGAACCTATCAACAATGTGTTCCTAGGAATAGGAGGAAATCACATCGAATCAATGAATTCGAAAGGCGTAATAGCAGTAGCCCAAGCAGAAGACGAAATCTCAGAAGATGATGTAGATAGAGTTCTCGAAGCAGCTCAAGCTGTGACAATCCCAAGCAACAGAAGAATCCTCAGAATAATTCCAAAAACTTTCACAGTTGATGAACAGAAAGGAATCAAGTATCCAGTAGGAATGACGGGAATCAGACTAGAAGTAGAAGCACACATTATTACAGGGCTAGTCCCAACGATCAAAAACATCGAAAAATGCGTTCTCCAAGCTGGAGTCGACATAAACGATATAATCCCGAACAATTTGGCTGCGGCAGAAGCAGTCCTCTCAAAACGCCAAAAAGAGCTAGGTGTAGTGGTGATTGACATTGGATGTGGAGGAACATCAGTGAGTGTCTTCGAAGATGGGACCGTTCTACACACAGCAATAATCCCAGTTGGAGGAGAGAACGTGACAAATGACGTTGCAATAGGCCTCCGAACATCCATAGATACAGCAGAAAAAATCAAAATCGAATACGGCTCATGTATGCCTGATGAGGTTGGAGAAAGAGAAACGATCGACCTTTCATTGATGAGCAAGATCGACACACATACAGTCTCAAAGAAACAAATGTGCCAAATAGTCGAAGCAAGATACCAAGAAATATTTATGTTAGTCAAAGACGAACTCGCAAAAATCCACAGAGATGGAATGCTCCCAGCAGGAGTGATCCTCACGGGAGGAGCAACAAAGATTGCAGGAGCAACAGACCTTGCTAGAGAAACATTGAATTTACCAGTTCAAATAGGATTCCCACAAAATTATGACGGAGTTGTCGACAAGATAGACGATCCTTCATACGCAACAGCGATAGGGCTTTTAATTTGGGGATCAAAATTTGATGGAAAACCATACGGATCGAAGTCAATGAATTTGAAAAAGAGTGTAGGAAGTATGAAGAAATGGTTCAAAGGGCTTGTACCTTAAAATAACGCGGGCATTCTCTCGGCCATACCCGGCCGAACTAAAATCAAAGCAAAAACCCGCAAAATAGGTTTATTACAAAACATTCTTGTCGGAATGGAAAGCAAAACCACCGACTCTGCTTTATAAACTCACATCCACGGGTTGACAACCTGTCAACTTATAGTTAATAATTGGAATCCTTTAACAAAACCCATACCATGGCTGAAGATAACGCTACTTCAAACAACGATCAAAATAAAGAAAACAAAAATCCAGACGTAGATCTTAAGAATCTTTTCTCTGCAGGAGGAGGCTCTTCTTCAACCGGCTTCGCAAGCAAAACGCGAAGAACGATGGAAGTCACTCCAGAGATCACCCCTGTCGCAAACATCAAAGTGATGGGTATTGGTGGTGGAGGCGGAAACGCTCTTAATAGAATGATCAAAGCTGGACTGAAAGGAGTAGAGTTCATCGCTGTTAATACAGACGCACAAGCTCTATACCACAACGACGCACCAACAAAGATTAATATTGGTCGCGCAACAACACGTGGTCTTGGAGCAGGGTCAAATCCAGACATCGGAAAACAAGCAGCAGAAGAATCTATGGAAGAAATAAAGGAAGCGTTAGAAGGATCAGACATGTTATTTATCACATGCGGACTTGGTGGTGGAACAGGTACGGGAGCTGCCCCTATCGTCGCTGGATTAGCGAAAGACATGGGAATCCTTACAGTTGGAGTTATGACTAAGCCTTTTACATTCGAAGGCCACAGACGAACTCAACAAGCTGTTGATGGTATGGAAAATCTAAGAAACAAATTAGACACACTAATTACAATTCCAAACGACAAAATTCTAGCAATTATAGATAAGAAAACACCTCTTAATGACGCATTCGCAGTCGTAGACGATGTCCTAAGACAAGGTGTCCAAGGTATCGCAGACTTGATCACCGTTCACGGCATGATCAACGTCGACTTCGCGGACGTAAAGACAGTGATGGAAAACGCTGGTTCAGCCCTAATGGGTATCGGTTATGGAACAGGCGAAAACAGAGCTGCAGAAGCTGCAAAAGCAGCTATCGAAAGTCCACTTCTCGAGATGTCAATCGATGGCGCTCGTGGTGTCCTATTCAATATTACTGGTGGAAACGACCTATCTATGTTCGAGGTTGATGAAGCAGCGAGAATCATCACAGAAGCTGCCGATCCTGAAGCAAACATCATATTTGGTTCAGTCATCAACGATTCTTACACAGGTGAAATGAAGGTCACGGTAATCGCTACAGGATTCGAAGCAGACTCAGAAACTCCAAAAGTCCGCTCTCACACGCCAATCAGCGAATCAACACCAGTGAAAGCAACTGAAAACGAATACGACATCCCAGCATTTATTAGGCAGAAGATGCAGTAGTTGGTATAATCCACCCATGCAAGCCATCCTCTTAGACAAGGACGACGGAAACAAATGGGACGATTTTGCCTACAGTCACCCCTATTCATCGATCCATCAAACCACCCGTTGGGCCCATTTCCAGTCAAACGTTCCATCCAGGGACCAATTCTGGATCATCGCCATCCAGGACCAAGACAAAGACGAAAAAACCAGCAAAATAGTGGCCGGCACAATACTCATCAAGCACACGCTCCCAAACGAAAAATACTGCTGGCTTTATTCGCCACGCGGTCCCCTTCTGAGCTACGACCAGCCAAGCAAAGCAAAAGACCAACTCAAAATCCTCACCAAAAAAATCCGCCAAATAGCAAAAGAAGAAAAAGCAATTTTTTACCGCGCAGATCCCCTAATACATAATACAAGACACAACAAAAACACCCTGAAATTCCCAAAATTCCAATTCTCACATGGTGGTTTCCAGCCAAAAGACACGCTAATCCTTGACCTAAACCAAACCCAAGAAGATATTCTCAAACAGATGAAACAAAAAGGCCGATACAACATCCGCCTCGCACACAAAAAGAACGTAAAAGTAGTAGAAGTAATCCCCCCAGCACTAAAATCGAACAAAAAAACAATCGAACTCGTCCAAACTTTCCAAAACCAAGTCGAATCCTACTTCAAACTTCTACAAGAAACACTCGAACGCGACAGATTCTACGGCCACAGACTATCTTTTTACAAGAACATGGTCGAAAAACTCTCTCCAGAATCAAACTCACTTACAAAAGAAAACCTAAAAAAAGAACTCAAACATAGCTATGCAAAATTATACCTCGCCGAATATACCCCAAAAGAAACCCACAAAACTCAATATATAGCAGGTATTATTGTGACTTTCTTCAAAGACACCGCAATCTACTATTATGGCGCTTCCTCGAACGAATATCGCAATGTGATGGCCCCATACGCCCTCCAGTGGCACGCAATAAAAGAAGCGAAATCCATCGGCTGCAAAGAATTTGATTTCCTAGGGATTGCACCGCAAAAAGGCAAAGATAAACTCGGCCCAAAAAACCACCCTTGGCGCGGAGTCACTGCCTTCAAACTCAAATTTGGCGGCACCCACATCCATTATCTCCCCGCCCAAGAACTCATCTTCAAACCCCTCCTCTATATACTATACAAAATAGTGAAATTTTTGAGGAAGATTTTTAGATAGATCAGAGTAGGAAACTTTTCCACCCGCGGAATACAAAATCTTGCTATTTTTCAGATTTTTAAGCCTTTTCAGGTTAGCAACGAGCTCTTTTCTGTGTGCTCTAGCCTCCTCTACAGAATTAGAAATATCAATAGTAGCAATTTTTTTACTTCCAAGCTCAACCAAAATTTCACCAAGTTTATTGTCAAAAGAAGGGTCCGTGAAATCCAGAGTGGCGGTCTTGATCTTCCCTTTTTCAAATAACGCCAAAACCATGTCAACGCTATCCTGGCTAGATAAAACAAACTTATCTCCAAAAACCAAATCCATATCAATGAGAGATTTCAAAACCTCATTTTTTACAAAAGCTGGTTGAAAAAGATTTTTAAAATACTTGCTGGAAGAGGCTTTTTTACCAAGAAGATGATATTTATCAAAAATATCCGCGCACAAATCCTCCACAAAAAGAGAAACGTATTCGGAAATCAAAAAATAATACTGTTTAGGATTCGAAACAAAAGGTACGTGCCTCAAAGCTCCTACGAACAAAGGAAACAAAACTTCAGTCTGAAAGGGATTATGGTCAGTCATGCAAATGCCTTTGCAAGATTTTAGAGAAAAAGCCTGGCTCAGAAGCCTCCAAGGATTTCCTACCCCAACAAAAACACCAGACAAATCAGAGAGAACATTGAGCCTTTCATAAAGGCCTTTTTCATTACCAACGATATACAGGTGAACATCAGGAGTATCTATCCTAGTTTTCATAATCAATTTTTCATCAATCAGATTTCCCAAAACCATATCTCGACGAACGTCTTCCAAGAAAACGCTTTTTTTATCAAAATCAGAATAAGTATCAAACAAAGCCCTCGCCTCAAACAAAGCCTCGGGAACCCCATGACCAAAATCACTTTTCTTAATCAAATCATCAAAAAACACTTTTCCTTCTTCAGGAGAACAAATACAAGGCTTATAAATACTCTTTTTCTCAGACAATTCTTCAAAAGTTTTCGTTATGGAAGATTTATCCAAAAAGGCTTGGCCACCCAAGGTAAAAGGAATCAAATCAAACCTCAAAAACTCACCAGTCTTTTTCGAAAATCTAGCTCTAAATACATAAGAAACAGGAGACTTGGGGTATTTCGACACACCAAAAACAAAATTTCCAAGACCATAAACGATAGGAACAATTCTACCATCATCCAGCTTATACTCTTCAATCCCTTGAGCAGAATGCTGGTGAGTGCCAACGACCAAATGAGCCCCAGTTTCCGCTGCGAATCTGCCCAACTCCACCTCCGCCTTGCCAGGATGAGATGACCATTCTCGACCCCAATGAAAGTAAACACAAATAATATCAGCCTCGGCTTGCTTGGCAGTCAAAATAGCCTTTTCAAGCTTTGATTTTAATTCATCAACATCACTAAATGCTGAAATAACGACTCCGTCCGACTCGGCCAAAACATTCTCCGCAGGAGCATCCTCAACATCAACGACAGAAGAAATACCGATCAAAGCTATGTCTCTGTCTTTATATTTAACAATTTTAGGCAAACAAGTCTCTTCACGAGAGTCCCCAGCTCCAAAAGTTTCAACACCATTTTTATTCAAAATAGAAACCGTCCCAGCAAGTCCGTCTGAACCAAAATCAAAAGCATGATTGTTAGAAAGTGAAGCAGCGTTTATGTTTGAATTTTTCGTAAAGAAACTTTCCAGACCAACTTTCTCGACCAAGAAGCGCACCGGTTCACCAGAAGATTTATAAGGAACTTTATCAGTCATACAATCACGGGCCCCATCGAACTCAGCAACTCCTTCGAAGTTCGCAATCGTAAAAGACTGCCCAAAAAGCTCTCTAAAATCAGAAAAAAGAATCTTAGAAACCTGGCCATCTCCCAGGTTAAACTTATCAGAAACTTTCTTGAAATAAGAATTGAAAGGGTCTTTTTTGCCTGAGCCTGTCCTATAATCTCCAGCCAAAATCACATCACCAACAAAATCGATACAAATCTCCCCTTTCCCACATTTATGTGTTTCATCGATATTCATTAGTGAAATATTACTCGTTTTTCAGTATTTCACCATTGCGAAGAAGGCTAAAAAATGCTATAATTTTATAATAAAATAAAAATAAAAACCAATACATGACAAACGAAGAAATCGTAGAACTCATGAAAAACTCAGAAGCGTTCAAGACGCAATTTTCATTGGCAAAACAATCAGAATTAATCAAAAAAGTCCCATCCCTGCCGGAAGCAAAAAGGGTGGAATTGGTAAAAGCTCTAGTAGAAGAATCAGATAATTTGAACGTTATAGCTCTAGATAATACAAACGTACTTCAAGAATTCGAAACAGGGCTAGCTGAATTGATGCAAAAAGCAGAAAAAGAATTCCAATCAATTGTCGAAGCCGCAGAGAAAAAAGCTCTAGAAAACAAATTAGATTCACAACTAAAAGTTTCATAAATTTTATAAATAAATAACAAAAATAAATATGAAAACTCCAAAAAAATCTTTCAATGAAAATCCTTTCAATCTAAAGGAAAACAGGATCGTATTCATGAGCGGTGGTGCACCTGAAAAAATCCCAGTTACCTCTGTGGAGGCAAAGAGAGAAGAGGTTGTAGGCAAAGAAGTAACAAATTACGGATGTCTTCCAGGGACAAAAGTTAAAGAGTATAGCGATGGTCTCTACGAACTTTCAGATGGAAGTACGATTCAGGAAATAGACGTCGGAGGAGGGGAGAAGCGTCTTCTTAGGTTAGATGGGAGCATTCGTCGTAACGAGGCTGGAGAAAAATTGGTAGAAACAGCAGAAACGAAAACCAAAATAGAGACAAAGTACGAAGAAACGAAAGCAAAACTAGACGAGTTGAAAAAAACAGGGTTAGCTGCAGCAGAGACCTTGGAAGGGGCAGAAAAAGAAGCTGCAAAAAAAGCAGCTGAAGAAGCCCACGCGAAAGGATTGAAAGAACTAGAGGAGGTAAAAGAAACAGCCCTAAGTAAAATAAAGACTATCGACAAAATTGAGGCCAAAGCCTTGAAAGATATAATGGAGGCATTTGGAGGTAGTGCGAAAGAAGTTGAAGAGGGGTCTTATGAATCTGCAGCAGAACTTAGCGCAGATATCAAAGAAGCCCTAGAAAAAGCCAACTCAGGAAGAGATGTGAAAAAATGGATGGCGGAAAGTCTAGAAAATAGAAACAAAATGAGAAGCCTAGTTTTGGAAGGTTTGGGCGAAGGAGAAAAAGCTGGCCCTAGCACAGGTGTTATCACTATAAAATTTGAAAAAGCAAAAACAGAACTAGGTCTAACCGACGCTCAGTACAAACATCTTAAGAATGGTGTCAGTATTGGTAGCTTGTTCGACGATAACGAAATGAAATTCATAGACAAAGTAAAGGGTATTCAAGGACGAAAAGGTGAAGGCGAAAGCATAACGGTGCCCGCAACAACTCACTATTCAAAAGATGGTAAAAGAGGAGTCTATCACGAAACAAAATATCTTCGAATTTGGAACGGGAGCGAAATCCACTTCTCCGCAAGAGAACTGCCAGAACAACATGAGAGTGGAAAAAAAGCGGCACCAGCAGCTTCAGCAGAAGCATCCGCTCCAACTACAGCAGAAGTAGCAGCTGCGTCAACTTCAGCTCCAGCAACAGCAGACGTTCCAAAAAAACTTACTCCAGAAACTCCAGAAAAAGGGAAGGTAGCTGTTATAAAAGATGCAAAAGACGAACCAGTTGAATACACGGTAGAAGGTGGCAAGTATGTGGTTGAAGGAAAGAAATTAGACAAGAAAACTTTTGACTATGTCTTGGGACTTGAAGTTCCAAAAGATCCAGAAATAATTAAGGTCTTCAAATCAAAATACAAGAAATTCAACGCTGAACCAACAGAGCTTGATTACGATGCTGACAGTAAAAAGATGACATGTGAATACAGCAACGACAACGCAAAAATCACAGCTGAATACTCAGTAGAAACTGGTGAGTTCTCGCTCGCAAAAGGAAGTCCATGTACAGAGCTTCTGACCATCCTAAAAGACGCAACTCCAGAAAACGTAGCTTGGCTCGGACTTCAACTTGGAGAGGAGCTAGTAGCTGCTGATTTCACGGAAGAAATGAAAGAAAAAGACATCCTAAAGCAACTCGCTAACGGGAATCTAAAAGAAGCGTTGGAGGAAATTGTGGAACAAAAAAAACCAAGTCTAACAGTCGTTGCATACATCTTGAGGAATCTCGATCTAAACGAGGTAGACACGGATGTAGTCAATAAATTAGCAGAGAAAATGAAAGGAAAATATGCAGACCTAATTAAGGAATTCAGAGAATTGAATTTAGCTGAATTATATGAACTTGAAAAATTGAATGGCGGTGAGTTCGACGTCAAAAAAGACGAAAAAGTAATAGGTGCGATCGCAGAAAAATTTAACGCATCGGATTATAGTGATGGGAACAACGAAGAAATAGAACTCCTATACAACAAGTATGGTGACGACGTAAGGATCCAGAAATTGGCATTAGAGGTTGGGTACCACGGATGTAGTGGGGACTCGCTCTATGATGGAAACTACATGCTACGATTCAACTCGTATCCGGAAGGAGAGTTGAAGAATATTCAATCTAAAGGAGCAATTAAAAACATAGTGGATGCATGGAGGACTGACGATAATTATGGTGGGAGTCTTGACGACTTCAACTCAGATTTCGTTGAAGAACCAACAGGAGAAGACCTAACCAAAGCACGAGAAGAATTCAAAAAACGCGCGACAATTGTTCTAGATAAGTATCTAGCAAAAAACACAAACAAAGCGTGGGCAACAGACGGTCAAGAATTCAAAGCATACGAACTGATGTATGACTCAGACCCAACAGCAAAAGCTTCTCAAAATGCAGATGTGTATGCGAGATACTTGGTGTCTAAGGGTAAGAGTCTGACAGACACAGGGATTATTGATGGTACAACTTCTAATGGTTGGAATCCAGGAAACGCAGAAAAAGCGATACAAGCATACGTACAGTATTCAGACGGTCCGAGCCTTGGATTTGTAGGGAATGATGATATCACTGTAGTTATGATGGATGCGATAACGAAAGCCGTTAAGTCTTTGGCAAATTCAGGCGATGAAAAAGCGAAAGTACTGTTGGCAAACATAGATAACCAAAGAGATTCGATTGATAAAGATTTAGATAAAAAAGAAATTCAGGCCAATTATGACAGCTTGGTGTCTGTAGCAAAAAGTAGCAACGACCCAAAGGCGAAACTCCTAGCTCTAAAAGAACTTGAAAGTTCGTATTATGAATCAAAATATGGAGCTGGTCTTTTGACGCTAGTTGGCAATTCTGTTGCTGAGCACAAAGCATTCATCGCAAAACACAAATACATCGCAAAATTCGAATCAATGGACTTCGCTTCAATGCCAACCGATGTTAAAGAAGACGACAAAGATATAAAGCCATTGGCAGAATTCATAGAATACATAAACGGAAGCAAACGAATAGGGTCACTAAAAGGCTTAAATGACGTAATGAACGCAAAACACGTAACCGCGAAACATCTAAGAGATCTTGCAGACAAAAAAGATCCTGCCGACGACACAAAATATTTGATCTCGTTCCCTCTGCACAGAATCATGATCTACAAAAAGATCGGACTTGAAGGAAAGGCAAACGACCTTCTGAAAGCAAATGAGAACAAGGATAAAGGATACGATAAATATTTTGAGGCACAAACAGCCAAAGGAGCAAAAGAAAAGAAAGCAGCATTGATCGCTGCAATTAACGCCTTTACCCCTGATATGTTATCAGAACTAGACGCTGATTATGAATTGGACTACTCGGTCACAATTCTAGAAGAGCTATTGAAGCTAAAAGTTTCAGTCGACACATTGAAAGCAACGAACTACATAGCTTCGCTAAATCCAGATGCTAACAGCAGCCTTACGTACAAAAGAGCGGTCTTGAAAGCAAGGCTTCTCAGAGCAAGAACAGAAATTATGCAATGTGGAGGCGAGGCTGAGATAGACAAATTCCTTGCATCACTAGACAAAGATGTCACAAGCATCCCAGACAGGGACAATATGGCGGAAGCACTTTGTCAAAAACCAGCCCTCGTTGATGAAGTAAGTAAATACTTCAAACTTCTAGAAGAAATAGGAGAAGAGCCAAGCAAAGAAGACATGGCTATGCTCAAGGATATCCATGAGATCTACACAGGTGGCGATTGGGAAGAAGACATCAAGGTCTACGATGACACAGGAGCCGAAGCCGAAGACGCAACAAAAGCAAACAAAGACGCATACATAGCTCTCATGATTAAGCTCTCAGAATCAGAAGAAGAAGATGGTGCGAAATACCTAGACGAAATAAAGGAAGAAGATATCCCTGCTGACAAAAAAGTTTCTTACTACAAAACCAAAAAGGAATTCCTAAAAGCAGCAGAAGCAGAGACAGCCGAAGACAAAAAACTTGATCTCTACAAGGAAGCCTTCAAAGCAGAGGAAAAGCTAGACAAGAAGGCCGAGATTGTCGAAACAGTCACAGACCTAAACAGTCAAGCAGCTCTAATAGAAGCATACGCTTTATACACAGCCCTCGCAGACGCAAAATACGCAACAGCATATGCGGACATCGTGAACAAAGTAATGCTAGACGCAGATGGTAAGAAGAGAGATTACCTAAAGGAAGAAGTAGAAGGATGGCTCGATGACATTTCCCTAAAAGGAAGAGGCCCTCTAATGGCGAAAGCATGTGAAGCATACGCATTGTATGCGTCACTTTTAGAAAAAGTCTACAAAGTAGACAAGAAAATGGAAGTGAAAGTTCACCTGTTGGTACAACAAGGAGACAATGAGACCATAGTTGACTTCCTTCTCTCAGACAAGAGAGACAATGACAAATTTATTGTTTCTACAACTGCTGCTGACAAAGACACGATCGACACTTGGTACAATGATATGAAAGACGAGATCGATTCAATGGAAACCGAAAGCAGAGACAAGATTCTAAAAAGATTAGGACAATAATCTTAAAGTCCTACTAGCAACCCAAAAAAAAAGCCTCCCCTAACCCGGGAGGTTTTTTATTAACCCCCTACACCCCCTTATCACAAATCAACACCCCATCAAGGTGATCGATTTCATGCTGAACCACACGCGCATTCAGCCCTTTTAAATCAAGAACAATCTCACTCAAATCCTCCGCCTTCTTGCCCCGCACACGCCCCTTCAAAAAACCTCGCCCATCCCGAAACCGCACAGCGATCTCAGACGCACGCGCGATCTGTGCATACGATCCAGGTAGACTCAGACACCCTTCCTCATCAACCTCAACCCCAAAAGGCACCTCTTTAGCCTTCACCATCTCAGCCGTCACCTCGTTGATCACATGCTCCTCTGCCGACATTCTCAAAATCTCAGGATTAACCAAAACAAACAAAACCTCTTTATCAGTCCCCGCATCAAACCTGCACAAAACAATTCGCACATTCTCCCCCACCTGCGGCGCAGCCAAACCAAGCCCTTTTTCCGCAACAATCGACTTCTTCATCCCTTTAATCAGATTCCCAAGACTGTCCAACGACGAAACTTCCTCCGACCGATGACGCAAAATTGGATTATCCGTCCCTGTCTGTACTTTTAATTTTGCCATATTATAATTTTTTTAACTCCGCCTCCACAAACCCAATCAAATCCCCATCCAAAACCTTCTCCGGATTATTCTCCTCATAATCAGTCCTATGATCCTTCACCATCTTATACGGATGCAAAACATACGATCGGATCTGATTTCCCCAACTCATCTCAGTCTTCCCGCCACGCAGCTCAGACAACTCCGACGCCTGCTCCTTTTCCATCAAATCCACCAGACGCGCCTTCAAAACCTTCATCGCAAAATCTTTATTCTGATGTTGACTTCGCTCATTCTGACACGACACGACGATCCCAGTAGGCGTATGAGTGATACGCACAGCAGAATCTGTAGTGTTGACACTCTGTCCACCATGTCCACTCGCCCTGAAAACATCTACACGAAGATCCTTCTCGTCAATCTCAACATCTCCCTCGCCAGCCCCACTCATCTCCGGCAAAATCTCAACCAAAACAAACGACGTCTCACGAGTATTCCCAGAATTAAAAGGCGACAACCGAACCAGTCGATGTACCCCGTTTTCTCCCTTCAAATATCCGTATGAATAATCCCCCTCAATCATCAAAGTAATGCTCTTCAAGCCAGCTTCGTCTCCGCGCGACTGATCCAAGATCGTCACTTTCCACTCATTCTCACCATGCTGGTCAGCCTTCTCGACATAACGCATGTACATCCTCGACAACATCTCCGCAAAATCCTGCGCATCCGTCCCACCAGTCCCTGCATGTATCGACAAAATCGCATTCGCACTATCATACTTCCCACCCAAAAACGTCTCAACTTCCAACCGCCCCCACTTCGCTTCCAACTCATTAACCATCTGTTTGAAATCATCCGCAGCATCGGCATCCTTTTCAGGCGAAATCTCCGGCAACAATCCCATCAACTCATCAGCCTCAGCCGCAATCCCCTCCCACTTCTCAATCTTCTTTTGAGTAGAACTCGCTTTCTTGCTGACTTCCTGAGCCTTGTCCGCATCATCCCAAAATCCCTCGCTCGCCATCTCGGCATTCAATTTCTCCAACTCAGCACGCGCCCCAGGTAAATCCTGGCTTTCCAAGCCTTTATCTATAAACTTTTTAATTTCTTCTAGTTTTGTTTTGTATTCATGCATGTTTGTTGTGTTACAAGAACTGCTCCAGTCGCCTAGCAATCTATCAAATTTCTGATATATTGGGAAGGAATTTCAGCCCGGGCGCTACTGATAGCATTACTTGACCCCGGGCTCTACTATACCTATTACTTAGCCCCGGGCTCTAATGTCCACCGTACGCAAAATATTATCGAACACAATCTGGCAAGTTTTCGGCAGGTTCACCATGGCGCTTCTCGCCGTCGTAACTGTCAAAATCGTCACAAACTATCTCTCCGTCGAAGGCTACGGTGAGTACGCACTTATATACGAATTCCTGGCATTTTTCTCGATAGCAGCAGATATGGGCCTCTTCACAATCGCAGTCCGAGAAATGTCAAAAGACGAAAAGGATATCCCGAAAATCCTCGGCAACGTCCTCACCCTGAGGACGATCCTTATAGTAGTGATGATGGTTGTCGCAACAGTGACAGTCTTCTTGATCCCAAAATACGAAGACACAAGAATACCACTCGGAGTCGCAATAGCGACACTTTCAGTCTTCTTCACAATCCTCAACGGCACGGTCACCTCCGTCCTCCAGACGAAGCTAAAGATGCACATATCTTCACTCGCACAAATCTCAAGCAAAGTGATCCAGGTCGCATACATGCTCTACGTCGTATTAGTAGCCTTCCCGAAGACCGGTGGCGCAGATCCAATCCAAGGGTTCTACCACTTGCTCATAGCAGGAGTAATTGGAAACCTTGTTATGCTGTTTATCACCCAACACTTCGTCAGCAAGATAGCTCCAATCCGATACCAGCTCGACAAGAAACTTTGCAAAGATGTTTTCCTAAAAGCCCTTCCATACGGAATTGCCCTGATACTAAATACGGTCTATTTCCGAATCGATTCAATCTTAATTTCCCTAATAAGAGGCCAGGCTGAAGTCGGAATCTACGCAGTCGCAATGCGCGTCCTTGAAGCATTCGCAATCATCCCACTCTACTTCATGAACTCCGTCCTCCCAGTTCTGACCAAATCGCTCAAAGAAAAAACCGACCAATACAAGCTCATAATTGCGTACAGCTTTGACTTCCTCGCAGCACTCGGACTTCCTCTGCTAGTCGGTGCATACGTTCTCGCCTACCCGATTGTATTTATAGTCTCGAGTCCAGAGTTCCTCACTCGCTTCAACGAAGGGTTTTACGGCTCAGACACGGCGCTGAAAATCCTCATGTTCGCTCTTGTCTTTCAATTCCTCAACACACTTTTCGCCTTCGTTCTCCTGGCCGTGAACAAGCAATCAAAAATCCTATACATAAACGCAGCTTGCGTACTCTTCAACATAATCGGCAACCTGATAGTAATCCCGCACTACGGCTTCCGCGGTGCGGCCGTCACGTCAGTTCTTTCTGAACTTCTCATCCTGATCCTCACTGCAGCAACCGCATACCACTACCTCAAGTACAAGATCAACCTAGTGACAACCCTCAAAATCACAATCTCAGCTCTTCTAATGGGTGTCGCTGTCCACTATCTCCAGCCAGTTTCATACGCTCTCCTCGAAAACGCCGGAGTCCTCCTCCTCGTTCCAGTCGGCGCGCTGATCTACGGTCTGCTACTTATTGCAACAAAAGCAGTCGACAAAGAAATGCTCAAGTTACTTCTTCGAAAGTAGTTTTGCATACTCCCACCCAAGTTCAAATATTGATCTCTGTGTGTCGGCGATCGACTTGTTTTGAATGATCACGCCGATTTTGTCCGCATGTGAAATGATAGCCAGCTTATCATCATAAACATTGATTTCATTCTTGAACGGAAACTTCTTTTTTGGAATCAAATAAACCTCACGCAACTCCTCTTTCCCCTTCGTTTGGAATTCACGCGCCCTTTTATCATCACAAAAAATCCCTCGCAGCCAAACCCCGTTAGCAACCTTCTTCTTAACATAACTCGGATAATACTCGCTCAGAATAGTCCCCACAGCCAGGCTTACATCCGCCCAGCACAACAGTTCAGTAGACGTGGTCAACGTATCCTCCATTATCCGCACAATCCCATTTTCTCCCTCGTACAAAGTCATCTGCGGCGTCGCCGCAAACTTCGAATTCAATTGCAGCAATTCAGGCAAAGCCTCCTCCAAAGCAGAGTACTTCTCGTGTTGATCGTCGAGCAAAGAATAAGGACTCAAAGCCCTGAAGTAGGTAGCCCCACCTTTCCGAACCTGACTCACTAGCCCCCTAGCTTTCAGCTGCTCAAGAATCACGTATGTCGTAGGCCTCTTGATCCCAGACTTGCGCGACAAAACGCTCGGCAAAGCTTCGTTGTATTCCAGTAGAGAAAGGTACAAGCGCGCCTCTTTGTCACTGAGTCCGATATTTGAGAGGGTTTTTGTTAGGTCCATTTTTAGGTACTTCAAAGGTTGATTGTCAATAAAACTGACAACAGTATAGCACGGAAATTAACAGGTGTAAAACGTTGAAGTTCACGCGTTTAAGTCTAGTAGTCTTGACTCTTGACAAGATCGTGCTATGATGGTCTCTTGTATTATTAACCATTGCGAAAATGAAATTCGATGGACCAAAGGAACTAATCAAGGATCTGGAAAGAGGGGACGTGGTATCAATGAACAGAATCTCGTGCTCTGGATACACAGTAATAGGAATTCTTCCAAGTGGAGTCGTGAACACGATACCAAAAAAAGACTCGGAATACTGGGAAGGCATATCTGTGGCCGTGATCCGAGATGGATGCGCCCAACAGGCCAGAATGCATTGCCCAAGAATGACCGAGGAGGGAGGATGTTTGGCCTCAGGATTTGCAAAGGGCATCCCGAGTAGCGAAAGAAGCTGGGAATCCCTTAAATGCAGCGAATGGCTAGACATGCTTCTGGAAACAGAAGACGTAAAAAAAATCCCATAGCATACTAAACAATTAACCAACAACAATATGACTAAATCCACGGACGTAACAGACGTAAAGGACGACGAGCTTGAGATTCCAGTTGGAGAGGAACCTTTGGAGGTAGTAGAGGAACCTGCCCTGTATGAACAAACAGCAGAGATAATAAGTACAACGAGGGAAACGATCGAGCCCGAATTGCCAAAATATTTAACACAGCAAGATATTGACGAACTCTCTGCAACAAAAGAGGGGCAAAGCGAATTATCGAAAATTATAGGGGAAAGTGATGTGCCAGAGGCAAAGAGGCTTATATTTGCTATCAAGGATCACCTCCTGCTGAAACAGATAGTTGATGGGCTTGTTGTCCTTGAAAACAATGAGTATCAAAAGATGTTAGAAACTACGGCATTTATTCAGAGGGTGGCTCTTAATGCAGACCCACATGTCATTTCTGAAGAAGATGTTTGCAAGAAGAAAGAAGATTCTGAGAGTGAAGCTCATATGAACGATATTTATAAAGAACTCGAAATACAAGGGATGGATAGACCCATCAGAAAAAAACTAGCCCCATTACTCTTAGAACTCCATAAAGCACAGACTCATCGTGAAGCAAAAGATGAAACGGAATGGCTGTTTGTGGTGGGGATTCCTCTTGATGCAATGGAAAATATATTCACGGCATCATATCACATGTTTATGGCCCCAAAATCCTACTATGACGAAATGAAACTGTTTAGAGAATTAGAAAAATTTACAGGGAGAAAATTTCTACCAGCAATTACGAGCTATCCTAAGGATCTAATAGAGGATCCAAACATGGAGCAAGTCTATCTTGCTGGAGGATATATTGGACTGGGAGATGACAAGGATGAAAACGGAAATCCCATAAAAACAGCAACAATAATAACACATAGCATGGCACATTTTGAACCATGTCACAAAGTTATTTTAGAAAAATGTAAGAAGGAGATGATGAAGAAGTTAGGCGTAGATAAGGTCGAATTCGCATACAGTTGACACACTAAATAATTAACCACCAAGAACATGAGCCCACTAGATGCACCAGACCCAATAGACGACGATCCAGAAATACAGAAGATGAACGAGTTCTTCAGAAGGCTAGAGGTATATACGGCTCTAGACGAAGCAGCAACTCCGGAAGAAGTGATACGGATCGTAGAAGGATTGGCCCCTGAGGAGAAAGAGTGGCACGTAGAAATGTTAAAGCTGCATGGCATGGACCCAGAGGCAGATGAATTTCAAAAAAGAGTATTAAAGTTGCTTAATGAATCTGCGAAACTCTGATAAACTAACAAAAGTTAACCCCACCCCATGACCCCTCAAACCAAAAATTGCAAAAACTGCAAAAGCCCATTCTCAGTTGAAGACGACGACATTAAATTCTACGAAAAGCTACAAGTACCCGAACCAACCCACTGCTGGAATTGCCGACAAGCCCGACGCCTAGCCGTCCGAAACGACACGACCCTATACCAGAGAAAATGCGACGCAACAAAAGAAGACATGATTTCGATGTATGCCCCAGACTCGCAGTACACAGTATACGAGCAAGAATATTGGTGGTCAGACAAATGGAATGCAACAGACTATGCCCGCGACTACGATTCCACGAAATCCTTCTTCGAACAATTCGACGCACTCAAAAAAGAAGTCCCACGTAACTCCTTGATCTCAATCGCTGGCGAAAACAGCCACTTCGCAAATTACGCATTAAGAAACAAAAACTGCTACCTGATACACACGGCGGACCACAACGAAGACAGCTTTTATTTGAGACCAGCCGACAGAAACTTCAGATGTTGTGACTGCGCATACACATACGATTCAACTCAATGCTACGAATGCACGGATTGTCACGGCTGCACCAGATGCAAACACAGCCAAAAAATCCAAAACGCATCAGAACTTCTCTTTTGCTACAACACGAAGTCCTGCCACGACTGCATCTTCTGCGCGAACATAAGCAATAAACAATACTGGATTTTCAATAAACAACACACCCAAGAACAATTCGAAAAATTCAAAGCCGAACTCAAGCTCGACACAACCACTGGCATCAAAGAAGCAACAAAAAAATACCAAGAATTCCTCAAAACCCAACCAAGGAAATTCCTAGAAACCATAAAATGCGAAGACTCAATTGGCGACTACTTAAAGAGCTGCAAAAACGCAAAATACTGCTTCGACTGCTACGACCTCCACGACGTCAAATACGGATGCAACATATTCAAAGTAAAAGACTCATACGACTGGAACTTCATCGGCAACGGAGAACTTTGCTATGAAATGAGCAGCTCTGCTCACGAACTTTTCAATTGCAGATTCTCATCAAACTGCTGGGATGGAAACAAAGACATCACCTATTGCGATTTCTGCCTTGGATGTGACAACTGCTTCGGATGCATAGGTATGCAAAAAGCAAAATACTGCATCTTTAACAAAAAATACGAACAAGAAGAATACGAAAAACTCGTTCCAAAAATCATCGAAAAAATG
>Ga0233431_1002729_pt1 | contig 23568 bp, 21 predicted proteins | sample SI_118_April2016_FD_179867 | JGI IMG/M metagenome (GOLD analysis project Ga0233431, IMG submission 179867) | Seawater microbial communities from Saanich Inlet, British Columbia, Canada - SI_118_April2016_200_MG | ecosystem: Environmental > Aquatic > Marine > Inlet | place: Canada: British... | reverse complement strand
CATGAACAAGAGTTATATTCATGGTTAATCAGCGATAATACTTCCGGTGCTGAGTATGTGCTTGCAATCAGAAATGATGATCCAGTTAAGCACTTGTGTTTTCAGACAATCCGATGTTCAAGCGATGTTGACAGCATATGGACAGGCGCTTTCGGCACATGGTCAACCGTGGGTGGCGGTACGCCGGTGTTAGCATATAACGCCAGGGCGGATTCTGGGAAGGCTGCTTTGGCAACTGCGTATATGACCGCCACAAACATCGCTGAATTGAGACCGTTATTGAAGACTTATGCTGCGGCAGATAAAGAGGTTGTTTTCCGGCCAGATGGTAAGGTTGTTCTTGGTTATCATGACGTACTATATATTCATAACAGTGCGGCATCGACGGCCTACCTGACAACGATGATTTGGGGATTCTACAAGGAATTGGATCACTAATGCTCAAGCATTTTCTCGCAGATAAAGCCGGGACTCCGGTTGAAGTCAACCAGGACTCCGGCGAGGATGTTGGCCTGGTGGTGGCTACCCGTGACCACAAGACATACACCCCGAAAGCTGCGTTCTTCACCAATGACACTTATGGTCGTGAGATGGCGCAAAACGCATCTTACGGTGTTGGTGGTCTACTGATCCATGATGGGACGGATACTGTGGCGTGGACGTTCAGTGAACCTACAGGGACCAAGTGGGTAGCCGATTCAACCGACAGAGCATATGCCGACACTAAGTCGCTAAAGTGTGATAACCCGGCTGTCAATGACGTTATACAGGTTATCAACAATGATGGACCCGGTAATGACATTGACATGACAGGGAATTACGTTGCTCTGACCATGTGGATTAATGTCGATAAAGATTGGAAAAACGGGGATTCAATGTCCGTTTACGCTCATGTGGGTGGGGCATTGGTTGGAAATGTAGTTTATCTTGAGGATTATTTCAACCCCAGCAATGAAGATGATTGGCAATACATTAACATCCCACTGGCTGACATGGGGATTGCCAGCAGCACCCTTGATGCTTTCAGGTTCAAATGCGAATCCAAGGAAGGGCCTAAAGCCCCCAAATTTTACATTGATGAACTAACCCTCCAAGCGTCAGGCGCACCAATTGATTATAAAATTGCACCTGCCAAAGGGACTTGGTTTCATATCAAGAGTTTTCAAACAACCTTTGTTGATGCGGTTAGCGCCGACAATGCCGATTCGACTATGATGCAACTATCCTATGATAAGATTTTGGCTATGGCGCCAGTTGCTGGGTTTGAGCGGAAACGGTATCAGGGGAACCCGGCTTCGCCATCCCATCGGTCACGGATGACAAACCTGATGGACATGCTGTCATCCCACAGCACAATAGTCACAAATCATGTCTCTGATGGCACAAATACGATGATAACATTGACTCAGACATTGCCGGAAAACATGATCGTTACACTTAAATCAGAGACCCTGGATAAGATCGTTTACAGTATTGAGGATGATTTTAGCCAGTTATTGTATTTCCGAGTTTCAGTTTGTGGATATGTGGAGACGCGATGAAAACAACAATAGTAACTCCTCCGAGTGCGCTCCCGGTTACTTTAACCGAGGTCAAGGAACACCTACGCATTGAGTCCACCTTCACCACGGACGATGCCTATATCCGATCCCTGATCCACATGGCGACCCTCCAAGCTGAGGATATCACCCGCCGGAAGCTGGTCACGCAAACCTGGAAAGTGTTTTACGATGACTGGCCATGCCGGTGGGAACTGCCATACGGGAATCTGCAATCCGTAACCCACGTCAAATACACGGACTCAGGGGATACGGTTAATACGGACTTCGATGAGGATGATGAGTTCACGGTTGACACGGACTCCGACCCTGGACGGATTGTGCTGAAATACGGGGAGACATTCCCCGGTGCTTCGCTGGCCGAGATGAACCCCATTGAAGTCCAGTTTGTTTGCGGGTATGGATCGCACACGTCTCAGACAATTACCGGCGCCACAAATGCCTCCCCCATCGTCGTGACGGTTGCAGGTCATGGGTATTCCACGAACGACGATATATTAGTTGAAGACGTCGAGGGGAATACCAATGCCAACGGACGGTGGATCATTACTGTGGTGGATGTCAATTCATTCTCATTAAATGGATCATCTGGGAATGAGGATTACACGAGCGGTGCATCCATTGCGACGGTATCAAATACGGACGTTGATACAGGGACAGAAACCATTGACACCTTTGCAGATACTCTAGCCGACGGCGCCTATTGGGATTATGTGGTGAAGAAGGGCGCTAATCTCCGGGCTGGCCGGGTAACGGCTACCTGGGATGCCGGCACAGATGCGGTTGCTTATAAAGACTACGCCACCGGGGATTCGGATGAGGACGGAGTGGTGTTCGGGGATACCGTGAGTCAGGTCGGGAGCACTGCGGGGGTTGTGTTCTCCGTTGATATCAATTCCGACATGGTGCGGTTAAGGTGCACGGTTCCGTCGGATGATTGGAGTGTAACAGGGACACGGAAGCTCATAACGGCGGCTTCTGAGACTTACACATCAGGTGGAACGTCAACCATCATCACCGTGCCGGAACCCATTCGTCACGCCATAAAGATGATGGTTAGTGAAGCATACGAGAACCGGGAAGAGACTGTTATTGGTGTGACTGTGAACAAAATCAAGGACGCAATCATTAACCTGCTATGGAGCCATAGGCTGTTTGGATTTTGATATGAGATCGGGAACATTACGGCATGTGATAGACATTCAGGATGCTACGATGGTGAGTGACGGAATGGGGGGATACACCAGCACATATTCAGACACCTATTCTAATTTAAGAGCCTCCATTTGGCCACTGAGCGCATCTGAGCGTATCAGCAATGACAAGATAGAGCTATCCATCACGCACAGAATCCGCACCCGATATCGAAGTGGGATTATGGCTGATATGAGAGTCAAGCACGGATCTGATTATTACAACATCAAATCAATTATCAACCCCGAAATGCGAAATATCATGCTTGAAATGCTGTGTGAGGAAATAGACGGTGGAAGCTAGATGGTGCAATCTCAATGAAGTCATCGACGATATCCAAGTTCCGCTTGATAAAGTATGCGAACGCGGTGCTGAGATGATCGCTAGGGATGCGCGGGTTAGGGTGCCTGTGGGTGATACTGGATGGGTATCCGCGGGAAGATCGGGTGGAAGCATTGCGAACTCACATTTGAGAGATCAGATTGATGTAAGAACCAGCAAGTTCAAGGATGGTGGTTGGATTGTAGCGGCGCAGGGAACCGGAAACTATGACAAGTTTTATGCATCCTTTGTGGAATTCGGAACCCACAAAATGAAGGCTCAGAAGTACATGCGCCCGGCGATCAAACGGAACCGTCCCAAGATACAGCGGCTTTGGCAGGAGAGTTTAGATAGATGAGCAATCCATTACTTACAGGCATATTCACGAAATTCAACGTGGCAAATGATTTCAAGACAGCCATCGGATCACGCCTTTACACGAGATTTGCTCCTCAAAATACGCCTTTCCCGTATGCCGTATTGGATATTGTAACCGGAATTGGGGATTGGAATTTCACACAGGAGTTTGATGACGTTGATATTCAGTTTAACATCTACTCTCAAAGCACATCTGAAACCGAAATAGGCAATCTCTTAACGTATCTCAGAGCACTTTATGACGATGCGGCTTTGACAGTTGCCGGATACACACACCTTTTCATGCAATACAGTCAATACTGGTCATTGTCTAACCCGGACGAAAATATCCGACAATATACCGTCCAATACAATATTCTATTACAATCATAAAACGGGAGGGGGCTATGGGAGAGCCTTTTTTGACGTTCGTGTTCCGGTGTACCACACGGCCTGCCGGAATTCACAAAGCGCTCAGTTCTTTGAAAAAACAAACCGACCAGGATTTCCAGACCCTTTGTTTAATTGACGATGTAGGGAGGGGGATACCGTGGGCGAATAAGAATCTGAAGCACACAAAACAGCATGTCAGGGGGAAGTTCGTTTACATGTTGGAAGATGACGACGATTTTCTGCATGATGATTTCATTAAGGATCTGAAGAAGATCGTCAGCGATCATGCTCCTGAAGTCATTATGTGCAGAGCGTTGATTGAGGGCAAGCTATACCCCACCCCTTTAGTATGGCAGAACAAGCCGATCATAAGCCAAATCGGGACACCCTGTTTTGTTGTTTCGAATGAGGTCTACCAGCAGCACGTCCATGCGGAGGATGTTCAGAAGTGCGGGGATTACCACTTCCTTTCTGATGTGTGGCCTATGAAATACCCGACGTACTGGTGGGACCAGGTGGTGAACTCATCGACCCATGCAAGGGGGCAGAGGGCAAAGACAGCGGACATAGCGGGGATACTTGATGCGTTTAACATACCGGAAAAAGATCGGATATGGGGGCAAGATCACATCATTTTTGACCTGGACGACTTTCACGAAACCAATCACCACCTGCCGCTTTTGCGTGAACTATATGAGACAATCCCAGGCTTCAAGGTTAATCTCTTCACGATCTTGGGCCGCTGTTCGCGGGATTGGTTAGAGCATTTGAAGGGATTGGCTGAGTGGGCGGACATTATCCCTCATGGCTGGCGGCATGAGGACAACTTCGAGTGCGCTGAATGGACAAAGGATGATGGGTTAAGGTTCCTGGACAAGATCGAACCCTGGGGGTTCACACATGGTTGGAAATCACCGGGATGGCAGACCTCACCGGGGCTATACCAGGCACTGAAGGAACGGGGATACTGGATTGCCGAAAACCACAGTAGCAAAGGGAAAGTCCAGAAGGGTGTGAAAATGTATTTGTTGGATAATTCATCAGTACACGGACGCATAAGTGATGTGTGCGGTAACGGCTTGGTGGAGAAGTGGGATGAGTATAAATTCATGAAGGGAAATTTCAGATTCATTCGGGAGTTTATCTGATGATAAAATTATCTATCACACATGACCTGCACGACATCACATGCCCACACTGCGGTGCTCAGTTTGTTGTTTTCAATGCGATAGACACGGAATCAGATCAGGTGTTGATTGAGTGTGCCGTGTGCCATTGTCCGATGTGCGGAAAATATACCGGGGATGAAAAGTGAAAAGGACCGCCATTATCACTCCGGCATTCAACCGACTAGAATACCTAACTCGTTGTGTAAATTCAGTTCGGCAAAATACGCATTTCCCATATGAACATATCATAGTCAACAACAATTCGACTGATGGGACTAAGGAATGGCTTGATTGGGTCACATCCAAATCGAGCGATTATTTCTCAAAAGTCAAACCGTTGCACTTACCGGAGAACCTCGGAGGGTGGGGTGGTATTATTGCCGGAGCGAAGATAGCCGATAATCCCGATTACATCGTCCAGCTTGATAACGATATGGAGGTGCCGCACCTCTGGTTGTCAACCATGATCGAGGTGCTGGAACGGGAAGAGAATGTCGGGGTTGTGTCCTTGAAGCGCGGGGGAGTCCGGCAGGTATTAACACCAATAAACGTAAAGACCGTCCCAACGATTTCAGGGGAACACGAGATTGGCGATATTACGGTCAGCGTGGGGATGTTCGTAACCCGTGCAAGTGATTTCTTTGAATATGCGGAGAAGGTGCCGAAGGGATATTTTTTTGCAGGCGCAGTGGGGAAGCGGTGTATCAAGATCAATGGCATGGTTTGCCAGCAGATTGAGGGGTGGGACGGAGAGAGATACTTGCAACAGGAGAAATATTTGAAGCCAGATATTACGGGAGAATAAAATGGGAGCTTTTACTTTAAAGTTGTATGTTGAAAATGAATTTGTTGATGTTGGCTCGCGGACCGTGCATGTTGCGAGGTTGGAAAAATTATATGATAGTGGTGTTGGGGTTGTGCGTGATGAATTGGATAAGGTGTTTCTTGACCCACTCAAAACAGCATCCCCGAAAATAGAGGGATTCATTAAGTCGATCAGTATATCTCATGCAGATTTTGAGACTATGTGTTTAGAACTCGACATGGTTTCTGACTGTGAACCGCATGAATGTGAAAGTCAGGTTCTTGCGTTTATAGCCGAAAAGCTAAAGTGACATTTATTCGGGAGAATAAAATGGGAGAGAAAATCAGTATCACCATTCCGGTGATCAGACCGGAGAAAGCGAAGCGGTGCATCGCATCAATTTACAAAAATGGGGGGTTGCCGGATAGTCAGTTTGAGATTGTAACTGAAGAGGACCACGAACGGATCGGCGCACCCAAGATGATCCAAAAATTGGTGGCCAAAGCGAAACATGAAATCGTGGTGTTTCTTGGTGATGATACCACAGTTGAACCGGACTGTCTGAAGAACGCACTCGATGCCATGCAGACCTTCCCGGATAACTGGGGAATGATTGGGTTAAACGATCAGCACCACGACGGAACTGATGTGGCCACCCATTGGATGGTGCACAAAAAGCTCCTGCCGTTTCTGGACGGGACTTTTTTCCACACAGGTTATAAGCACACCCGTTGCGATGTGGAACTCACAGAACGATGTATCGAACTTGGCCGGTATATCCACTGTCCCATCGCAACGATTACCCACCACCACCCACACACGGACAGGGCGCTGATGGATAAGGACTACACGCGGGTGTATGATCGGGAAATGGTGGTGCCGGATCAGCGGCTCTACCGGCAAAGGAAACTTGACCGGGTAGGGCCGACCCTGGCCATCGCGTTCCCCTTGATTAACGATAATGTCAGTGTTCAGTTTATGGTCAGCTTTCTGGCAATGGAAAAGCCGGATTTTACCCTGCTTATGCCGCGTTTCTCAGTCGGACGCATGGCGACCAACATTGCCGGAATTCGGAACGATCTTATCAGCCAGTCGATGGGTATGTACGGGTCATATTCCCATGTATTGATGCTGGACACGGATCAGCTATACCCACCGGATACTGTCACGAAGATGCTGCAACATGCGGTGGACGGATATAAGATGGTGGGTACTCCGGTTCATAGGAGTTGGCCACCCTTCGATCCTCTGCTTTATCGCGGCAAGCTGGGCAAGTATCAGCACGTCCCGGATAAGGAATGTTATTCCGGTGACATGATAGAAGTGGATGCGACAGGCTGCGGGGCAGTCATGTATTCGACTGATATCTTCCTCGACATCCCGACTCCGTGGTACGAGATCCGCAAAGGCATTGATGGCAAGACGGTCGGAGAAGACATCGGTCTTTGTTGGAAGGTCCGCAATGCCGGGTATCAAATATATGTTGATACGTCCATGGAGATCGGCCATCTGGTCACATACGAGGTGAAGCGCGAAACGTATGAGCTATACAAGAAGCTAAACCGCATGGGATATCATGAGGCTACTGAGTGTTACACGGATTATGATGAACAGGATCAAGATTCGTTGTTTCTACCGGGGAGTGAACACTAATGAAAAACGACACGCCGTTTATGGAAACCATGAAGGTCATTAAGGAGTTTCTGGTGACTGGCAAGGTCGGCAATATAGTTGTAAACTGCTTTAAAGGTGGCATCTCCACAGTCAATGTGAATGAGACCATAAAGTGGGACAAAATTAAGAAAAAATAAACAACTGGGATACTCCTGAATCGGAAGCCCTCTTTAAGCCTGAGTCTATAAGGACTTGGGTTTTTTTATGTCCAAAGGAGGGCAAAATGGCAACAAAAATAGGTAAAGATTGTAAAGTCGCTATAGGCGCGAACTCAGTAGTAGGCATGGGAACCTGGAGCCTCAGCGGAATTACCTCAGATTCGCTTGAAGACACCGAGTTCGGCGATCAATGGAAGACATTCAAGTTCGGTATCAAGGACGGTGGGCAGATAACTTTTTCAGGTCTGTTCGACCCCGCCGATACCACAGGTCAGGATGTACTGAAATCCGCGAACCTCGACAACACGAACATTACAACCCTGCGCTTGTATATAGACAACACGTCCTATTACGAGCCCTGCCAGACCACATCCTGGTGGACTGCTTCAGATTCCACCAACAATGAGACTTTCCCGTCTCATGTCAATGTAACCAGCTACGACATTTCAGCGGACAAGTCTGGCCTGATGCAAACGTCTTTCACTTGCAAAGTGAGCGGCTGCATGGTCATGGTCTAAACACTCAAACTCTTGACGCCCCGGACGTAATCCGGGATCGGAGGATTTTCAATGCCAGTTTTTAACGCAAAAGATCCAAACCCACCGGCGAAGTTTTATTTTGATGATGAGAAACCGGAGGATGGCCACATCTTAATCCGCACTATACCGGCTGCGGATATGGAGAAAATCAACAAGCGAACATCAAAAAAGAAGCCACCCGAATACCGGCGTGGCGTGAGATACATCGTCCCAGATGAAGTGAATGAGAAATTGCGCTCGGAGCTTCTCTGGGACGCTATTATAGTTTCATGGGAAGGTGTTATTGATGAGAAGGGGAAGAAAATCCCCATCACGACTGCGAACAAAGTGAAATTCATGCAGGAATGGCCGGGGTTTGCCATCCTGGTTTCGGAAGGATTAGAGCAGTTGACCACGGACAATCAGACGATCAGGAATGACGAAGTAAAAAACTCATAGAACTCGCAACCAGAGTGAAAGAAAAGCCTAGCTGCGAGTCATGCCGTAAGATGTATGAAAACAAAGGGGAACTACCGGATTGTGAAGCATGTGTCCCCCCATTGATGCCGAATAATGAGGACGCTTGGAGAGTATATCAAGCAACGCAAAATCAGTTAATCATGGGGTTCGGTGGACCGATTAGCATTAACCAGGTGGCGGTATGGCAGTACTTGGAAAAGTATAATGATGAATTTTCAACTCCAGTAAACGCCATTTTTGAAAAGGTGTGTGCTGTTTCCGCGAGTTCAATATCAGACATGAATGAAGAGTCAAGACTTGAAAACGAAGCTAACAAGGTGAAATGATGGCAGGATTAAACGCGGGCACTGTGTATGCCTCAGTACGGGCAGACACAAAAAAACTCAAAACCGATCTTTTAACGGCGCAACAAAGAGTTGAACGTGCTGGGAAGAAGATTGAAACAACGCTTAAAAAGTCTTTTGCCGTTATGGGTGTTGCTGCTGCTGCGGGTGCTGCCGTTGCCATCTATCAGATGCAGAAGGTAGGCAGAGAAGCCATTGCCCTTGCCAAGATTCAAGAGGATGCCGAAAAACGCCTTGAAACGGTCATTAAGGCCACGGGCCAAGCTGCTGGGTATAACATTGACCAGTTAAAAAATATGGCATCAGCGATGCAGCAAGTAACGACCGTTGGCGATGAGGTCATTTTGGGTGGGATGGCCATCCTCGCCACATTTAAGAATGTTAGAGAAGAAGCCTTCGAACGGACTACAAAGGTGGCTTTGGATATGTCTGAGGTTATGGGTCAGGATTTGAAAAGCTCTATGGTTATGATCGCCAAAGCTATGAATGACCCCATTGCTAATCTTTCTGCCATGAGCAGGGCCGGGGTACAGTTTACCAAAGATCAAAAGGATATGGTCAAGCAGTTGTGGGAATCCGGAAAGCAAATGGAGGCCCAGAACGTCATATTGAAGGAAATGGAAAGTCAGTTCGGTGGCGTATCGGAGGCCATGAGAAATACATTCTCCGGTGCTACGAAGGCGGCAGCGAACGCTTTGGGAGATGTCAAAGAAGAGATCGGTTTTATCATTACGAAAAATCAGGTGTTTGTGGAGTTACTATTAAACCTTGAAAAAGTGTTTATCTCTTGGGGTGATGCGATAAAAGACAACAAAGTCGCGCTTATGGATTTTGCTAAAAACGGAATTGTCGCTTTTGCATCTGGCATGGAGACAGCAATCCTTGCCATTGGGTTCCTTATTGAAAAGATGCGCACGGTTTCAATGGTGTGGCTTACAACTAAGAAGGCATTCTTGTCCATCGAAATACAAGCACAAAAGATCAAATTGTGGGCGAATCAGGGCGAGGTGTCAGAGAAAAAGATTCGGATGGAGTTAGTAGCGACTACGAGTGCTTACAATGATGTTGTCCAAGCCTTAGCAGCTACCACAGAAGCCAACGCAAATACGAATGATGCTGTGTTTAAACTTCACGCAGCACTTGGCACTCTCAAACAGAGTTTGATAGAAACCAAGGCGGTTATCACGGACCATGACGATCCATGGTTAGGCTTTAGTGGGCTTTTTGACGCGCTTGAAGAAACAGGGGGAGGGGTAGTCGATGTCGGTGATAAGATCAAGAAGCTGACTAAGAATGAGTTGAAACAACTTGAAAAGGCCCTTGAAAAAATACGAAAAAAGGCATTAGAAGCCATATCTGAGATGTCACATATAGACCCCGGCGATGATTACTTCGGGTTGTGGATGATTGATACGCCACTTGACCAGTTTGTCCAAAAAGTAAAAGCCGCGAATGATGCAGTAGAAATCGACACAAAGCAAACCACAGACATGACCTATGATCTTTGGATGCGGGCCATGAACCGGGTTGAAGATGGTATCGCAGATGTTTTTGAGGATGTATTTACAGGGCAATTTGATTCAATCGAGGATGCATTCGACGACATGTTAGACGCCATGTTGCGTATGCTTGCTGAATGGGCGGCAGCGGCGGCGATGTTTGACATTTTCGGAGTTGGGGACGGTAACGCCTCTTTCTCCGGGCTATTTAGTGGTGGCTCATCCTCGGGGGTTGGCGTCAGTGGGGGTGCTGGTGGGTCCGGTTGGACGGATTATCTGGGGAGCATTTTATCCGTCGGTTCCAAAGGATACGAGCTTTACACAGGTAAGAGTCTCATAGGGCAGGTGTATAACTTCGCGGCTGAGACGCTTGCTGCCATGCTGTCATCGGGTGCCGGCACACTCGGTAGTACGGCGATTGGGTCGGCAGGACACCTTGCCGGGATGGGGTTAGGTGGTGCGGGTGGGTCCGGAATTGCTGGATCTGCCGGGGTTGGTGCTGGTTCTGGTGCCGGGGCTATGTCCGGGGCAGCAGTGGGTGGCATTGCGGCAGCTGCTATTGCTGCAATCATTGGACTGGGGTTGGTGTTTCGAAATAATTTTATGAAGGGGGGTGCCACGACATTAAACACGGGCACACATATAACTCCGGGTCAGGACGGTAGTTTCCTTCAGGGGGAAATGTTCGACGGTTGGGTAAATAACGGTGAATGGACAAACCCGGAGGAAACCGCAAATGAGTTAGCGGTTGAAATAGGCAAATCAATCGAGATGTATAATGTTCTTTTTGCCAATCTGTCCGAAGCATCTCAGGAAGCGATTAAGACTGCTTTGGGGGACATGGATCAGTTGATGCTTACAGTGTCCCAGGAAGCGTCTGACGGTGCACCTATTGAAGCGTTTTTCACTCAAGGGTCAGCCGGAACGATTACAGACGACGAATGGAGTCGAGTAGAGAGTTTGTTTGATAATCGATATATCGAATACACCGACTCGTTTATAAACGCCCTACCTAGCGATCTTAATACGGAACAGCGGGACGCACTTGAGTCAGCGGTGAAAGCGGGGACTCTAACAGGCAAAGCGTTAGCGGATATCATAGGAGTCACTTATAGCGAATTGCTGGCAGCATTCGAAGGTGAATATATCAGTGCGGAAAAAGAGATCCAATATATCATTAACACCATTGGGCAGCTCCTCTCTGGTGGCAGTGCACCGATTGGGGACGGGATTTATAATACGATCCCGGAAGCGTTCAAGTCTGTTTTTGGAGAGGCATTTTCAGGTTATATAGCGGAGGCATTAGGCAACATTAAGCAGATGCCGATCTTTGACCTTATGACCCAGGAGATCAAAGATATTTTTGATCCTACCGGGTGGTCCACTGATATTACTGCGTTCACCAACTCATTCAACAAAGGGGTGGACAGTCTGAATTTAGCCACAGTCGCGTACGAAAAATTCCAGGTTTTAATGGGGGAAACCACTGCCGAATTTACCGTATTTGATAAAGCGATGCAGATGGCGACTACCGCAACTGCGGCGCACATCAGTGCATTGGAAGCGCTTGGGGAAGAAGTATCTGAAGAAGAAATTACTGCTATTGCGGTTTCTTGGGGTAAATATTTCACCGGGCTGGCGGGTGATCTTGATGCGTTAGCTTCCCCTGTGACCTTGCTTGACGAGGGGGTTGCGTCACTAACTGCACAGTTTGAATTGACATGGAAAGATATGGTTGATGCCGGGATTGATGTGGAGAAGCTCGGGGATAAAACGGAACTGTTAAGCCAGGCAATACAGAATTTGACCGAAGTTATGCAGGCTGAGGTATGGGATAATATTAATACCACTGTCAAGGCGCTTAACTCTGAAGTTGGAACTACTGAGGGGACAGTCAGTGCGCTTATTTCGACCTTCTATGACATGTGGCAGGCGTTGGTGCAGGTCAACGCGGCATCGGAGGATTTCGTTGCACTACAGGAAATGGCGCTTGAGACTATGAAGTATCAGATGGGCCTTGGGGATGGTTTTGACCGTAAAGCTCAAATAGATGAAAGGTATGGGGGATATGACCTATCTTATCAGGAGATGATTGATGCTTTTGCGGAGATGGATTTGAGTGAACTTAAGACAGTTGCTGAGGCATTGGGTATTAATTGGTGGGATATAGCGCAAGATATCGGTTGGCTTGTGGATAACATCGATGATGCTGGTGAAGTTGCAAAAGACGCCACTTGGCGGTTTCGGGGGTTGGCGGATTCCATCTTGGAGCTCGTACAATCCATTCAAGAGCAGATTGACAAAACATTATACATCTCCGGGGGCGGGAGTGACACCGCTTATTATTATGGGAAGATACTCAGCGCCAAGAGTGATGTTGAGGATTTAATTGCGGCGGCTGATTTTGAAGGGGCGATGGAGAAGCTCTACCAGGGCGCGTCATATGTGCAATCCTGGTATAATGCGGCGGTTGCAGAGGCAACTAAGATAGCGCAGGACAAGGCGAATTCCGATCGCGAGGATTTGAACGGTCAGCGGGAAGCCCTAAACGAACAACTAACCGTTGCGCGGGCATTCGCCGGTTTGGTCGATCAGATCGAAAGCACTATCCAATCAATCAAATACAGTACCCTGAATGTCAGTCTGCCCCAGGAAAAAGCAGCGCAGGCACAGGGGGACTATGAGGCGCTTAAAGCCGCTGCGTTGGCCTCGGGGGATGTGGATGATTATCAGAAGTTTGTTTCATTTGCATCCACATATTTGGACCAGCAACAAGCGGATCTCAAATCGTCACAAGCATACCAGAATAAATATGCAATGGTTATGTCTGATCTTGAGGCGGCGAAGGGGGTAGCTGAGGCACAAAGTTACGATGAGGCTATCCTTGCCGAGCTGGAGGCCATTGAAGACGCCATAAGCAACATTGAAGTCAATGTGGACCTAACGGCCATTAACGATGAGTTTGCCATTCTCAGCGCAGGGATAAACGCATATATTGATCGGATCAGATCCCTCGATATAATCCTCACTATCGACTGGGCCGAGTTTGACGGGGATGCGAATGATGTCCTGACAATGCTGAAAGCAGTTATTGACACTTACGGAACTGGTAGTGATATCACAATTGATTTCATTTTGGATCTTATGGATGCTGCTAATGTGCCGATAGCGAATGTGGCATACTGGTTGGGTGAGAATGGTATAGGGCTAACCGATCTGGAAATTGCAGACATTACGGCGAAACTAATAATGGAACTGTATCCTGATGAGTTATCCGAAATACCCCTTAGTGATCTTGATGCTTGGCTAACGGATATGGGGCTTGATGTTGAAACAATCCCGGACATTACGTCCAAGTTAATAATGGAAATGTACAAGGATGAGTTGTCCGCCATTCCCATATCCGACATGGCGGCTTATCTGGTAGACATCGGGGTAACCGATGCTCAGATCCCGGACATTATGGCCAAGATGATAATGGAGCTGTACCCAGACGAAACATCTGCTCTCCCTATAGACGACATTGACGCTTACCTCACCGGCCTCGGGATAACCGATGCCGCACTAACCCGCTCACTGACTGTTAATTTACTCTACCAATTCGCTGTCAGCGGAGACTACAGCATTGAAGACATTGCGAATTGGGCACATGCCAAAGTCGCACTTGCGCTTGTAGCTGATGAAGCGACCAAGAAAACTATCTTAGAACAGGTAATTCAATTAGGTACTCTTTTTGGTGTGGAGAATTCATACAATTTGGGTTCCCGCATTGCCGAGTATGGAACAAACGATACCCTCAGCACTCCGGCAGAATGGGCCATTGGTGGGCAGGCATTTGAAAATTTAGTTCGCTCAGTTGGACTTAGCTATGAAATGGGAGGGATGGCGTATGGGCCTGAAAGCGGATATTTGGCGACATTGCATGGCGATGAGTTAATTGTTTCCCCGAAATCGTCCTACCCAGCAACGGTTATTCCAAACGGCGGGTCCACGCAGAAAGGAGCTATCAACCTAACCGTTCAAATTGCCGGTCGTGAGTTTGAAGGCGAAGTCAAGGCTTGGGCCGATGACGTGGTGGTCATGCGGAACAAACGAGGCAGATCCGACGACACGCGGAGATACTACTGATGGCTATCCTCGTTGAACTAAATCCCAGCGCGGCAGTCACATGGTCCGATGGTGACGGTGATGTTGTCTGGCAGGGCTATGGTGAGACATACGTCCGGGATGTGGACGATGCCGGGACGCTACACTTGTCAATGGACGGCCAAGCGTTTGATCATTACTGGGATGCTGAGATAATCAGTTTCTCAGCACCAAGCTACGAAACAGCCACGAACCATGGCGGGTTTGTACGAATGAGTTTCGGGAGTATTGCTTTCTCCCCTGATGCGTTTTCAAGTTCATGGCCACCACCAAAGTACGCCGAAGTCAATGTGTACTGGACAGCAACCACTGAGGATGCGGCAATCAAAATATTCGAAGGTAACATCTATCTTGAAAGCTACGATACAACGAGTGTATCCTATTCGTTTTATGCGCCGACATACGCGCAGGAGTTGCTTGATGAAGTGACCGACTACAACGGAGACACGGTCGCTACCCCGAGAGCCTTCGGATCAGTCACACATGTCAACCCCACACGTTTACCGGATGACGGGGGTAGCCGGCCCACCTATCACTTGGGGGGATTGGGAATCGGGACGAATGCAAAGACCGTTGAAAGCTTCACCAGATCATCCACAAAAACCAAAGTGACCTGCACAGCGGCACACGGTTGGAGTAATGGGGCGTCCATAACAATAAATGGATCTGTCAACTTTAATGGGGCGTGGACGATTGAGTCGGTATCCGGCGCTGATTTCGTAATTGATACGTCATTTCCTACCGACAATTCCGAGACTCTTCCCATACGTGCCAGCGCGTTCACTCAAGGCTCATTCGCCGTATATGACGATGGTGTACCTATTCAATCCAATGTAATCACCAATGGTGATGGTACGTTTTCGCTCAAAGATTCGCCCGTCGGTGAGGTCACCATATCAGGGACGGGTGCAGATACGACATTAACCAACATTATGGATTGGGGAACCACACAGCTGGGGATTAATACCTATGACGATTCGGGGGACCGTGCGCCCTCTCCGGACGTCAGCCACTGGGCAACCAGTCAGATGCCACTAATTGATTTCCTATCCGATGTGTGTGCCTTCTTTACCCATTATTTTTATATCAAAGCCGATCAATTATACCTTTGCGACATGTTGCTCGACAACGGGACAGACTCCCTGGATGAGTTTGAGTATTTCACCGCTTCATATTCCGCTGCCGATGCCACGAAACAGGTCACAGCGACGTGGACGAACCGAGAGGCATATGTGGGGTTCCTGGACGATGAGGTTACGACTGCGAGGTACATCAAAGACTACCCGCAGGAGGTTGTGGTCTCTAATTCTGATCTTCCATGGGGGACGGAAATCACAGTGACCCCATACCACGATACAATATCTAATGTGGATACAGCAATTGACAATATCCTGATTGTGCTAAACAAAAATACTGCGAGTGTCGACCTGCCTATCGGAACAAACCTACCAGATCCGGGAAAAAAGATCACGTTCACGGACACGCAAATGCAGGCGGACATGTCAACATATATCTGGGCGCGGCGGTTACAGTTTGATCTGGTAAATGATGTCGTGGGAGTATCAGGCGAGGGGGTAATCGCATAATGGCTGTAATACATCTTGGAACTGCAACCACACTAGCGAAAATTGGTCAGGCAACCATTAGTAATGGTGATGTTGCTTACATTTGGCTCAATAGTTACACCCGTAAAATGATCTATGACAGTTCCTCCACTGAAGCCGAGAATACAACCGACCACCCGTATTATATAAGACCGGATGACTATGCTGTGGGGGTTTGGGTTGAGGATGTCGGAGCGGATCAACCAGCAGTATGGAGTGCGGATCAGATAATAACCGGAACTTTGACATCCATAAATTGGGGAGCCTCTGCGGGTAGCGAATATGACCTTGACAATGCGAAGTTCAGATTAGGCGGTTCGACCAGCAATGACGTTATTTCCATGGATGCCGATGATGCCACCTACAGGCTTGCCATCGGCCACGCGACTTATGGCTCGGCACCCTTTCGGGTCACGAAGGAGGGCGTACTGACGGCAACGGGGGCAACAATCACCGGAGAGATTACAGCCACAACGGGGGTTATCGGGGGATGGACTGTTCTTTCAACTGAGTTGCACAATACAAACTTATGGCTTGACGCTACGGACAAGCAAATCGCCATCAATAGTCAAACATTCGGGAATGACGGGATTCAATTAGACTACAACGCTGGGAATCCAAGGGCGTATGTGGGCGATGGTAGCGACGCGTATTTGAACTTTGATGGGACAAAAATAACGTGGAAGGCGGCGAATTCTGAGCTTGACGCGAGCGGGAATTTGATTGCCACCAGCGCTACGTTATCGGGTGCTATTACAGCGACCTCCGGTGCTATTGGGGGATGGGATGTTATCAGTGGTTATTTGTATAGTCTGGTTTCGGGAACACCATCATCAAGTCCATCTGATGGTATTGTTTTAAAGTCTGGGGCTGACGCTGCTGCTATTATCTATGAGAATGCGGAAAAGCGAATTGAGATCGGCTCATTATCTTCCGGGGTGTACGGCATGAAAGTCTATGCCGACAACGGGTCTGATGTCATTTTTGAAGCGTCAGATACACAAATCATACTTGCTGGGTTCACCCCAGATACCTCCGAAGGCTTTTACGCTGGAACAGGAGCAACCAGGGTCCAAATGAAAGCGGGTGAGGGAATATGGACTGGTGCAACCGCTTTCGGTTCCGCTCCCTTTAGAGTGTCAAACGCAGGGGCGCTGGTTGCGACATCGGCAACGATTACGGGAGCGATCACAGCCACCTCTGGCAGTATAACGGGGGATATGGTTGTTTCGGGAGCAGTGTATTCTACCGGGAAAACAACTTATGCTGATACGGACGCCGGGTTTTGGCTGGGGAATGATAGCGGGACATACAAGTTTAATATTGGGGATGCCAGTTCATTTATAAAGTGGTCGGGGGCGGCACTATCTATACAGATGGCTGCTGGTGAAACATTTGATCTATACGGTGGTATGAATGTTTATGCGGGTGGGGATATTACTTTTACAAGTAGCGATTCTAACCCTGGATTGCTTAAATTTGGGACTTATTTCAATATAGGAGCTGCCGCTGACAAAGCTTTGGGGTTGTGCATTTGGCCAACCACAGCAGATGATAGATATTTTTGGGTGGGCTATGATCCAATAAATACAACTATTAAAGAATTTGATTATGTAGCAATTTTTGCCAGTGAAGATGGTGCTCTAATGCGTGCAGGCACAAATCTTTCTACTAATTATGCAGAATTGCTGGTGAATAGAGGCGTCAGTGGGTTGCATGAAGCCTCTATGTATTCCAGAGATGCAGCAAATCAGGCTTGGGTTACTTTGAATTCAGATGGCGATTTTTACCCCCAATTAGGCACTTGTTCGCTTGGAAAATCCGGAACTCCTTGGACCAATTTTTTCCTGACTGGGTACCAGGAAGTCACGGACGATTTCTGGCTCGGCCTCGGTGCTGAAAAGGGGAGGTTTATTTTCCGGGATGAGACGGTTGATGAAATTTCCGTTTCAGCTGCCGGTTTTGGAGGCGCTGAACTTTCAGCAGATCCGGCTAATCCTGCCGAGGGCGCTTGGATCATGTGGATGTCAGATGGTACGGGCGCGGGGGATGACGGGGATATAATGATGAAAATAACCGCAGGCGGTTCAACCAAGACAGCGACTTTGGTTGATTTTTCAGGGATATAGGGAGAACATAATGGAAGAGAAAAAGATACCAATTGAACAGGTACTACAGGCTCAATTTGCTAAAGTTGGGCAGTTGACTTTTCAAATTGAAATAATGCAGCAACAGATGGTTGCACTCGAAAACGAAAATAAGGAATTGAAAAATGAAACACGCAATATACCCGGACCGAACGGGGTCGATAACAGCAAGCAGTGAGAACGGCGCGTACCCGGCCACGAATCTTGCAAGTGATTACCGGAAGAAGGTGTGGAAGGCCGTGGCTTCCGTCCAGGTTGCTACCCTGACGGTCCCCATTGCCGCTTATTCCGGGGGTATTGCGTTATACAATACAAATGCGACGAGTGCATCGGTGAGTGTCACACGCGATGTGGGCGGCGCAACGGTCTATTCAGGAGCGTGGACGATTGATGAGGGCCGTTACTGGCAGGAATGGACGCGGGAAACGGTCGCCATTACAGCGGCTATCGAGTTGACCACCACTGCGGCTACTGTTGAGGCGGGGATTGTCCGTGCGGGTGACGTATTGAGTATGAAGAACCCGAAATCCGGTATCAACGAAACCCTGACGGACCACTCGATTAAGAAACAACTCAGGAACGGTGCCATTTACACGAAGAAACTGGAAATGATCAGGCGTCTTAGTTGGTCATGTCTCATGGCGCGGGAAACGCATTACCGGGATCTGATGGAACTTTACGAGTATTATGGACCCGATCCCTTTGCTATGCTGATAACGGACAACGTGAGCGGTTCTGACGACATCTGGACGGTATTCGGGGCTTTTGATGGGGTGCCGTCTGCGTCTCACGACGATGAAACATATTCGAACGTATCAATCAATATTCTGGAGGCGGTATGATGAAAAAATTACTTTTGGTTTTGTGCTTAGTTTTGGGGATGGCTTCCGGGGTTGATGCTGCGAATAAGTTTTTCGGGGCAACGGGACTCACCGGGGGGACTGCGGGGAAACTGGACGCTATCGACGGGAATCAATTATCCGATGGGGATGGTGCCACAGTGATCTCGGCTACGGATGTGTACTTTTACAGCCTGGACGCATCGAGCGGTGCAGGAGAGTCAAGTCCTGATATTATCTCGCCTGATGATAATGCCGGGAATAAGCGGTGGTTGCTGGTTAATATCGTTGCGGGTGGGTCGTTTGCGTATGATCTATTGCCATCGGTCGACAACACCTACGACCTAGGCTCAACCACAAAAGAGTGGAAAGACCTGTGGGTAGACGGCACGGCGAACCTGGATAACACGGACATTGACGGGACGCTGGTTGTGCAGCCTGCGAGTGACAGCACAACCGCAGTGCAGGTGCTGGACGCTGACGGTGGAACGCCGGTGCTGAATGTTGATACTACGAATGAACGGATTGGGATTGGGACTGCTGCGCCGGGGGCAAAGTTAGATGTTAATAGCAGTACCAATGGATCTGGTACAGTATTAATTGTGGATTTTGGCGGCGATGGAAATGATAGGGGTATCATTGTTGACTCACCAAATGATGGTAGTGGCAAGAGTATTGTCGCAAAGCGTGGTGGGAACGAGTATTTTGCAATTAATAATAGTAGCAGTTTCGGGAAAATTTATTTTGAGGCAAGTGCTGGAGGGAAGATCAACACCGGCATTCTCGGTGGTGCTTCTACAGACCCTTTAGTTTTACAAGACGAGAGCGCGGGCAACGTAGGCATAGCCACAACCGCCCCAGACACCAAGCTGGAAATAAATCAAGGCACAGGCACAGAGGCTCTAAGGATCAGCTACAACGATGCTGACGGAACAGCGACCTATAAGGCCAAACTTGCCACAACGTCCACTGGTGGGCTTGTTATCGACACCACAGACGATACCATTGATGTCAGCGGTGCGTATTTCACCAACTCCCAATCCATAGCCGACCTGAACGCCAAGGGGACGAGCTACTGGTTTGATGGGGTGGATGATGTTGTTACGGTTGGGGATACGACCATACTTGATGGTGCAACAGAGATGTCTGCATTAATAACTATGAAAACATCTGATGCAGCCAACGGACGTATTCTTTCAAAACATGAATCTTTTGAGATAACCTATGCTGGCGCTACAGGAATACCTTATGTAGAAGTATGGAATGGAACATCAAGCCCAAACCAAGCTGGGACTATTGCCATTAATGATGGTAGTTGGCATACTATAGGGTTTACATGGGACGCAAGTAATATTCAGTTGTATATTGACGGATTTGCAGATTCGTCTGTCGCATTATCTGGAGGTGCTATTCCAAATTCTGTGAATCATCTTGCTATAGCTGCAAAAATGGCTACTGCGACTCCATCAGATTGGTTAAATGTTAATGTGGCCTCAACCAAGCTCTTCAACCTAGCCCTAGACCCAACAGACGCCACAGACAACGCCATCATCCACGGCGGGGATGTGCCGTTTAAGTATGCTGGGGCTAGTCAGACGGCTGTTTATGATGAGGCTATGACGGCAAACTCTGGGGTATTCGATAATATAGTTAGAACAAGCCAATCACAAGTTAATGATGCTACAACAGGTAATGAACTTTCCACCAAAATTGTAATTGATGGAACCGCCACAAATTCTCATTATATATCCGATTTTGATAGCGCATTATTAGAACGAGGTAAGAAATATAGAATTGTTTGTGATTTATATGTCCCATCTGGTAATGCTCTTGCTGATGGGATTGCGTTCGGTTTAGGTGTAGATGCTGGAAGTGTTGCATCGACTAATGCGTCAACAACAATTACAGCTCCAACTCCAGATGCTTGGGATACAGGAGTTGTTGTGTGGGAAGGTGTATTTGATGATTCAGCAGCACAGAATAAAGATAGTTATATGGCTCTTGCTGATGGAGCAACTGTAGCAATTAGCGGAAATAGCACAGATTATGTGGCAGTCAAAAATTTCAAGGTTTACCAAATCGGCTGCGTTCTGGACCTGGGAAATTCTGGGGTGGGGCATAAGATGTGGGTTGATGGGAGCGGTAACGGGCTTAATGGGGACGTGGATGGAGCATTACCCACCAACCTACCCACCACACACCGAGAGAAATACATCAAAGCTGCCGTAACCGCTGATACGACATACGCAAACATCATCCCTGCCGGGTACATCTTAACCAGGGTTATATTTGAGGAAACCGCAGGGAACACTGGAACACTCTCTCTCGGCACAAGCGATGGAGCAACGGACATCTTCGTTGACCAGGCAATCACGGCAAGCTCAATAACCGTTGTCCAAGTCAATAAAATGTTCTCTACATCGGCTGCTCAGACCGTGGATTTGAACGACGATGGAACGGGAACATGGAACTCTGCAAGCGTGGATGTTACGTTCATGATGGAACGTGTTGACATCAATTAGAGGTTGACTTATGCCATTGAATATGTTACATAAAATAGACAATCTGGCAGGAAATAGGGTAGCTCCCGAAAGGTGTTTTCCTGAACACTTCTTTTCTGCCATTACAAAACATTCAGGAGCCATTACAGGAGATGAAGCGATGATAAAACCAGGCGAGAAATACGGAAGATTGACAGTTTTGGAAGAGGCGGGAAGAACGAACTCTGGAAGATTGAAGTTCAAGTGTCTATGTGATTGTGGAAACGAGAAAATAGCAGAATCATCAAATATCGAAAGAGGGACAACCTCAAGTTGTGGATGCTACCGAACAGAGTTTTTCACCAAGCACGGGATGGTTGATACCCCTGAATGGCATACTTGGTGTGCCATGAGAGACCGTTGCCAAAATGAGAATAATGCCAAGTATCCCAGATACGGAGGGCGTGGAATAACGGTTTGTGATAGATGGCTTGAATCGTTTAACAACTTCTTTGACGACATGGGTGAAAAGCCTGGTGGTGAATACTCCATAGAGCGCACCAACAATGACGGTGATTATAAGCCAGAAAATTGCAAATGGGCTACTCCTAAAGAACAGTCTTTGAACAAATCAAATAATCGCAATATTACTTTCAATGGAGAAACTCACCCTGTTGCTGAGTGGGAACGTATATGCGGGTTCAAGCCTAAAACAATTAACAGTCGCCTAAATTATGGGTGGACACCAGAGAGAGCTATTACAGAGCCAATCAATAAAACAAACAGATGGTATTCAAATGAGCTTCAGGAGGGTACGACATGAAAAAACGATACGCAATACTTTTAGGAATACTGATGGTGGTGGCCTCGGCGTGGTGGGCAGGGGCGGGGAGTTATACAAGCTATGTGGGTGATACCTATACAGGCGGTATTTTAACTGCCTCACAAGAATATGGAGTCACATGGGACGAAAGTGAATCAAGCCCAACCTTAACCCGCACTGGAGCTTTGGCTGCTTTCCCGGCGGCTGCATCACCCAGCAATGCAGTTCTACCTATCCAAGCGGCTATGCGTCGGTGCATTTTAGATGATGACGGTGAGGTTGTTTATTACCTGTGCGCTACGGATTCAACCAAGAAAGAAGACTGTTCGACTGCTTCAGACATTGTAGGTGGGGATGGATCTGTAATGGTTGAAATCCCAAAGTTTGCCTACAAATATTCTTATGTGGCGGCTACGAATGTTCATTCCTGGAGCATATCAAGTGTGTTACTTCCTGGCTACGAATGGCATCCAGCGTTCTACAAAGACGGTGCCTGGGTGGATCATAGGTACATTGGTGCTTATGAGGGGATTGGATACGACAATGGCACAACTGCCTATGTGGACTGTGGAACCGGATCTGCTGATAACTGGGCAGGTGGGGCGATTGATACTGGCAACGACAAACTTGGTAGTGTAAGTGGTAAAGCACCAATGATGGATGAAACGAGGGCTGAGTTCAGAGCGATTGCTTTGAATAGAGGTGCGGGTTGGAGACAGCAGGACTTCTATTTGGTGAGTGCTATTCAGCTTCTTTATTTGGTGGAGTACGCTTCGTTCTATTCTCAGGATGTTATCGGGATGGGACGAACGGAGTTGAGCGGTGGTACTTGGGTCAAAGATAGTTATATAGGTGTGTCAGGTAAATCAAACGGAGATGGGAACGCGACTGCTAATACAGGTGGAAATACCAACGACGCATATATGAGCTATCGTGGAATTGAGAATTTCTATGGCAATCTTTGGAAGTGGGTGGATGGATTTAATATCAACGGTGGAATCCCTTATGTCTGCAATGTAGAGACTGATTTTGCAGATGATACAGCCACTGCATACACC
>Ga0233431_1002726_pt1 | contig 23599 bp, 26 predicted proteins | sample SI_118_April2016_FD_179867 | JGI IMG/M metagenome (GOLD analysis project Ga0233431, IMG submission 179867) | Seawater microbial communities from Saanich Inlet, British Columbia, Canada - SI_118_April2016_200_MG | ecosystem: Environmental > Aquatic > Marine > Inlet | place: Canada: British... | reverse complement strand
ACGATAAAAAATAGTATCTTAACATAATATACATTTATAATCATGTGTGTTTATATGTTATTCACATAACATATAAACGAATTATTTACTGGATCGTCCCTATATATTATGTGTATAATATATAAACGAATTATTTACTGGATCGTCCCTATATATTATGTGTATAATATATAAACGTATTATTTACTGAACAATCCACATATACTATTTGTTAAACATATGCCTAATCTGAATATCCCAAAAGATATTTGTTCGGAATTTAAATTGATAACTGGTGACGAAAAAGAATATAACAAATGTTTGTTTGATGGGTATTATGAATGGAAATCGGCGGACAGTATACACCATGCAACTAATAACGTACAATCACACTGTAATAAAGAAATATTTATTAGGATTGATATTAATAAGTTATCTAAATATGTTAAAAAAACAACAAATGGTAAAAATAGCCCTATTGGGATGAGTAATATGATTGTTAATTATTCTAAGTATTTGCTATCTAATTCAACTAAAAACGATGATCATATTAATATTAGCGAAAATGTTAATAATATATACGACGAATATCCAAATATACCTAAAAAGTATCTGCGAATTTCTATTTATGCGATTAAATTCGCCAAAGACATCGATTCAATGGATAGTAGATCCATGTTATTAAGACATATCAAAGAAACTCAACAAACAATTTTCAAAGAACATGAACCAACATCACTTAAAAAATACTCGCGAATAGATGGACATGATACAAAAAAAACTAAATATACATCATCGAATCATTTTAAAGATAATACATCATCGAATCATTTTAAAGATAATTACGAAAATAATTACAAAAATATTGGTTTACATTCATTTGAAAAAGAAAACAACAACGAACCGATACGTAATAATTACAAAAATATTGGTTTACATTCATTTGAAAAAGAAAACAACAACGAACCGATACGTAATAATTATTTTATTAATGATAAATACAACATTGAAGATAACGACAACGAAGATAACAACAACGAAGATAACAACAACGAAGATAACAACAACGAAGATAACAGCAACGAAGATAACAACAACGACGATAATATTGAAGATAACATTGAAGATAACGACATTGAAGATAACATTAATAGTGAAGAATATGATAACGAATATACCATATATTCTACCAAATTTTACAAAAAATGTATGAAAATACTTCGATTGCTAATATGTATTATTCTTTTAATAATGCTGATATTGATCATATATATAATATATGATGACGTTCTGCATGTACATATACATCAAATGTATAATAAGATACGTGCGTCAGTTGGTTAAAATCATTATTATTTGCGACAAAAATAATGATTTTAAAAAGGGCAATTATAATATAAAAATGAACAATATACAATTGTTTATATCCGGTGATATCAATCCATATAAAATACTTAAAATAATAAATAACAGTTCGATAAATGATATTAAACAATCATACAAAAAATTGGCTTTATCAAATCATCCCGATCGAGGAGGAAACAGCACAAAATTTAAACTTATTCAAGATGCATATTTATTTGTTATGTATGAAGCGGAAAATAAGTCAGTCGTGAATAAAAAAATTAGCAATACGAGCGTAACTAGCAATGGCAAGCATACCAACGTAAATAATGACAAAGTAAATAATGACAAAATTAAAAAAATAACAAAAGAGCAATTTAATGAATTATTTGAAAAGTATAATACGACACAACATCATATTCAAAAGGGGTATAGTAACGAAGAAATATTAAATACACAAACTCAATTAAATAAAAATAACACAGTTACGAAAGCTAATTTTGACAACCAATTTAGCGAACATAAGAAACATAATACAACTACTCAAATTATCCCATATCATGACATGGCGAACAACGCAAAAACAACATTGAATTACACCATTATCGGGCAAGATAATATCGATGATTATACCGTTAGTAGCGAGTCAAATAAACTAGATGGATATGATATTAAAAAAGCACATGAACTATTCATTGACCCACAATCTGTAAAGATTACAAATACTGATCAAATAAATTTCCAAAAATATGTACAAGATCGCAAAAATATATCTATTGCACCAACTCAGGATATATTAGATGAAGATTATGCAGCAAAAGCACATGAACGCATGTTCGAAATGCGACGATTAGACAATTTAAAAAGGTTAGATGCAGAATACGCGTTAAAACATCAACAATTTATGCAAGAAATACGATGATAAATATATTGATATTATAATAAGACTGTCCAATAAAACTTGGTTAACTTTAATATAGTTTTTAAATTTTGCATAATTCCCCGTTTTCCACAAACAGTTGATAATTGCAATAATAGTTTATATGTTATTTATAGGACTGTCCAGTAAATATTTGTCGTATTACAATGCAATATAATGCATATACAACAGTATATTTAAACAAACCCTATAACTGCGAATAGGAAGCATCAATACTTCGTATTGATGCTCCGCAAGCGTGCGGATTTTTTCTCCATTTATTGTACAGGAGTAACCGCAATCAATAGTTGTTATATATTTACCATACACAAACACATATCAATCCATATCACTCGCGGTATCATACTGAAATGCGTTTTCGGAACGCCAGTATTTGTGCGAGACAATGCACTGATATATTGTATTTGGTATATATGTACTTTATGATTACGCATTAATTATCACATTTGTTTATACATACTATATTTTTATTTGTTTGTGTTCATATTATTTATGCAATATTATATTATATGAAATATATAAATATAAACAAATTATTTACTGGATCGTCTCTATATAACATATAAACGCATTATTTACGAGATATTTTGAATATACTATGGATGACGATAAAGATAAACATAGTCAAGTTTATTCGGCATTGTCGCGATTTTATGAAGTTATGTATATTGATGCCGAGCAACAACCTGTTTATAGAAACCTCGTTGATGCGATATTACTTGAAAATGCACACATCGTGCCGCAATTACCAAGTATAATCGATGGTATACAATCGTCGTATATAACTACAACACAATCTATGCGTGGTTTATATCATACAGAAACAAATCACGCGTTAATACATTTCGAATACGAGTTACAACAATTAGCGAAGAATACGTTGACCACGTATTTAAAAATACATGCGCCTAAACCAAAACCAACAACAGTAGTTGTAGAAAAAACACATACCGTCCCTGATTATAAATTTGCAAAAGATACTATTAAAGCAACAACTACTGCCATACATACGGTAAATGATTTTGCAAAATTACAGATGGTTGAACTTGATAATCAGTTAAAAACAGAACATCGCGTAGTGTCGAAGGTCGGTGTATTAACCGATGTTGATTTCACACCTCCTCGATTAATTGATGCAACCGAGTTTACGGAAGACCATGTTATTACACAACTAACATCCATAAACACAACTGAATATGCATCTACAGAAACATTTGCAGGCCATGTTAACGAAGCTATTTCATTGCTCAATACTGATGCATTTGTTAAAATGTATATGTTCTTAAAAAATGATGATATGGTGTCGCGTTTTGTTGATATGTTGGCAATACAACCCGATAATGCGGAATTATTTAAGCAATTGTTTTATGGCGACCCTGAACGATCCACTGAATTACGCACACTACAATTTAAAAAATATAATGGCGCGAATACAACCGCGGCCACCACATACATAAACAATATCAATTTAATTACACACAGAATTAGAAAACTATTTGAATGTTATAACAAAATTGTGGATTCCAATGCAACACATGTTATTGATGATATATATAAACAAGTATGTTCAACAAAAAAAACAGTATCTGTTTTAATTGAGCGACGTGATACATCCGCTCGCAATCCACGATACGACATTAAATATGATACTGATACAAAAATTCTTGATTTTACATATCATGCACATAATAAAGCTATAACGGGAGAATATTCCATCCCCGATTTTGAAACGGATACAATAAATACGTTTTATGCTCAATATCTAATTGATCATGTATTTCCAGCAACTACCATCGCAACTGTGCAAAATGAGTACATTGCTGGACAATTAATAGATGGTGTATTAGAAAAGTTAGATATGCATAATAGCGTTGGTTTTTTAACTATCGGTCGTTCTGGTGCTGGGAAAACAACTGCCATGATTTTATATGATAGAGATAATAAGCTACAACGAGGTATTGTAAGTGAAATGTGTAGGCATAGCACATTTATGGACAAATATACCAAAATAGACGTAACCGTTGTCGAAATTGTAACGAACTATCAATACAGCGTAATTAACGATGGTGATCAACATAGATATAACGACACTAAAAATATAACATTTAATGGACACGATAGCTTTTCATTCGTACATGGCAGTGTTGATAGCGAGCAAGACTGGGTGCTCGAAGGTACAGACGACCCGTCATACGATGACGTAATAAGCAAAGTATTAATGAACCTGTTTAGACAACGCTCAATTAATGTTACTAAAAATAATATGGAAAGCTCGAGATCGCATTGCATTGCAACGTTAACGTTGCATCGACCACAATTAGATGGCGCGCAATCAGTTCCACATAAATTTATAATACTTGATTTTGCCGGTAATGAAGAATCATTTGATTGCGGCAGTGTCAATATAATCAAAGCGTTTATACAAAAATACAATGAAAATGATAAAATTACCGAAATTGATATTGGTGTCCGGAATGAATCATATGCAGCCGAATTACTCCGTCTATTTGATACAGTTACCGCCAACGTTACCGATCTTCGACAAAAACTAGCAACACTACAAGGATTACCGTTCAAAGACAAACCACTCGCGCCATTTAATCGCAAAGAAATATATGAGTTAGGTGTTAGTGATGACAATATTATTGCGTATTATGAATATTTTATTGAAGTTGATAATTTGAGCAATTTATTAAGTAGTAAAGAAGGACTACCCACGCTAACTAGACGTGACGATATTCACAGAAACCCAATTATGACGTCTTTTCGTGCTATTGCTACCATGAAAAAGACAGACACGTATAATTACCCATTATTTGAGCAACGCCATTTTAAGAATGATGATAATGTACATCAATATAAAAAGTATATTAAACAACCAGTTACTGCAATTTTCAACGACGCCATTCAACTGTGTCCTTATAAATTAAATGAGATTGAAAAAGCAATCAATAATAAAATGAACAGTATAATTACAACATTACATTGCACCATTCGAAAATACGAAGGTATTGTAATTAATGAAAACTTGCGAAAATTTGATGCAAGTATGGAACATAAATTATCGAAAGATCCCGCACACACATTGTTACCACCGTTTCAACAAAATACATCGCGTACTAAATATACAGACGCATCAGGAGAGGCACCCGCATCGAGAGATGTAACCGCAAATGCAATTGTGACTACAATTGGTGACGAATTTTATAATATGGCGTTATATGTATTTGGCATTGTTAATTTTAGCAATGGGTTTGATAATCCACCTCCGCCGTATGTCAGAATCCCTTGTATTACAGCCAACGATACACCAACTACACAAAAATGTAATGATTTATATAACATGGCTACGTTTGCAATGAACTATCGTGAATATGTCGATAATGTCAAACTAACTGAAATTATTACCGACCATGCCAAACACCTAAATGAATATAATATATGTGAGCGTGTCAAAACATATAATGATACGCACGACACCCAATGGAACAATAATCAAATTGACGAGCATATTAATACAATATATATGCATATTTTAGACAAAAACAATATTGATTTTAGCGAGTATTCGCTAGAATTGAGTGGTATATATTCCGAAATTTGCGATGGATTAGATATATGCACCACAACCAACATATATACATTTGACGAAATATTCGATAAACCAAATAAATTAACAACTGTTGATACACTTGAAGATCTATGTCGAAAAACAACAGGATTGAAATCGTCATCTCTATACACAAAAAGAGAAATCGACCGATCCAATAAACAATTGGACACAGTTGGTAAAAAATTTAATTTAAAATTTAAGAGACGTAATAATCAATATAAAAAAAAGTATATGAAATATAAACATAAATATTTGCAAATTATAAAGCATCATAATAAACAACCATAATCTATTATTGTATTACAACAATATAATAATGGATGTTACATATATCATCAAGCTAATTAAACTAAACAATATAATGTGTGGTGGTGGTAATACAATATCATTATCTAAATGTAAGAAGAAGCGAAAAAAATACATACGTAAATTAGAGAAAACAATAAACGACAATGAATATTTATTCAAAGAAAATACGGAGCTCAAATACCAATTAAATATGTCAATGCGTCAATTAAATATATTAAGTATATATGTACAAAAATTACAATCGACATCATCGCATACGGCAAATGATAATATACACAAACAGTATTCGGATCAATTAATTAACGTATATAATTTTATAAGACACATGAACACATTAAATATAGTTTAATTGTATTTATCATACATATAATATAATGAGTGGATCGATATGTAGATCCATTGCTGAAAAAATAATTAAAATAATACATATCCTTATTATATTATTTATAGTATGTGTGCCGATATTCTCAAACGATAATTTAATACTAACATTTTATGTACTAATCGTGCCATTTATGATATTGCATTGGATGCTAAATAATGACTCATGTTCACTTACTATGTTAGAGATGTATATAAAAACCAACGACATTAACGAGACATTTGCAATGATGAATAATAAGCCAGCATTAAATGAATTAATAACATATAAATTTATTGGTCCGATATATAATTTTAATAATGATTATAAGCAATTTTCGTCATTTACTTACATAATCGTTATATTGCTATGGATGATATCGGCATCTAAATTGTATTTGAAATATAAATCAGGAAATATATTACATGCGTCCGATTTTTTAAAAAGCCATTTCACATCGGTTAAAATAACATAGATAAATTGAAAAAAATTAAAATAATTAAATTTATATATTCTGCATATCACTCATACAAAGCTGAATAATAACAACCAATAATAATATTTTAATGTGAGTTGTTAATATAGAAAATGACAGATAAACCAACTTGTCCATGTTTATTGAAAAAAAAAGTTAGTGAGATAAAAGAAAACATCGAACATGAAAAAAAAACACATAATGCGAATAATATAGAACATTGTTCGTGTACCGATATCATCGTCAGAGTAATTGCAATTGTATTAATTGTGGTGTTGTTGTATAGATTTATGCATATGTTCTCATAATAACAAATCGTAACTTAATTATATCACTCCCGGATGTATTACTGCCGATATTAAGTAATTTAAATTCAAATGCACCAGTCCGTACGCAATGTACAATTGGAGAAAGATATGCGGAATTAGTTACTGACATTAATACTATATCGTTTTCAGTAACGTACGAATTACTAATACCGAGAGCTCGGCTGTACCCACCAGCAAGTATACTATCGCCCGATTGTAATGTTAAATACCCACTTGTTGCATTCATAGTAATATGTGGCTCTGCGCCACTGCTGAACACAATAGTACCTGCATCAGTTTGGCGTTTGAACTTAATAAGTTTAGTCGTATCTGTAATTTGGACATCGCCACCTAATGATACTGTACCACCAGTGTGTGTTAATGTACCTGTTAAATTGAGTCCGTTTGATAACGTACCAAGTCCACTAACATTTAATGTACTACTGACTGACAATGTATTTACAGAGTCGGATACATTACCACCCGATGATACTGTCGGGGGATACCCACCGCTATATTGCTTCGTCCGCGTATTATATATTAAAGTTGTCATTTGTATCTTATTATATTAATGATTTGTAAAAATTGAATTATTGTTTTGTATGGCATTTGTATTAATATATTGTAATTCATTTTAACGAATTCAAAAAGAGCTAGTTTACTAGCTCGTTTGGTTACGAAGTAACTCAAATTTACCACTAATTACAATGCCAACACGAGCACAGGTAATCGCCGTAGTGAGACGTGTATCTAAATTACCACCAACTCGTACATGGCATATTGTAAGTAAGTTACCACCATCGTTTGATGAGCTATGTATATGGTGTGGAAACAAGTACACGGTGGTGAATATGTACGCGGTAGATAATCGATTTTTCGCGAGAGTTAAAATGAACGTCGCAGGCTTATATTCTGGCAAAGACAGCATTTATACATTTGAATGTGATTTCGTGGTCGAGACTACTCCCCCAACTAGTGTTTGTTTGCCGCATAACAGCCGACCATATAAACTGGCTATTACAACAAGCATCCCACCAAGGACATGTTCGTGTCGTGATATATGCTTGTGTGGAGAGTATGACGACATGCATGTTAACTACAATGGATGTGTAACTATACTCCATTCAACCGGTGATGTAATACGGAGCGACACACGCAGATTGTCGCTCATTCGACGGATGTGTATGAAGTATTCGCTCGATGGAGCCGAATTTCCAGACGCATTTCATGATGACACAGACTGGATTCGTGTGCGTAAACATGCACAACGCAAGCCGACTGACAAACTGATTGAATATCAATGGTATTTTGCAAATACATTGTATCGTTTGTTGGGCGAGTGTGATTGCTAATGCATGTTGGTAAATAATTGTTTATTTGCTAACATGCTCAAACAATTTTTAAAAAATTGAAGATATGAATGATATATGTTCGGTATATCATATTTTCAATTCATTTTAACGAATTCAAATTTATCACTGTGAGTCAAATGGCCACCGTATGTGAACATACATTCGACCAGGTAGGTGAAGTTGTAAAACAATTAGCAGGTAACGTAAAGTTGCATTCAATGTGTTTATCCACGAGGACATGTACAACTGGCGAAAGCGACCGTCCCACACCGACTGTGCGCATTATTCAGATCTATAAGGTCATTGTCGGACAACGTCAACACCGTAACTTCGCACACGTATGTATTACTGATAGTCATGGTAACACGAACATCCAGCATGAATGTGTTATTGAGCTACGTCGCTACGATGACCGTAACACCTATCAACCACCTGTTATAGATAGGTGTAACTTCACAACAACCACGAAACGATGTCCACGTGTGCTATATTATAACACGATGTCGGTGGGCGTGTGGGCTGGTGCAATACATGTACGTATTACGAACTTATGTCCAGACAATATATCTGACGAAGAATGCTCAATTCAAAGTGACCATTGCGACAAGTTGATAATATTGGATCACAAACTAGGCTTCGACGAGGTTACCGTTGACGGATTACGCGATGCACTCGCTAAATAAATGGTATTTAGGCAACTAAACTATTATTTGCCTAAATGCTCAACAATTTGTAAAAAATTGAATCATAGTTTCGTATGTTATTTGTATTAATATAATGTAATTCATTTTAACGAATTCAAATTTATTCGCATACGGTGCTCAAATTTACGATACGATGACGTCTGCCGTTTATGTTGTGCGACGATTGGCCAGAAATGCAAGAGTCACAGGATGGACGCTGTTAAATGAGTTACCAATAGGTTTCATCCCTCAATGTGAGATGGACTCGCGAACGGCAATGGTGAAACGTATGTATGTGGTTGGTTCGCGAATATTTGCAAAAATTAACATGTTTGTTTATGGGACATATTTTGGTATTGATCAGCGACTATGCGAGACCGGTACTTTCATAGTAGAAGTTGACAGTCCAGTTCAAATTTATGTAAAAAACAGAGCTATGTCATATGAACTAGTTATTGATACAACAGTCAACCACCATATATGTTCAAATATATGTATGTGCAACAGGTTGGAGTCATTAAAAATTTTTTACACTGGAAAGGTAACTATACTCCATCCTACTGGCGCATTAGTACGCAGCGACTATATTCGACGAAAACTCATTAATATACTGTGTATGGTGTACAACGCTGGTTACGTACCGAAGGATATCACCCCGAAATGGACCATCGTACGCAGGGGTGATTGTGCACGGAAACGGGACAACGTACGCAATGGGGTTGGTGTCCGGGGAAATATTTTAATATAAATGGTATTTCGGCAAATAAACTATTATTTGCCGAAATGCTCACATAATTTGCAAAAAATTGAATTATTGTTCTGTATGGTATTTGTATTAATAATTGTAATTCATTTTAACGAATTCAAATTTACCACCATCGTACAACAAATGGCCGAAGAGCACACCAGTGTACGACAAATGGCAGAAGAGCCCACCCAAATGGCCGACGTGCGTACCATTGTACAACGAATGGCATGCGTACCACCAGCCGAGTCACCCAACCCCAATTTCGAGTCGATATCCACGAGCACAGCGCCGTACACAGGTAAGTGTAGCGATGGCATTACATCAATCAACATTAGTCAACTGTTTGTGGTAATGACCATCAGTGGATTGCGTTACATCGCGCACGCCGTTATTGATACGATTCATGATAACACTAACACGATGTCTATAGGTGTTATCGAGCTACATTTACGAGCTTCAGGCGAAGGCCAGCCACCTAATATGAAACCGTACGTTGCCTCTTGCGAAACATGCATGCGTGTTGTGTTCAACGATCCATTTAATACATCTGATGACGGTGACGTACATCAAATTAAATATGACGGCATTGTTGTAATATTAGATGCAACTAACAACGGCGATGTGTTACCCACATACGAGTCATTAGAGGCGTGTGATGCATGCAAAAGTAAGGGTACCGATAAAAACATGTCATCGCGCAATTGTGTTAGTGTCCAGAGAGATATTTAATAGTATTTCGGCAAATAAACTATTATTTGCCGAAATGCTCAAATAATTTGTAAAAAATTGAATTATTGTTATGTATGTCAATTATATTAATAATATACAATTCATTTTAACGAATTCAAATTTACAACTACTTGCCAAATGTCAAGAGCGGTCGGAGTACAACGAATGACCGACGAGCACACAAAGGACAATCCCGTAATGGTCTGTGGTTGTGGTAAGGGGTATACAAGCATGTTTGAGTTAGCTAAATGTCGCGCAGATCACGCCGGTGACTCTGGCTGTGTTATGTTGCACTATCCATGTGGTGGTTGTGGCAAGATAATTAAAGAATGTAACTGTGGGTTTGTCCCGGAAATTATCGAAGTTACCTCGTGCATAGTATATGTTCAGCATCCGACCAATCGACCAAGCAACCCATACATACCGCCACACAAGCGCGAAGGTTTTATAAAGAAACCTACAAATACATCACCCAAACCCAAACCCAAACCCAAACCCGAACCTCAGCCACCACCATCAAAGAGTCCTGCTAGATGCACATGCAAGCTACATAAACCATATTGCCAACACGGTAGATGCATGGCATATGAACAAGTTGACCAATGTGCTCATTGCAAACAACATAATCGGTACTTCGACAAACCTAAACGATTTTGTTATTCGTGCTTTACAACGAATTACGACTGTTGTTGCTATTGCAGACGGTGTGGAAACAGTGTTGTATTTTGCACATGCGATTGTCAATGCGCCACCGATGGAGAAACAACGGGATGCTATCCACACTTAATACGTCTGTCTGCCGATATATCATCTCGACGACGATATCCAGGTGCTCTTGAAAGAACAGATCTAGTATGCAATACTTGTAGATGTGTGATGGTATCGCGAATTGAAACAAATCAATCTACTAATACTAAATACATTGTGTCAGGTGACGTGATTGGACACGGTGGTGTGTGTGCAACCTGCATGGCAGAAGCATGTGATTAAACAGATATAAGTTGCTAATGAATAATTATTTATTTATTCGCAATTTCGCATGGTGCTCTATATATCTTATTATATACAATTTCTAAATTATTATGTGAGTCGGTATCGCCAGAATTAACTGACTTAATAAAATACTGAACAGCTTTATCAAACTCGCCTAATGCACAATATGAAACTCCAATATTTCGCAAACTTGTTAAACTACCGTATTCATCTGCTATTTTAAAGTTATGTAACGCATTAACATAATCACGCGCTCCATAATAAGCATACCCAATATTATTAAATTTATCAGCACCATCTACACATAAATTAAAATACGCAATGGATTTGCTATATTGCTTATCAAAATAACATATCTTACCTAATTCATTATTGGATCTATAACATCCTTTTATGCTACCATTTACAAAATATTTCAGAGCAGTTGCTATATCGTTATTTTGCAAGTAGCAAAAACCAAATAAATAATCATATGAAGTTTTTCGATAATCACGTAATGCATTTAGCGTTTGTATAGCTTTATCAAATAATCGATTATTCATATAATATATTACATATTGTTCATTACCAATTATTTTATTGGTGCTATATATCATGCAAAGTGTCCTATCAATTGCATTATTATTGTTATTGAGTTGATACATTTTTAATAATTTCAGCAATATATTTACATTATGTTTATTAATGCTAATAAACATTTCGTAAAAATGCATGCTTTTGTTAGCATCTATACATTCATAATACTCACCGAGATCATAGTTTGCATTCGCAAAGTTATTATCAGCACATATCGTTAGATATTCTAGCATTTTATTAACGTTATTTACTTTTTTATATAACATTGCCATTTCATACATTGTATATATATCAACATGCTCTTGACATTGTTCGCTAACTATTAGTTCTTCTGCTAATTCTAACTTATAATTATATACATATAATTTTATCAGTCCTAAAAGAGCGTATATATCGTTATATAATATGCTTAATTTTAGATATTTTTCGCTCAATTGGTAGCTGATATTTAAATACAACATGCCCAATTTATAATAAGCACGTACATCAAACATAAGTACTGCTTTAGTATAATAATGAATAGCCATATTATGTCTTCCCAATTTATCGTATATCTCGCCTAATTCATACTCACAATGATATCCATTGTCATATAATTTATTTAGGTAGTCGATCGCAATATTGTATTTATATATCGTAATATATGCTAATGATATCGCATATATAGCATCTGCATTATTAATATTTATAAATTGATTATTTAACATGGTATTATCCGATTCAATATGCTCGCGCATAATATGTTCGGGTGAATTTGATAGCGTATGTATGTTTTTTAATATATCATTATTATTTATTAATATACATAGCTTAGCGATATTTCTAGCGTAAATATTTCTAATCAATATATTACTTGATTTATTATGAAAATCTAAATAATTTAAAGCAGTTTGTTCAACTGCACTTATTAAAATAGAGTCTAACTTAACAGACATATATTAATAATCAAAGATTATTTGATTATTAATTATTCACGTTCATGCTCATCTTCATATCTATCTTTTTTGCATATTAAAGGTATTGCTTTACCAGTTATTAGATTAATATACTTTACATCATTATCATCAAATTTTAGTTCATAAATATCTTTTCCGGCAATGTTCTTTCGAATTCCATCTCCATATATTTTCAAGCTATGTTTACCTAATCCAACTTGAACCGTATTTACGCGCATGTTGCTGTGATTAACATATTTTTTATTTGCAAATCTATTTTTATTGTCTATAATATCACTCTCATTATCTCCAATATCATATGCAATCAATCGTACTGCTTTATTAATTTTATTGATTTTCTTAGATAAATTATGTATGTACAATAGTAAAATAGCATATATGCCAAATAGTATTATTAATAACGCTATCATTATATTATATTACAATATTTTATTGTAACATAATTCTTTTTTCACCAACTTCTAATTTATTAACATGCTTATTATTCTTATATGTTCGGATATTATCTGATGTAAATTCCAACATATCATTATCACCAACTATTAAATCACTAACTTTTATGTCCGTCACATTTTTACTATAATTACCAATTAATGCATTGTTATGATCTATTGTATTTGCATTATTGCTAACAATGTGCATAATACTATCCATATATTTATTTATTTTGTTTATATTCGTTGATATGTATATTGCATAACCAATCGTGAATATACTAATGAATACCAAAATTAATGCAAATACTGAAGCAGGTGTATCCATAATATAATGTTAATAAGTTATATATTAAGTAAAGTAAATTTATATGGAGGTTGATACTTTTAAGAAAGACGTATATATTCATTTAGCGGACAATGAAAAGATAATTTCATATCTGTATGACAACATGGGAATATTATCAGATAATATTAATAGCAACATTAATAATTACGATCAATCAACAGCGAAAAATATATTAAGCATAAATTTAAGTAATGTGTCGATCAATGATAACGATTGCATAATATCAATATATAAAAAAATAGTAATTAATTTATGTAATAGTTTATCATCGATAAATTTAAACTCTGATGAAGAGTTTAAAGAACCATCATATTATTCTCTTTACGTGACAAATGTATGCAATAACGAATTTAAAATAAAGTTATTCATATTATACATTCATATTTATTATGTAGAGACGTTTTATAGATCAAAAATAAATGAGCATTCTATATTGTGCATTGATTGTGAATATAGCCGTAGTAGAAAAATAGAGTTAATACAATTAGGTTTTGAGTGCTCTGTTATTAATGATAATGCACTAAATTTTATTTTCATAATAAATCCATATATATTTAATAATGTTAATCTAAGTTTATTTATTGACATGATATTTTTAAACAAAAATATAGACAAAATAATGCACGGTGCGGATGCTCTTGACATTCCTCATATTTTCGATGAACTATTCAATATGGATGTCGATAAAATTAAAAAATTTACACATACACTAATAGATACACGATTTATGTGCGAGTATTATAAAAACTCAAAAAAGGAGGAAAAAATATGCAATATATACGAAGCATTGAAATCTATTAACGTTATTACCGATGATCGATATGACTATTTAAAAAATACACAAGATTCACGGGGACCAATACAAGATATATTATGGGACATACATAAATTAAGCTCATTCCACGTTAAATATGCATTATACGATGTTATATTTTTAAAGCCATTGTTATACAATATATTGAAAATGGCGAAAAAAACCGAATATACAAATGCGTATAAATACATACCTCAATTAATACAATTTAATTTGATTGAAAAATATAGCACATCTACTATCATAATACCAGTTAAAAAAGAAGTAGATATTGCAAATAATTATATTATCCGAACAAATGGCGAAAATAATACATTAATATCAATATATAATAAATTAATAGTCGATATTACGCTTAAAGAAACTCAAATCAACTTATCTTTTATATATGGTGTTAATTTATTAAAAACAACATTTGCTATATTTGCAAAGCGCGTTATATATCATATATTGTGCACAAAATTTAAGGTATGGAAAAAGAGAAACGATAGATATTACGATAAATTAAGTTTAGATTCGTTACTAAATACTTTAAAAAGCAATGGATACGATAATATATATACCATAATTAACGATATGTATAATACGTTTAATAATATTATTAACTAATGCACTTACATTTTTCGAAACCTTGCATACAATCATTAATATGATTAGATATACTATTGTAGTGTTTATTATTTTTATAATGACAATATATGTATCCATTATTTACTTTGTCACACTCATATTTATTGTTTTTATCATTTAATGAACTCAATAAATTATCGTTATCAAGCGGGGATGGTACATATAATACATTATGTTTAATTTTGTCGTTTATTTCATGAGAATTTTTCAAGCGAACATATTTATCGTATTTATAGGACTGTCCAGTAAATATTTGTCGTATTACAATGCAACATAATGCATATACAACAGTATATTTGAACAAGCCCTATAACTGCGAATAGATGCGGATTTTTTCTCCATTTATTGTACATGAGTAACCGCAATCAATAGTTGTTATATATTTACCATACACAAACACATATCAATCCATATCACTCGCGGTATCATACTAAAATGCGTTTTAGGAACGCCAGTATTTGTGCGAGACAATGCACTGATATATCGTATTTGGTATATATGTACTTTATGATTACGCATTAATTATTACATTTGTTTATACATACTATATTTTTATTTGTTTATGTTCATATTATTTATGCAATATTATATTATATGAAATATATAAATATAAACAAATTATTTACTGGATCGTCCATATAAACATTATCTTCAATATGCTTTCTGTCAGAACTAACTAAATCACTTGCGAATGCTATTTGCGTGAGCTCCATTATTATATGTTTTCGAAACATTATTAATTTTGCGCGGAGTGCTTAAACCATTCAAATGTTTTAGATAACCCAACGGCTAATTTTGTCGTTGGGTTATACCCAAGTTCAGTTCGTGCTTTGTTAATATCAGCGAAAGTTTTTGAAACATCTCCGACTTGTTCAGGTAGCTCATTAAAAATAGCTTTCGTTTTCGTAATATCTTCGCAAATCGATATGAAATCATTTATTGTTACTGGATCGGAGTTTCCTAAATTATATATTTCAGATTTTTCATGCGTATTGCATGATATTCCTTTGATAATACCATCAACGATATCATCGATGTACGTGTAATCACGATATGTATCACCGTGTCCATATTTATTGAACGATTCATTTTTTATCATTTTAGATAAAATAATATATGGAAACATATCAGGTCGACCACGTGGTCCATATACAGTAAAAAATCTAAATCCAACTGTCTTGATATCATATAACTGGCTATACATATTCGCAATAATTTCACAACATCGTTTGGACGATGCATACGGACTTATAATATTACTTAATGCATCATTTTCATTAAATGGTACTTTTTCATTGGATCCATATACACTGCTACTCGATGCATATAAATACAATTTTACATTGTGTTCAACACATTGTTGTAGTAGATGCGTATGTCCCTCTACATTAGTTTTCATATACAATTCTGGTTGTTGTATACTATATCGAACACCCGCCATAGCGGCCAAGTTTATAACAACATCGAAGTGATACTCGCCAATAATATCGGTGTATATAATATCATCTTGTCGAAATTTAAAATTAATATGCTTGTATAATATGCGTAAATTATTGCGCTTTTGATTAATATCATAATAATCATTCATAATATCAATGCCATATACGTTATTATTTGCATATAACAATTTTTCACATAGATGTGATCCAATGAATCCGGCACAACCAGTTACAAGAATGTTCATAAATAACTGTGTTTATATTGATGCACGGCAAAATAAACTATCATTATTATGACACATTAAGCAATTTATATTTTTTTGCGATTTTTTTAAATACGTTATTATATATTTTTATATATTGTTTAATAAACAATTCAAGCATTTGTTTGTCCAATCCACCAGTTAAATATTTTGTATAAATCGCTGATAACTTATCGTTATGAAACGTACGTAATAAAAATTTATTAATTATATGTTTTAGAGAATCATATACACGATTTCGCATTTGAGATGATATATCACCATTCCAGTTGTAATTAATAAAATATACTATTTTTAACATCATCATCGTATTTCGCAAATGCATTATAACATCATCACCATCAATCTCAGCTAATATGTATCTGCTATCATTTTTCGAAGTTAATATATATTGCTTCAAATAATTATAATAATTATGCGTATATATCGATTTGTACATATTGTATCGTCGATATGGTTTATGTGATGTTTTGTTTATAATAACACCAACGTTCATCAACCAAATTGGAGTAAACTCATCGATGTTGTTATAAAATAAATACTTGAACACACATACACTTGCTTTTTTAATATCCTCTTTAAAATTAAATTGTTTATTAAAATGATATTTATTACCATTTTTAATTTCGTCGTATGTCCATTTAATTATCTTATTAGATGATATTTTATCGTCAACTATAACAAGATCTCTTAATGACGGTTTTTGTTTAATATGTTTAATACACAATTCATATGTATCATTATTAATGTATGATTTTATTGAGCTGATCCACTTTTTTGCTTTTGTATAATCATAATCAAAATCACGTTTTCCATTTATGACCCATGGTAATTTAAATCGATCATCAATTGAGTATGTGCAATATAAAAATACGTAGTTTTTATCCGATATGATGCTTTTTATTTTATTTAATATTTCTTGATGCGTAAAATCAATGTCTGGGTCAAAACATGTGTTTTCTATATCGATATCCATTATGAGCATTTTAGTAATGGGTCGATCAATTTGTACATTATATGATCCTGTAAATTTATAACTATTATTAAATGTCAGTTTTTTTGCGACATCTGATATAATTTTTTTTTTGTCAAAATACATAAACTATATCTATTTGTAACATATTGCAATGATACCGAATAAATATAATTGTTCACAATATTAATACATGCGTATTCGGGTACGAACTTATCCAAGTAATATATGTTGTTGCTATAATTAGTCGTATATGTTGCTTTATATTTAAATGTAATGCTGATATAAATTTACTTATATTTACAACATTATTATCACATACACATATATGTTCTCGTTTATTATCCAAATTAATTATTTCCAGTCCAAATACAATACAATCGTCGTCCATTTTATTGCGCAGTAAATTATGTTTCAATTTGTGATAAGTACATTTGAGCGTATATTGTTTCGCATATTTTGATGTATCAAGATATTGGACATTGTTATGTGATTGCATTAAATCCAATAGCGTAATATATTTAGTATCCCATTTTCGTATGTGTGTATGTTTTTTTGTTGATATATTAATACCGCTCATATGAGATATAATGTGAGCTTTTATCAATAATGTTATATTGTTGTTGATGATATCAGTATGTATATCAACATTGCCTTCATATACCATACACGATTTTGAAAATGGACAATATATAATGCTTATTTGTATTTTTTCATTTGATTCATAAAATTCATCATAAATAACTAAGCATATTCGTTCGCGTGGTATTGCAATAGCTTTGTATTGTTTGCCTGTGAAATACATATACATAAAATTACCAGATGAAATTTTATTAGTGTGATTTGGTATTTTATTGAAGAATATCGGATCTCTTATTTTAATGCAATTGATATCCATTATATCTAAATCGTACATTATTTATTAATTTTTTGCATAATACTTTTTTTTGGCATCCAGTATATAATTGTTAATAACATCTTCCGGATATGTTCTAGTACCAGGTGCATATGATAATTTACGTTCTATTTTGTCGACAATACTCATTAACATTATAATATGCAATTCATTGTCGCTAAATATTTCACGATCAATATATTTACTTACGTTCATTTTTTTCAAGTTATTTATGTATGTATCGTATATACTTTGTTTCGCAGTTGATTCATCATTATTATATGTCGATAAATGTATATGAATATCCCTTATAATAGATATTTCTGATTCTATTAAACTCTTACCAGATATAACAATTCCTTCATTACTAATTCGGACTGTTTTTAATTCGCGAATGGTTATGTGCGATATATTTATTTTTTTAGCAAATGATTTTGCGATTGCATCAATATCTTTATAATCACCTGTTATAAAAATAACAAACTGACCATATTTACGAATATAATCATCTATTATAGTTTTATTTGACATATTCTATATGTTTTGCTCACACAATAGACAATCGAAAAAATTGATTTTATAAATAAATGTGTATTTATTACGATTATGTAATTCATTTTAATATAATTACATAATGAACATACCAGCTTGCATGAATTACATAATGGAACAACCAGCGCGCATGAATTACGAAACAAAGTTATTGCGTAAACAAGGATATAATATAGTTGAAATAATAATAGATTCCACCGGTATGAAATTTGTTATAAAAACACGTGAAGATGTTACGTTATTTATCGAATGTTGCCCAAAATACCCATTTGTGGCTCCAACATATAAGTTGATTGATAATGTGTATATACCTCGTTTATGCATTGTATGTATATTTTTTTGTATTCAACAATTAGATATATTTCTACCAACTGATGTATTTAGATATTTAATTGAATACAGTGACCGTATAAAAAAGAGTAGTGAGTTACAAGACAGATCGATTGACAAAAATCACATGCTTGAAATAACAAACAGAAATAATTGGTGTGCTGGTAAACACATCGTAGATCAGATTGATACTATAACAGACTTTATAGAGAAACGTTAAGTTATCGTAATAAATATAATATAATATAATGATATAATTATTTTTATTACGCATGGAACCACATTTCGCAACACAATCAGAAGCCAGTCATATATGGAAAAATGGCGATACTGTACAATATTTACCAAATTACGTAAATCCGTGTAGAGAATGCAATTGTGATGCCAAATTAGCAAATGGACCACAAGCATTATATGTTAAGAACTATTATTGTCGTGCTACGAAATATGCAGAAAGCAATAAAGATTCTGATAATTTGTTGAAATAAAGCTCAATAGCTTATTATTAATATATCAACAACATATATTAATAATGCATATACGAATAAATAAATGTAAAACTACTACAATTAAATAGCAATAATCTTTATTTTATCAATTTGACTAGTTTTACTCAAATCTAATTGATCTTTGAGATCGGTCATCTTAACTGTTTTACCATCGATCGTTGCATGAACTTCTTTAACGAACTTCATACGCATACCACCAGGTAATTTTCGTAAAACTCCATCAACAATTGTTGACCATTTCGGTTGCTCAAATTTATGCTTAAATCTAATTGCCGGATCTCTTTCAATATTAGCAGTCATATTACCATGATCACCTTTTTTCTCTAGCACTATTTTAGATATATATACAGTGTATTTATAATCATCTTTGTCAAATGGCTTCCTTTCGAACTTCGGTGCATCACTTGGCTCATTTGACATTTCGGTATCGTCTTCTTTCTTTTTCTTACCACCGCCTTTTAATAACCGTTGCTTTTCATTAATGTACATTTTTTTATATTTCATATACTTATCGTGATATGGATCTTGCATTTTGTTGTTTATATATATTATTTATATAATATATTAACAAATTATTTATTGTTTGTTGATAAATTAACTTACATCGTTATTTATTTTTCGTATGTCAATTAAAAATTGGTTATCATCTATATGTACAGTTTGTCTGAGTATTTTTAAAGTACATTTATTTAAATATCGTATACCTCTACAACTTACTTCGTTTCCGCGTACTTTGTCAAATAATTTATCAACTATTTCATTTAAATTTGTATAGTATTTTGATTGCTTAATAAATTTATGATATTTATCAGGAACACTATTTATATAGTGATTGCATGGCGCAACAAACATAAAATGTTCAATTGGTTTATAATATTCTTTTTTAGGCATTTTCATACTCATTACGCGTTCACATTTATCCAAGAAATATGATTTTGATTGTTTTTTTAAAAAATTATATATATGTGTTATCAATGGAGCTTTTTCATATAAATATATCCAAGTATATCCATGATTTAGGGTGTGCTCGTAGTCACAAAAATTAAAATAATTTTCAAACGTCCATACAACTCCTTCAAAGTAATTGTTTATTATATTGTCGAGCGTGCATATATTATTATTGATATCAACATCGAAAAAATTTGCGTAGAATGAATGTATATCATTTTCGATATTTTCGACAGATACGTTATTTGTGTTCATATTTATTTTTCCAAATAATATATGACGAGCATTTAATATGTCAGTGAACTTATCAAGCATATTGTTAAATTTATATAATTCAATATCATACGTTGATACATTAAATTTACCAACCGCGTGTATAAATTCACGTCGAATGTTATTTTGATGATATGATATATTGTATGTATTTTGTATTTTTGGCTTCATAAATATTAAATTTGGAAATGTTTTATTAGTTTTGATATACTCTTTTATATTTGCGATAAAATTATCATCATCCGTAGTCTTTATACCATCGTTAAATATAGCCAACTTTTTAAGCAGTTTTATAAAATCGCTATCTTTCCACCGATCAAGTATATTATCGTCGCCGATAACGTCCAATTTAAATTGTTTTAAATTTTTGACAAAGTGTTTGAGTTTACTTATTAATTTTTTCTCTGAACCAATAATACCAACAATTCGATTATATCCAATGTAATTATCATTCAGTTGTTTTTTTTTCATAAAAAACAATTCACGTCGACTAAGCTTTTTTAAAAATCTTAAAAAGTTTTTATATACAATAACAGTTTTACCAGATTGTTTATGGGTTAAATATCGTATGTTATCTTTTTTTGGTAAAATTGTACGTATATATATATTTATTACATCAATTAGGTTGTATTTGATACTAATACTCTCTATCATTGGTACAAAATCATTGCCGAATAATGTAAATATTAAACAAATATCATCAGAAACGTTAAATTTAGATATATTATTATTTGATGTAATATGTAATACATATTTGTATAAATTATTAATTAATATATCGATGTGTATAACATCATTCTGGTTTTTTTGTTTATTGTATTTCAATACTGAGATAGTACCCTTACTTTTTTTATCTTCATTATATATAAACGTATGTAAAGTCATACATAATATATCAGCATCGGAATCCGGACTATATATAGTTATGTTCTTATTTGGATCATTATATTTATGTACATAATCTATTATTTTCTTTTCTCCTTCACCTAATTCGGTATAATCTGATACATAATACGTTTTTAGGTTTTTACACATATTATGTATTTGTTTCTTAAACAAATCATTTTTTAATGCATTCGCTAAATTTTCCATAAACTTTGTTCCAGGTGTTATGTCACTTTTTGTGAATGAAAATTTATATTTCTCGTATAATAACCTATATTCATTATTGTCAAAGATGTGCTCATATTCGCTAAATAATTTAGATTGCACCCCTTTTATAATAACTTCCATATATCTCCGTCGCTTCTGTTCCATCATTTTTGATTTGGACGGTACACCGTCAATCGCAACGTATATGAGCTCAATATAATTAGTTTCAAATGAATTCGCAATTAGGTTAATAATATATTTACATACGTTTTTAATAACAATATCATGAATAACTATTGATGTTGTGTTATAAAAATCAATGTATGTCATTTTATCGTTGTATTTTAAATGATATTTATCTATCGTTTTTTTAGCGATATCGTCTATGTTATTTCGTATGATACATAATATAGCATAATTAATATCATCTATAATGACCGAGCTTACATTATATACTACCGAATTAAAATCTATATAAAAGTGGTTAGTTTTTAGTTTATTATCTAGCTTATGTGCAAAAGATTTATCGATATTTATTATTTGGTTATTTTCGATACTGGATATAAAACTTTCGATTCCCATTAATAGCTATATAGGGACGATCCAGTAAATAATTCGTTTATATTTATATATTTCATATAATATAATATTGCATAAATAATATGAACATAAACAAATAAAAATATAATATGTATAAACAAATGTAATAATCAATGCGTAATCATAAAGTAC
>Ga0233431_1002725_pt1 | contig 23604 bp, 23 predicted proteins | sample SI_118_April2016_FD_179867 | JGI IMG/M metagenome (GOLD analysis project Ga0233431, IMG submission 179867) | Seawater microbial communities from Saanich Inlet, British Columbia, Canada - SI_118_April2016_200_MG | ecosystem: Environmental > Aquatic > Marine > Inlet | place: Canada: British... | reverse complement strand
TGACTAACTGCCCTTTCCTCAGCTTCATGTAACTTGTTACCTTGCTACACGTGAGGTTCGGTTCTAGATTGTTGGTTAAACTTTATCTAGGTTGGATTACCCAACTTATTCGTACCAGCTTCGCTTGGCACTCTCATTTTTAAGCCTTATGAATTTAGCTGTTTATGTCCAATTGATATTTAGTGTGAGTTAATTTTCTAAATCTTACAGTATAATAGTTCAAATTCAATATTTAAAAATATCGTTTGAGATTTATAATGAGTTTTAAATTAAGGAGAAAATAAAGATGTCTGATAATAAAAGAGATGAAAGCAGGGAAAGAGAGCGGCGAGACCATAAAGAAATAATAAGAGATGAAGATATAAGAAATGTCAGAGAAAATCGCAGAAATTTACGCGGTAATGATATCGAAAAATATGAAGATTAAAATATAATTCAGATGCAAAATGATGAATTTTTTATAACATTTTGCATCTGAAATTTATGAGAGTAGTACTAATTGAATTTGTTTTTAAGAAATTCACTGTAGCCTTTATAAGCCATATAAAGATCTATTTTGCTGATAACTTCGTAAGGAGCGTGCATGCTTAAAACAGGGACGCCGCAATCTACTACATCAGCATTGGCGTTTGCCAGAATAAATGCAATTGTTCCGCCGCCGCCCTGATCAACTTTTCCGAGTTCCCCAATCTGCCAGGCAACTTTCTTTTTTGTAAACAGTCTGCTTACCTGTGCAACAAATTCAGCATTGGCATCGCTGCAGCCTGATTTACCTCTTGAACCTGTATATTTAGTGATCTGCAGTCCTTTGCCCGTATATCCAGTGTTAAGCTTTTCTGTTATATGAGGATAATTAGGATCTTGTGCAACGCTGACATCTGCTGATAGAACTTTACTGTTATTTAAAGCTCTTCTAACTAGTAAATCGGAATAATCAGTTTGAAGTGCTATTAATTCTGCAATCGTATTAATTAGAAAATCTGATTGTGCTCCTGTATTTCCAATACTGCCGACCTCTTCCTTATCTGCACAATATAAGACTGCAGTTTTATCAGGATTTTCTATTTCTAAGATACCTTTTAAACCTGCAAAAGTGCATACTCTATCATCATGCCCATAAGCTGAAATCAAGCCTCTGTCCAAGCCAACGTCTCGTGCTTTGCCGGCAGGAACTATTTCTAGCTCTGAATTGGTAAAATCTATTTCTCTAATTCCATATTTTTCATTTAGGATTCTGAGTATATTAAACTTTACTCTGTTTTTGATTTTTTCATCACCATAAGGAATGCTTCCAATAAGAACATTGAGTTTTTCGCCCGGTATAGCATCTGCTATTTTTTTCTCATTTTGATCTTTTGCTAAATGAGGCAGGATATCTGTGATATACAAAACAGGATCCTTGCTGTCTTCACCTATATTAATCTTAATCGTTCTACCATCTTCATCTATAATCACTCCATGCAGTGCCAAAGGCATAGCAGTCCATTGATATTTTTTAATACCGCCGTAATAATGAGTTTTTAAGAATGCCAATTCGGTATCTTCATATAGAGGGTTAACCTTTACATCGAGTCTTGGCGAGTCGATATGTGATCCGATAATATTTACACCTTTTTCTATATCTTCTTTCCCGATAACAAATAGCGCAATAGATTTATCTCTATTAACGGCATAAATTTTTTCTCCGGACTTAAGTTTTTTGCCACTATTTATTAGTTTATTGATATCATTAAAACCATGATCTTTTGCATGCTTAAGTATTATATCTGAGCACTCTCTTTCAGTTTTTCCATCATCTAGAAAACACTTATATTCATCTGCAAATTTAAATAAATCTTTTGTTCCTTTTTGGGGTAATGTCTGCCAGGCATTTTTGAATTCATGTGTCAATACATTCTGCAGTTTTTCGTCTTTAGTTTCTTTGCTCATAATATCCACCCATATAATTATTTAAATAATTTTGATTGTTAATTTAACTGCTTGATAGATAATTTATATTCAACATAAAACTTTGAGTATCTCTGTGTATCCTTTGTGAAACTCTGTGGTATAACTTAAAACTATTACACAAAGAAGACTCAAAGTTGCACAAAGCATAAAAGCAATATAAAAAATTCAGTATATCAATATATTATATAATTTAGAGCTTTTTTGTTGGACGTAAAGGGAAATAATAAAGACTTCACAATTAAATATTAAATAACACTGGCATAAATAGTGATAATAAGATTAACTATTGATAAAACATCCGTATTCAAAATAATATCAGAAAATAGAATATGTCATTATATATATTCAAAAGAATCTTTTTAGCCCTTTTTACTTTATTCATAATAATGATAGTCAGCTACTGCCTGTTGAGACTGTCGCCTGGTGATCCTACTAAAAGTTCATTTCTTGGAGAAGGCACTACTGGAAATACAGGATTTAGTGCTGATCAGGAAGTTCTATCTAAAAATATTACAATGGAAAAACGTCTTTATTTAGATAAGCCTATTTATATAGGTTTGGGTATGTGGTTTAAGGATATTTTTCTGTATGGTGACTTTGGAACCTCTATAGCTGTAGATAAGGGCAGGCCGGTGCTTTCTTTAATTTTAGAAAGGCTTCCTGTTACTTTAACTATTAATTTTTGGGCAATACTGATAACCTATTTAATATCTATCCCCCTTGGTGTTTTTTCTGCTGTAACAAAGCGGAAAAAATTAGACAAATTTATAACCTTTATTCTGTTTTTTCTTTATTCCTTACCTGTGTTTTGGGTGGCATTACTTTTGCAGACTGTATTTTGTAAAGGTGGTATTTATCCTATTTTCCCATTAAAAGGTATTACTATTGGAAACATAGAGGGATTAAGTACATGGCAGATATTCTTTCAAGTTTCGACACATTATATTTTGCCTATAGTGTGTCTGTCTTATGCCAGTTTTGCCGGTCTGTCGAGATATGCCAGGGCGAGTATGTTGGAAGTAGTCAAGAAAGATTATATAAGAACAGCCAGAGCTAAGGGACTGCCTGAGTCTGTTGTTATTTTTAAACATGCACTGCGTAATGCTGTTATTACACTGATAACTTTGTTTGCAGGTTTAATACCAGGATTAATCGCAGGTAGTATTATTATAGAATATGTTTTTAGTATTCCCGGTATGGGTGATTTGTCTATGCTGGCACTGAGCAGTAGGGATCTTCCGCTATTAATGAGTTTGTTCTGTTTTAGCGGTGCACTAACACTGCTTGGAATATTGGTTGCTGATATTCTTTATGTTTTAGCTGATCCTAGAATAACCTTTCATAACAGATAGAGGTTTTAATACTGCAACGCAGTACAAGTTTTAGACTAGTCCCGCTAATGCGGGATTTCAGATTTCAGATTTAAAAAAACAACATGAATAGTAAAATTGAAAATCAATTTAATAAAGAATGTAAAAACCAATAACTTATATTTTATGTGAGATTGTAATGGAAACTTTAGCCATACGATTAAAACCTGGAATGGATTTGAAAGATGAACTTTCTAATCTAGTTAAAAAAAATAAAATTAAATCAGGTTTTATTATAACCTGTGTAGGTAGCCTTCAGGGAATAAATATTAGATTGTCTGATTTATCTATTTATTCTAAAAAGGAAAATTTTGAGATACTTTCACTTGTGGGTACTTTATGTGGTGATGGCCTGCACCTTCATATATCTATATCTGATTCTACAGGAAAAGCGTTTGGCGGACACCTTCTCAATGGCAATATAATCCACACAACGGCCGAGATCGTGCTAGGGTGTGAGAGCAGTTTTAAATTTAAAAGAGAATTAGACAAACAGACAAACTTTAAAGAACTTAAAATAGAGCATTTCAAGTTATCGCACTTCGTGTGAATTATAAAGTTATCATGTTGAAAGTTAAAAGTTTTTTAATAACCTTAAAGTCTTAAAATCAACTCCTTTCGAGCAAATTCCTATACTCTTAAATTATAAAAAAGCAGCTATAAATCGAATGATCCTCAATCTATAGCTGCATTAATTTTATCGTGATCTTAATGTTGTAAAGGTTTTAATTAACCATTTACCATTAATAATTAACAATTATTATTTTGTATTTATCGGGATAAAAAAAGCTGTCTTAGCATCAATTTTGACCTTGATTTCTTCAACCAATTTATTAGCAACAGGTTTATCTGTTTTTAATGCTATAAGTGCATTTGTTTTATCTTTGTCCTGAGGTGCTCTTATTTCATTAATATTAATATTATTTGATCCTAAAAGACTTGTTATAGTGCCTATTACACCAGGTCTGTCAGTGTATTCAAAGAATAAATTATTACCGTTAGGTTCTAAATATAATTTGTCAAAATTATTGATTCTGGAAATAATAAGGTTTCCTTCGGTAATAGTACCTCTAATGGATACTTTATTAATTATATCTTTTCCTTCAAATAGATCTATTGTTATAGAATTTTCATATTTTGTATTTTCGGTTGTATCTCTATTTTTCAATAATATACCGCTTTCAGTAAGAAAATTTTCAGGATTTGAGGCAATTGACTGATAATCTATATTAGGACAAATTCCTTTAATTATAGGTCTTAATAACCATTGAGAATATTCATGTAGATCACCATAGAAACTTGTTTCCAGTTTATGAGGAGATCTATTTTCTCCAAGATAAATTCTTGCAAATTTAGTTATAACATTGGCAAGCTTCTGATAATTAACATCAAGACCGTCAGGAAGATCTTTATTTACGACACATTTTGTTATACCTTTCTCAAAGTAATCAATAATTTGCACTGCAGATCTATTTGCTGCATTATAATTGGCCTCAAAAGTACTTGCACCTAAATGAGGCAGCATAATATCTGCTATATCTGTAACTGATTTATCTCCTGCTGCATCTTTTGGATATACATCATTACAGAAAAGTAGATTTTTCTCAGCTTTTGCTTTTCTTAAATCATCTTCATTGATAATTCCTGCACGTGCACAGTTAATTAAAACAGAACCTGGTTTCATTAAACCCAAAAGAGAACTGTTAATACTTCCGCGTGTTTCATCATTTTCAGGTATGTGAAGAGAGATACAGTCTGCTCTTTCAAATATTTCCGGCATAGTTAATAATTCAACGCCTAATTCATCTGCATAATCGGCTGATATGAATGGATCATAAGCGAGAAACTTCATGTCGAATCCATGAAGCCTTTTTACTACAAGGCGACCAATGTTGCCAAGCCCGATAATACCGATTGTTTTTTCAGTTATTTCGCGACCCATTAGTTTTTTTTTTTCCCATTTGCCTTCTCTTGTTGTAGAGTCACCAACAACGATATTTCTATAAGCGGCAAGATATAGTGCAATAACTTCTTCTGCAACAGCATTCGAATTAGCGCCTGGAGTATTCATCACATCAATATTTTTTACTCTGGCATATTTGGTGTCGATCGTATTATATCCGGCACCTGCTCTTACTACTAATTTTAATTCTGGCAGAGAATCAATTATTTCAGAAGTGACTTTTTCGCTTCTAACTACAATCGCATTAGTATCTGGATTTTGAGCTATAAGTTCTTCAATAGGTGTTTCTGAGTCAGCTACGACTTCATAACCTTTTGCTGTTAATAAATCTGTTGCTACTTTATCCAATTTTGTCGGAATTAGGACTTTCTTCATTAATGGTACTCCTTGTTAATTTTTTATTTTTAGAGTTATTTATAATGTAATTAATAATATTTTCATTAGCTGTTGTAATTATTCTGTTTTTAATATTCCATTTATACTGACTGTTGCCTATTAGATTATGATTCTTCCTTATATCACAGGATAATTCAGTTTTATCGAAAAATGAAACATTAATGTCAAGCAGTTTTAGCATTATTAGCGCAGCAGCATAATCCCATAATTTAATGCTTGATCCCACATACGCAATGAAACGTCCTAAAAGTGTATATGTAAAAGAGAATGTAGCACAACTTAAAACCTGTATCGGATTATGTATATCTATATGGAAATTTTTAGCAAAACTTTGAGTCAGTGATATTATTTCTGAATCATTCAGTTCTTTTATTGGTTTAGATAATTCATTAAAAGACTCAAAGTTGTAATCTTTTTTACTGTTTTTAATATGTTTAAAATATACTTTTTCATTGTCTGTTATAAACAGTTCATTTGTACATGGTAAAAAAATTGCTCCTTCTTTGATTATTCCTTTTTGCATATATCCAATAGAGATTCCCCAATGAGGAAGATGATTAGAATAAGGTGCCGTGCCATCTATCGGATCTACTACCCATGTTGTACTGTTAAGTGCTTCTTTTATATATTCTTCACTTTTTTCAAATATTGTTTCTTCTCCGATTAAATAACTGCCGGATAAAGGTTTATCAAAATGTTCAGATAATAGTTTTTCTATGTTTTTATCAGCAATAGTTACAATACTTCTATCACTCTTCAACTCTTTTTCTGTATTGCCGTAATAGTGTAAAGCTATTTTAGAGCACTCTACTAATAAATCTATTATTTTCTGTGGATTCCAGTTATTCATTTTTAAGTGTGATATTTTTTTTAGTATTGAAAGAATTAACTAATGATAAATCAAATAGTAAAATGTAATATAAATAGAAGTTATTTATAATAAAACATGTAAAATACACATCTTTTATGTAAAATGAAAGTAGAAAATGAAACCTATGCATCTAAATTTCAGGGAAAATTTATGAAATCATATAAAAGATTTATTTACAGTCTCTTAAGCTGTTTTTTAATACTGTTTTTTACCAGTGCCTGTTCTCAAGGATATAGTTATAATAACAAAATTCCACAATATACCCCACGAATAACGAAATATAGCGATGTTCCTATCATGGGGTACGGCAAAGCATCGCCGGTACAGTTAGCACGTTTCTTTCTTACTTATAACAGAAATGTAAGCAATAAATTTATTGTAAAATTTGCCAGATTATATATACAGGAAGCACGAAAAGAAGGCGTTAATTCTGATGTAGCATTCATTCAGATGTGTATCGAAACTAATTTTTTAAGATTTGGTGGACAGGTAAAGCCCTATCAAAATAATTTTGCAGGAATAGGATCAACAGATGACGGTGCAATGGGAGCGAGGTTTGGTTCCGTCAGAGAAGGCATAAGAGCACAGATACAGCATCTGAAAGCTTATGCCAGTAGGAAACCTTTATATAATAAGCGTGTTGATCCTAGATTCTCTTACGTTCAGAGAGGTTCTGCCCAGTATGTTTCTCAACTTGGAAAAGGGAAATGGGCAACTGATCCTAATTATGCAAAAAAAATAATCCAGAAGCTTTATAGAATGTACAGGATAAATAAGATTACATAGATAAATAGATAGTAGTTTTAAGTGTTAAGTTTTTGGTTTTAAGTTTTAAAACTACTTTTTCCTGGTCCCGGTTTACGGATTTCAGTTCACGAAACACCAGTCCCTAACCACTAGCCACCAACCACTTCCAGCTCGGCTGGGTTAAGTTGTAAGTTGCAGAAAATATTTTCTGCAGGTCACGAAACACGAACCACCAGCCACTATCCACCAAATTATAGGTTTCTACTTATTTTTTGCAGTTTAGAATTTCTTCCTGTGTCGCATGTATTGCATCCAAAAATTTCTCTCTCATTTCAGAGGCATACGGATTTTCATTTTGAATTGTATTGAATAAATCATCAGAATCATTCATAACAATATTTCTGGCAGTGAGTAAATGATTATATGTAGCAGTTGTCTGCTCGTATTTTGATAAGTTTATTTTTTTTAGAGCATGACCTATAAAATGGCTAAGAGCCTGGATTTGTGCCATTTCTCTATCGTGTTCTTCAGGTGTGCTTTCAAGTATTTTAAGCTTTAATTTTTTAGATATAAATTCTTTAATGCATTCAGTACTGCTGCAGCGCACTGGAAACAGTACAATTTTTCTACCTTCTATGCCGTCTTTTGTGCTTTGAGGACCAAACAAAGGATGTGTGCCCAGGATTTCTATATCATTAGCCAGATATTTTTTTAGTATTTCAAGTGGTCTTATTTTAACAGAAGTAACTTCTATAACCAATGTTCCTGGTTTAATCTTTTTATGAATAGATTTAACTACTGATTCGAATGACCCCATTGCCACTGCAATGATTACTATTTCACAAGTAATGATTTTTTCCATGTTAGTAAAATAAACGTTATTTTGGACACTGTTGTCGGGCTGAATATTTTTATCATATACATATATATTGTAGAATTTTGAAAGATGCAATGACATCAGTTTTCCGAAATTTCCGTATCCAATAATACCTATATTTAATGGTGTATCTTTACAAATCATTTAAAGAATCCTTAAGGTCGTCTAATGAAAAATTATATCCTTTATAAAAACTATAGATAAAATAAATAAAAAAACAAAGCTGAAATTTTAAATAACTTTTATTTTAAATCATGTAACGTTTTTATAGTTTTGGTGATTATTTAACAGTTAGTAGGTTAAATAAAGGAGTATATGATGAAAACAATGTTAATAATACTATCTCTTTTAATCGTTGGATTTTTCACTTTACAAAATACAATGACTGATTTACTTACTTTTATTATGATTGTAATTTAATATACCTGTTCTAAAAGTACGTAAGCTGTTGGTTGTTGATTTGTTTTAAATCTTTTACGTGACGCAACTTACTACCTTATGTTACGCAGCAAAATACTTTTGTATTCTGAATGAACAGTAAAAACATAATTAATATTTTAGAAAACATAAAAGATACAATATCCAACCTGGTAGGGATGTGCTCCTGCGCATCCTTTAATTCAAGAATCCAACACATACGATTAGAATTTCATATGCTACTTTTAACCCCACAGCTAAATGTTAATTTCAATGTTGTCAGAGTTCAAACTTTAGTTTGGCTTTTAAAACTTTAAGATTTTATATGCATTTATGATCTTAAATAATAGAAAATACGGTTATTTTTACCAAGCCGAAGGCATGGTGTTGAGCTGCTAAGTCGTTGAGTCGTACTCAAAATAATGACGATTATTACTGCTAATAATTATTGAATAATTGTTAATTTTTTAAAAAGATATATGCCGTTAAACACAAAAGGTTATGTTAGAAATCACTCATTATAAAATATTGTGAAAGATTCAAATCAAACCAAATTTACAGCTTAACAAATTAACAACTAACCAGTTATGTTCTTCCAGAACAGTAACTACATACCCCAACAAACTAAAGCTTGAACTCCTACAACAATGTTGCCAGTGTTGTATTTTAGAATTAGCGTTTAGTTTTTGTTGCAGAGTATTGCCTGCACTTCTTTATACTTATTGCGCTCCCATAACATTGTATTCGTTATTGTCAGAGTTAAATAATTATACTGGTTTTTGAAGAACACAATAAATAGATAAAATCTTAATATTAGAGGCTGATTTCTTCATACATCCATTTCCATGCAGATATTGCTTGTATATTATCTTCTAATTTACTATCAGTATTAAATGTTATAATTTTACCGGTGTTGAATTGTAGATTTTTCATCGCAGATGTAAGCCCTCTGATTTCTCTCTGTTTAGTTTTATTATCTGAAAGATCATAACAGACCTGAATCAGATCGACCAGTTCGCCGTTATGTTTTCTTACTACAAAATCAGTTTCAAAACCATTTTTATCTTTATAATAATTAATAATAAAAGATTTACGTCTAAGGTGCATAAAAACCATATTCTCAAGAAGATGTCCAAAATCAGATGTTATTTTATATGACATAGCTTTCAATATACTGTTGTCTATTACATAAATTTTTGGAGGATTGTGTTGTCTTATTTTGAGTGAATTTGAATATAACTCAACTTTATATATTAAATATGCATCCTCAAGATAGGTTAAATATTCATATAATTTGTCCTTTGTAGAGCTTATTTGCAGGCTTCTGAGAGTATTGTAGAATTTATTTATGCTCAGCTCTTTGCATGGATTATTCATTATATGGTAAATAAGTAGTCTTACTGCATTTGTATTTTTAATCTTATAACGCTCAATAGTATCTTTAAAAAGAACGGTATTAACATATTCCTGAAGCAATGTTATTCTAATACTTTCTTCATTGTATTGAATTTCAGGAAATCCCCCCAAGTTAAAGTACTTATCAAAAGCATTTCTGAGAAGAGCTTCATTTTTACTTGAATATATCGAACCTGACAAGTGAATATCATGGAAGTTCATAAATTCTGAAAAGCTTAATGGAAATATTTCCGTAGAAATAGATCTGCCACGAAGAGACGTTGATATTTCTCTACTTAATAATTTGGAGTTGGAGCCAGTTAATGTTAATTTTATTTTTTCCGAATCAATGACTCGTCTTATAAACAGTTCCCAGCCATTTATATTTTGTATTTCATCAAAGAAAAAGTAACATAAATTGTTCTTGTTATCAGGGTAAAGTCTGTAATATTCCTGAAGTATTATATCAAAACTCTCAACAGTAAAATTTGGTACTAATCTTTCGTCTTCAAAATTAAAGTATAGTATTCTGTTTTTAGGTATATTTTTTTCAAGTAATTCAAAGATTTTCTGATAGCAGAACCATGTCTTCCCAACCCGTCTCATTCCCATAATAGTATCGGCTTTGTTTTTTAAAAACGGTAGTTTTCTAGTTCTCCTTTTTTATTCAGGCAGTTCAAACTCATAAAAGTCTGATATTTTTTTAGCAATTAAATTATTCATTTTTATTGCATCCTTTTAAATGTGACATTATTTATATATGTTATCATTTAAAAGAGGATAAGCAACCTTTGTCTAAATTTTGTGTTTGATAAATCTGAACTATACGATCTAAAATTATAATCTTATTGATTGTATTTTATTTTTTTGGGAAGGTACTTAACTTGCAGCGGCTAACGCATGAATAATATTTTGCTATAGATTCCATTGTTGTCGGAGTTCAAGCTTCAGCTTGTTGGGTATGTAGTTACTGTTCTGGAAGAACATAACTGGTTAGTTGTTAATTTGTTAAGCTGTAAATTTGGTTTGAATCTTTGGTACATTCAAGTATAAAGTGCAACCCTAAATTTGATTAAGAAGGTCCGTTGTAATATTATTAAACCTTTTTAATCGCCAAATTAACGACTTAACAACTCAACACCATGCCTTCGGCTTGGTAAAAATAACCGTGCTTGGAAAAAATAGGTGTTTTCGAACAAGCACTAGCTAAAACAATAAAGGATTCTTACTTTGTTATAGCTAATTGATATGAGTAAAATCTTTTTTGAGGAGTAGATCATGATTCAAATACAAAACTTATTGGTTTTTAATAAAGCTAAATTATATATTATTTTAATAGGAGTCTTCATGTTCTCTTTAGCTCAGTTAGATGCATCAAATTTTGTTATAGATAAGAAAGTTCAATATATTAAGGTTAAGGATATTAATATCGGTTATAGGGAATTTGGTTCAGGTCAAGCATTAATTTTTATAACAGCCTATGGAACGACAATGGATCTTTGGCCTCCTAAATTAATAGAAAAACTTTCAAAAACACATAGGGTTATTATCTTTGATAATCGCGGAGCCGGAGATACTTCTGAAGGTAATATAGCTTTTTCTATAGAGCAGTTTGCTAAAGATACATCTATGTTTATGGATGCTTTAAATATTGATAATGCTGATATATTGGGTTGGTCAATGGGGGGGATGATAGCTTTACAGCTTGCTGTATATGATTCTGATAAAATAAACAAATTAATTATTTATGGTTCAGGTTGCGGAGGAGAAGCTGAGTTTCAACCGAGTCAGGAAATTATCAATAAACTGATGGCACAAGTTTCTGGAAAGGCTGAGGCAAAGAAAATGTTTACATTAATGTTTCCCAAGAAGTGGCGTAAAGAGCATCCGGACTTTGAAAACATTTTTCCGCATGTAAAAGAAACAGTTAAACCTAAAATTGTACAAAAGCAGGGGGAAGCGATAGGTAAATGGAGCGGTATAAATGATAAACTGAAAAATTTTACTAAACCTGTCTTAATTATTTTCGGTGCAGAAGATATTATAGTTCCTGCCGCTAACGGAGTTATACTGAATGAAAAAATAAAAAAATCCAAACTAATTATTATTAAGGAATCAGGACACGGACTTATGTTTCAATTGGATGAAAAATTTTCAAATAAAATAAATAAATTTCTGTCTTCTGTAAATTGAAAACTTGGCGAATTAACAGCTAACAACTTACGGTTTTTTCGAACATACAGTATATAAGAGTTACTGACGACGATCAGCCTAAAGATATTCTTTTTCAGGCTTAGGAAGCATAAATAAATAACTTAAAGGTTTTACTTCATCTCATAGCGGTTTCCTGTGTCATAAAACTAGTCACATATTCCTAATATGCAAAAAGTTTCATTCCTTGAACACCACTACGATATATTGTAAAAATCGTTTAATTTATTTATGTACACTTCCTTAATAAATGAAAGTCCATAATGATACGGACAACTTTTTAGTCCAATATAATTTTCAAAAGTAAATCCTGCATCTTCTCCCCATGATTTACACTGCTCTGGTTTAGGTCTTATATCAAGAGATGGACCTCGTGGAGTAGATGAATCATGGTTCCAATGAATTATGCCTACTCTTCCGCCTTTGCATAAAATTCTATATGCTTCCTTATAGAGCAGGTGAGGTTTCTGCAGATGCAAAATATTAAACAGCATAACGAATTGGACGGAATTATCTTTTAACCCTGTTCCATTCGTGATAAAATCTCTATTTATTGTAATTATATTTGATAGTTTTGCAGATAAACACCTATTTTCTGTTCTTTCAGTCATCGTTTTTTCTATGTCTAAACAGAAAACTTTTCCATATGTTTTACGTGCAGCAGCCAGTGTGAAAGTACCATAACCGCAACCAAACTCAACTATATCACCGTTAATTTTATCTTTGATGAAATTATTTAGAAGTGAGTCAGGTTTGAAGAAACTCTCCCAGTAACTCTCTTCAGGCATTCCGCTATCTCTGATTTTCATTTTTAAATTAAGTGTTCTTCTATTATTTATGTGTGTATAGAGAATTAATTTAGCTAAACTACACTATTTATACAATGATATTCAATTGATTAATATGTTTTTTTCAGTTATAATTTTATAAAAACTAATTAATTTTCTAATAAAAAAGGGCTTGTAATTATGTTAAAATTATTAGCTGTATTTCTTGTTACACTGCTTTCTGTTGAAGCATTCGCTGTCAATATAACAACATTAGATGGTAAAACATATAAGAATGCTGAAGTTATACAAAAAATGCAGAATGGAATTATTATAAGTTATAAAGATGCAGATGGGTTTAATGATGTTCTACATCTGAACTTTAAAAATTTGTCCAAAGAAGCCAAAGCAAAATATGGATATAAAACGAAAATATATAATAAATATGAAAAACAGCATGAAGTCTGGATAAATAGTCAGCATGAAAAAGCTCATAAAACCAAAGTTAAAGCTGAAAATTTTCAGAAATATGTGGAAAAATTAACTGCGGAAACTAATCGGATTACTAGTATGCTGAATGGCAAAAAAATTAAAATTGTGTTTTCATCTTTAAGTATAATTGATGGTGGAACTGTTGGTTGGGCTAGAGTTGTTTCTTCTATGGGGACAGAGCAGCAGTCTTTAGGGCGAATCTGTCTTTTAGGGCAGACCGTGTCACCAACCGATAAATGGTATGGTTATGTTTGTCCTGTAGGAACGACCAAAAAATTTAACATTGGAACCACTGATCAATCTAATAGTGATGCTGCTGAATATTTACCTAGTGAAACTCGTAAGTCGAGCAATGCGAGTGGTGAATCAAATAATAAAGTAACCCCCCCACCGGAAGGTGAGATCAATGTGCCTTGTTATGCTGACTATAAGACAGCACTGAAGTTGTCATGGGACAAAGTTAATCTTAATGCTCATCAGAAATAAAAACAAGTAATTTGAGGATATAGTTATATTATGGAGAATCCGATAAAAGATGTCTTGAAACTTGCAGTTGATTCTAATGCTTCCGATATTCATATAAAAACAGGTGCATTGATTCGTTTTCGAATTGATGGTGGATTGGTGGAGTGTGATTTTAAAGCTACAAAAGATATCGTTGATAAATTTTTAGATATAATGCTTAATGATGCATTGTTTGAAAAATATAAATCTGTAGGAGATGTAGATATTTCTTATGTGGAAGAAGGTGTTGGTAGGTTTAGAGTAAATGTCCACAAACAGAGAGGAGAAACAGGTATAACCATGAGGCATGTAAAATCTCAAATACTGGATTTTAACTCGCTTGGTCTTCCGCCTCAAATAAAGAAAATAGCTGAACTTGAGAGAGGAATTATTTTTCTTACGGGGACAACAGGCTCAGGTAAATCCACAACTCTTGCTTCAATAATTAACTATATTAATGAACATAAAAGTAAGCATATTATAACTATTGAAGATCCCATAGAATATGAATTTTTTGATGATAAATCTTTTATTGAACAAAGAGAAGTAGGACTGGATACTGTTTCTTTTGATAGTGCTTTTATTCATAGTTTGCGACAGGATCCTGACATAATAGTTGTAGGTGAAATGAGATCTAAAGAAAGTTTTGATGCTGCACTAAAAGCTGCAGACACAGGACATCTAATTTTTTCAACTCTCCATACAATGAATGCATCACAAAGCATAAATAGACTGCTTGATTTTTATGATGCATCTGAACACCTTGCTCTTAGAAAGAGTTTAGCCAATAGTCTGGGTGCAATAATATCTCAAAGATTAATTCCTAAGGCTACAGGAAAAGGTCTTATGCCGGCAGTAGAAATAATGATTAATTCACCCATAATTCAATCTTTGCTGTCAGAGAATAAATTAGATAAATTAGCTTCAGCTATTGAGGGCAGTAAACAGGAAGGCATGCAGACCTTTAACCAGGCACTAGTAGATTTGGTGAATGATGGAACAATTACCGAAGAGGCTGCAATAAAATTTGCAACTAACCCTGAAGCCTTAAAAATGAATCTTAAAGGGATATTCCTTGGCGGAGAAGGAAAAATCTTAGGATAGGTTTGTCCTTTTATTTTCGACTTGTCTAAAATTGAATATTTTACTGATACGTCACTATAATTAAATTTGAATTCAAATTAACGACTTGACAATTTAACGAATAGCCATGCTTGAACAATAGGGTGTTTTTTTGAGCAAGCACTATTTAATTCAAATTTATATGTTTTAATTCTTAGCTTTTGGCTGTTAGTCTTTAAAAGCTATACGGGGTTCAGCTTACGGACTACAGTTTACGATTTATCCACCGAAGCCTTAACGAAGGCGGAACACCAGCCCCTAATCACTAGCCACCAATCCCTTCCAGCTTGGCTGGGTTAAGTTCTCTAAGTATTATTTTACCTTCTGTAAATAGTTGGTTTACTAAACCATCAAACCTATACAGCTCTGAATAAACAACTTCTTTGATGCCTGAATTGATGATCATTTTAGTACAATATAAGCAGGGACTGTAAGTTGTATAGAGAGTGCCGTCTTTTACTGAAACACCATGATATGCAGCCTGTACAATAGAGTTTTCTTCAGCATGACAACATATACACTCTCCAAGACTTGTTCCGGAAGGAGCATCTGAGTTGCAACGCGGACAACCACCATCGGAGCAGTTAGTTATTCCTCGCGGTGTGCCGTTATATCCTGTTGAAATAATTCTAAAATCTCTAACTATTACAGCTCCTACATGTCGCCTGCAGCAGTTACTTCTCGTTGCGGCAACGAGTGCTATATTCATAAAATATGTATCCCAGTCAGGTCTTTCCATAAAATTTATTTCCTTGTTTATTTAGTGCTGTTTAGATATTGTTTTTAGAATTGAATTAGCTTTGGTTTTGTTTTTCGCAAATTAATAATTAACCATTTATCATTAACAATTATTCACACTCCTTTAATTGTTAAATTATAAATATCTGGTTCTATTTTTTTTAAATAATCGAGTGATAGTTTTAATGCAGATTTCGCGGTTGTACATTCCTGTGCACTATCGACTATTTCTTCAACTTCAAACATTCTGGTTTTTCTGATAATGCGTCTAATTAATCCCATAGAAACTGGACTCATGCTTAATTCATGAACCCCCATTCCAAGAAGTAGTGGCGTATATTGAGGATCTCCAGCCATCTCTCCGCAGACACTTACCCAAATGCCATTTCTCTTTGCAGCATCAGTTATGCTTCGTATAAGAGTTAAAATAGCAGGATGGGACGGCTGATATAAATATGCAACTTTTTCACTGTTCCTATCTACAGCTAATGTATATTGAACAAGGTCATTGGTTCCAATACTAAAGAAATCTACTTTTTCTGCCAATTTATCTGCAATCAAAGCCGCAGATGGCGTTTCAATCATAGTGCCGACTTCCATATCTTTATTAAATGGTATTTTCTTTTCTTTTAAGTCTGCTTTTACGCTATCTAAAATTTCTAGTGTTTTATCAAGTTCTTCCATACAGCTTATCATTGGGAACATGATTTTTATATTGCCATAAGCGCTGGCTCTCAGTATAGCCCGCAATTGGGTTTTCATTAGTTCAGGAAAGCCAAGAGAAAGTCTAATAGCTCTATATCCTAAAAATGGGTTATCCTCATAATTCAGGCTTAAATTATCCTTCAGCTTATCACCACCAATATCGAGAGTTCTAATAATGACGTGGCAGCCTTTCATTTTAACAGCTATTTCTTTATAATTTTCAAATTGCATTTCTTCATCAGGCAGTTCCTTACTATTTATATAAAGATATTCTGTTCGATATAATCCTATGCCTGCTGCTCTGTATTTTTTCGCATCAATAATATCATCTATAAACTCTATATTTGCTGCTAACTGAACTCTGAATCCATCAATAGTTTCCGGGCGCAAATTACTTTCTTTAATAAGATTTTCTCTTATTTTGCCGCCTCTAGTTTCTTTCTGTGCATAAAATTTAAGGGATTCTGCAGATGGATTTACAGTGATAATACCTGCATATCCGTCAATAATAACTATATTTCCTGATTTTATTTTAGATATAGCTTCTTTAACCGCTAGAACTGCAGGGATTTTCATTGAGCGTGCCATTATTGCAGCATGAGAGGTTCTACTTCCTGTCGCTGTTGCAAAAGCCTGTACATTTTCTCTATCTAGTGAAACCGTATCAGAAGGACTTAAGTCGGGAGTGATAATTATGCGCTGTCCAGGTAGATGTTTTAGTGATTCGACATCCTGCCCATGTAAATTTGCTATTACTCTTGAACCTACATCACGAATATCAGCTCCGCGCTCACGTATATATGGATCCTCTATCCTACTTATTGCTTTTATATAATATTGAATTTTTTTATGAAAAATATACTCAACATTAATCAATTCTTTTTTTACTTCTGCTTTTACACTGTTAATAAGAATATGATCGTCCAAAATAAGTAGGTGTGCATCAAATATTCTTGCCTGATCGTCATCCAGTTCTTTTTCGACCTGCTGTTGTATTTTAAAAATTTGTTTTTTTGTAATATCAATTGCTTCTTCAAAACGATTTAATTCGTTTTCCACTTCTTCTGTTAGAATAGATTTTTTTTCAATATTATCTTTTATCGTGCCGATAACAAGAGCTGTGCCAATGGCAATACCTGGTGATGCCGGTACACCCACTAGTTTTATTTCATCATTTTGGGTCTTATTCACAGTAACTATTCCTCATTGAATTTGGCACTGTTATTTATTAGATCATTTATTGCATTTGCAGCTGTTTCTGAATCTTCACCAGACACTGTAATTCTAATAGTAGAACCAAATCCAGCAGCAAGTATTAGCAGACCAATCACGCTTTTTCCATCTATAGTTTCGCCGTCTTTTTCTATTCTTATTTCTGATTCAAATTTTTTGACGAAATGGACAAATGTGGCAGCAGGCCTTGCATGTAAACCTAATTTATTTTTGATTTTGTACTCAATTGTTTTAGTGCTCATAAATATAAAGTAAGGATAAATAATGATAAGCTTAAAGCTATTTTAATAAAGAGAATAAGGTTAAAATAAAATAAATCAATAATCACAAATGATTTGTTTTATTTTTAACGTGTTTAAATTTAAATTATAGCACTGATATGCATGTTAAATATTATTAGTTTGAAGATTTTAAACCTTGTAATGAAATTTCAATCCTACAGTTTATTAAACCTTAGAAACTTTCAACTTTCAACTTTCAACGTTAAAACCTTATAACTGTTTTACTATATCGCCGCTTGCGTGCCTGTTATCTATAAAACCGGTTATTTTTACAGGTAATATATTATTTATAAAATTAGAATCTATAGATTTTTTGTTTGTAAATGAACTTGGGGGAGGGGTGCTAACCTTAATATAATTATCAGTCCATCCGATAAGTTCTTTTTCGTTTATATAGTTTTCAAATAATACACTTGCTGTTTTGCCTATTTGCTTATTTATAAAGTTTTCAGCTAATTTATTTCCTATTGCTGTAAGCGTTTTATGTCTTGCAGTTGCATCTTTTGATGGAACCTGATCTTTGTATGTAGCTGCAGGTGTGCCCTGTCTTTTTGAATATTTAAAAACATGGAGATACGATAAAGGTAAACTTGATATAAACTCTTTGCATTCCTCAAAAATTTCATCAGTTTCTCCTGGGAAACCGACAATAATATCAGAACCTATACAAATATCTGGTATTTTTTCTATTGCATTTAGTACAAAATCTGCAAACTCTTCTTTTTTATAATGTCGTCCCATTCTATCTAGAATACTATTTTCTCCATATTGCAGCGGTAGATGTAGAAAGCGACATACTTTATTGCTGGAAGCAATTGTATCTATAAGCCCGTGCATATCAAACTGCGGTTCAGTAGAACTCAGTCTTATTCTGAAATCACCTTCGATTTTTATCAGTTCTTTTAATAGATCTACAAGAGTTCTTCCTGAATCGTCATAAGTTGCTATGTTAACACCGGTTAAAACAACTTCTTTATGGCCGTTTTTCACTAACTCTTTAAATTCATCTATACTGTTATTCCAACTTCTCGATATAGATTTACCACGCCCATAAGGGACAATGCAGTATGTGCAGTAAGAGTCACAGCCATTTTGGATTTTGATATTAGCTCTACTTTTGAACGGATAGTATCCTGTGGCATTTTCATCAAATGTAACTGCAGTATCAGGAGATTCAGTTATTTCAGTCCCGTTTGAAGTTAAATCAAAAACATCATTGATATAATTTAGAATATTAGTCTTATCGGCATTTGGAATAATTTGGTCTATTATTATTTCATTATCCCATGTTTTAGCATCAGTTTCTACATCGCACCCGGTAACAATAATATATGCTGAAGGATGTTTCTTTTTTAGTGATCTTGCGGCCTGACGGCTTTTTTGTGCTGCAGAGCAGGTTACTGAGCAGGTATTAATTATTATCAATGATAGTGATTTATCTGTATCAGGTTTCACTATTTGAAAGCCTGCATTCTGTAAAGTTCCGAACATAAGAGCTGTATCTGTTTGATTTAATCTGCATCCAATTGTAATTGCAGTAGCGTATCTAATACTGTTATGTAACAAGATTAATTCTCCTGTTTATTTATAATAATAATGAGTTCTGTATTATAATTAAAAAATTCACTTAAAACTATAATATCAACTCTATAGGTTTCAAATATCAAGCTAAACTCTCTTTACTTCCTTTATTTACCATAAGTAAATTATTCAATATAAATATAATTACACCAATCCATATAATTGAAAATGTAGTTATATACATAGAATTCAGTGGTTCCTTGTAAATAAAAACACCTATTAAAAATGATATTGTAGGTGTAATATATTGCAGAAGACCAGCTAATGATAATTTTATTTTTCTCACACCATTAGCAAAAAGCAATAGGGGAGTAGCAGTAACTATTCCTGTTAATATAATTAAAATATTCAATTCTAAGGATTCGTTCATGAAATAAAATTGCTGTTTCAACCCAGAGTAATAGGCCAAGTAGATTACTGCAGGAATAATAAGAATAAACATTTCACTAGTTAAGCCCGGTAAAGATTCTAACGGTGATGTTTTTCTTAGCAGAGAATAGAAGGAAAAAGAGAGTGCGATCAGCAAAGCTATCCATGGGACACTATCATTAGTATAAATCATATTAAAGACAGCTGCTCCTACAATTATAACAGATAGCAGCTGCCATTTAGATAATTTTTCTTTTAGTATAATACAACCTAGAAATACAGTAGTTAAAGGGCAGATAAAATATCCCATACTGCAATCTATAATATGATTATGATTCACACCCCATATGTATACCAGCCAGTTTACAAGAAGACAAAATGCCCTCAAAATTAAAAACATAAAATCTTTTATGTTTTTAATAGCTCTAATTGATCTTATCAATCTTCTATGCGCTATTAATAAAATTACAGTAAAAATTAATGTCCAAATAATTCTATCTGCTAATATTACAGGTGCAGGTATGGAGGATAATGCTTTCCAAAAAATGGGAAGACTTCCCCAAAGTATATATGAAAAAATAATCATCCAAAAACCACTGTTTTTACTTAATGCAGTTTTATTCATTGTTTATTAAATCTTTGATGACATGCGATGCACAGAAACATCCGAATAAAGACGGCATATAAGAAACTGTTCCAATAATGCAACTTTTGTTTGATATATTATCATCAGAATTTTCATCTATTAGTATTATTTCTCCAGTGTTGTCTTCTGGTGAAAAAACAGTTTTTACTCCTTTATACACCTTATATTTCTTGAGCCGTTTTCTTACGGATCTTGATAAACCGCAATTATAAGTTTTTGATATATCGGCAATTCTTATCTGGGATGGATCAGTCTTACCACCGGCCCCCATTGAACTTATGATATTAAGTTTTAGATTTAAACATTCCAGGATAAGATGTACTTTTGGTGAAAGTGTATCAATAGCATCTACAACAAAATCAAATTTGTCAGATCTTAGTAATTCGCGGGTTTTTTCATCTTTAATAAAATCATTAACAGCTGTGATATTTAATTCAGGATTTATATCAAGTAATCTCTGTGTAACTACTTTCGTTTTATTTTTGCCAATTGTAGATGTCAGTGCAGGGAGTTGTCTATTTCTGTTCGTGGAATCTACGCAATCGCAATCAACAATAGTCAAATTGCCTATTCCGGCTCTACAAAGATACTCTGCTACATAAGCACCTACGCCGCCGACTCCGACAATTAAAACATGTGAAATTGACAGTTTAGTCATAGCATCTTTGCCAAATAAAATTTCTGTTCTTATATTCCAGTTATTATCATTCATATATATATTGTTCTTTTTCATTAAATCAATAATTATTAATTTTTCATTCTTAACTATTAATTCCAGTTTGCCTGGTTATTCCACTTTAAATACTTTTTTAAAGTTAATTTCAATTTGTTTTATAATATTATCTATTGATATGTTTTTCAATTTAGCTGCCTGTTTATAGATCTCTCTAATATCAGTATCATAAATATCCGTTTCAAAAAAAATAGATTCAAGAGGAATATGTAAAAAAGATTTGTAAGATTTAGAGTTTTTATTCAATAAGGTTTTACCAAAAGATAAATAGATATTTTTACTAATTAGTTGGTTCGCCAATTCTGCAGTACCGTTAAAACCATGAATTATCCAGGGAACAGAACTATTTTTGCGATGTTGGATAATTTCCTGATATGCTTTAACACAATGGATGATGATAGGTTTGCCTGCTGACTCAGCAATTTTTATCTGTTCATCAAAAAAAATAAGCTGAGTTGGAAATGGTGTCGTACATTTTTTATCTAAACCAATTTCACCCAAGGCTATAATTTTATCAGATGATATATTTTTCTCTATTATATCTAGCTGATTAATATTTGAATTGATATACCAGGGATGAATACCGATAGAGTAGTGTTCATTTTTTTTAAGTTGAATCTTATTGTATAAATCTAAATTTATTACTTCTGATACGCCAGAAGTAGTGTCTGATTTATGGCAATGGATATTATAATACATGATTTTCTTAAAATTTTTAATTAATTATTTATTTTGTTAATATAGCATTTGCTAAATATTTTTTTACTGCTATTTTAGAAGCTCTTTCAACAGAAAGACCATTCGGGGCGTAGCGCAGTCTGGCTAGCGCATTTGGTTTGGGACCAAAGGGTCGGAGGTTCGAATCCTCTCGCCCCGACCAGTTTTTTACTTCTGGCAATATCAGATTTTTATCCTTTAATTCTTAGTATGCAACTTTATTAAACAATCATCGCTCTAGTACTATCAAGAAGATCTTTGTTCAGTGAGTGAGCTTTAGGATATCGATATTGAACTAAACATAAAAGTAGCTTCCGATGTATCTGGGCGTTTAAAACAATATTTACTTCTTATCTAACTTTCTTTTGAATTCATTGAAGTGCTTATCGTGATCTACTCTTGGGTACAACTTAAAGCATAAATATAAAAGGAATAGCAGGAACACTATTTCCACAAATATAATATGATTAATCATATAAAATCCAAAATCTATAAATGGAAAAGCTAGTATAGCCATTAGGATAAATAAAGAACAATAATGATATTTTTTTATTTTTATTAAGAATAAAATCATAATAAATGAACATATAAAAGCAGGTATTTTTAGGTATAAATAATAAGAAATAGGTATTTGACTAAAAAAAATAGTATTCCAAACCAATGCCGTAGAAAGACATAGAATGATTACCAATAAACACACAAAAGGATATTTTTCAGTTACACTCTTTTTGTCGTTCATATTTATCACCTGTTTATATATACAATCTGCCTGGTCTGAATTACGGAAATTATTAGACTGTTAATCTGACTTTTACAAAATTAGATACTAACAGAATAAATAGAAAAATACAGCGTCGTAAAAAATAATAACGATAAAAAGACTGTCATTTAACAGCCCTAAAAAGATTACTTTATATTTTTTCTACTTCTAGGACTTCCTGTCCGAGCTCAACTCCGGAATTTGGCATTATTAAAACTTTAGTTACTTTGCATTCGTAAGGTGCTATTATTGTACGTTTCTTTAACAGCCTTTCCATATCTTTCATTTTTAATTTTAGTTTCATACACTCTATATAACACTTTTGATATTCATAAATTACATCTTCATGGCTTGCAAGGCTAATAGCTGATTTATTATGAAGCTTTTTGCTTCTGGCAATATCAGATTTTTTATCTTTTAATTTTTCTTTTGCTATTTTGATTTTTAGTTTTAATATTTCTATTTCTATTTTTATACTGGATTCGCTGAATTTAACTAATGGCTGTCCTTTTTTAACTACATGGTTGACAGGTGGAAGGTATTTAATAGTGCCGTCAATAGTAGACGTTACTACATCAGCATTGACACTAAGTGTAATTAAACTAAAAACTGCGAATGCAAAACTAATTAATAATTGTCGAGTAGGCATAATATATTTCTCCTTTTTATAATTTAATTTTTCATTTATAATGTGAAGAACTTCAATGCCCCTCACAGAACCGTACTTGAAGATTTCCCTCATACGGCTCTTCAGTATAA
>Ga0233431_1002722_pt1 | contig 23614 bp, 22 predicted proteins | sample SI_118_April2016_FD_179867 | JGI IMG/M metagenome (GOLD analysis project Ga0233431, IMG submission 179867) | Seawater microbial communities from Saanich Inlet, British Columbia, Canada - SI_118_April2016_200_MG | ecosystem: Environmental > Aquatic > Marine > Inlet | place: Canada: British... | reverse complement strand
ATCAATGGCTGGAATAATCATTGGGGAGACTATATAAAAAGATTTGAGAAATCGTTTGCCGAATATATTGGTGTAAAGCACGCAATGGCCACATCCTCTTGTACGGGAGCTCTTCACTTAGCTTTAGCCGCATTGGGTATTGGGAACGGAGATGAGGTGATTGTACCTGATATTTCCTGGATTGCTACAGCTAGTGTGGTTCGATATGTTGGTGCTGATCCAGTATTTGCTGATATACTTAATGATTCTTGGTGTATAGATCCAATTAGTCTTGAAAAAAGAATTACTTCAAAAACTAAGGCAATTATTCCCGTCCATTTATATGGGCAACCAGCAAATATGAGAGAAGTAGTCAGAATTGCAAAAAAGTATGGTCTTAAGGTTGTCGAGGATGCTGCACCTTCAATTGGGGCTGAATTTGAGGGACAAAGAACGGGGAGCTTTGGTGATATTGCTGGATTTAGTTTCCAAGGAGCAAAACTGATGGTTACTGGAGAAGGGGGAATGTTGGTAACTAATAGTACTGAACTTTATGAAAGCGTGAAACATTTTTCTGAGCATGGTCGATCCTCATCAGGTTTTGATATTACAGACATTGGCTTCAAGTATAAAATGTCAAATATACAAGCGGCCCTTGGATTAGCCCAATTGGAGCGAGTTGACGAATTAATTGAAAAAAAAATACAACTATACACTTGGTATTGTGAGGGTCTCAAAGGTATTGAGGGAATTAGTATGAATAAATTGAATACAAAAAATGAAAAATCAATATATTGGATGAGTTCAATTGTTCTGAATAATGATTTTGGGATTACAAGAGATCAAATTATCGAGCAACTAAGAGCAAAACAGATTGATACCCGTCCTATGTTTCCGCAAATGAGTTCTTTTCCGATGTTCAAAAGGTATGATAATAAAGTCTCCAGCCATATCGCAAATAATGGGATTAATCTACCCAGTGGATATGACCGAAATCAGGAAGAGATTGAATACATCTGTGAAAACTTAAAGCTAATTCTCAAAGCTTAATTATATGAATACTCGAACCTATTTCAATTGCGAAAAATCCATCACTTATGCAAAGGAAATCCGTATCCGAACGTTAGGAATGATATATCGAGCGAAAGCTTCACATATTGGTGGTGCTTTTTCGATGGTAGATATACTGTCAGTTCTTTATAAAGGATTTATGAAATATAATCCGGATAATCCTACACATCCATTACGAGATAGATTCTTATTATCAAAAGGACATGCATGTACATCCCTATATGCTACTCTATCTCTGGCTGGTTTTTTTAAGGAAAAGATATTGGATAGTTATGGACAAGATGGTAGTATTTTGATGTCCCATATTAGTTCTGAAGTTCCAGGAGTTGAGTTCTCAACTGGTTCTCTAGGACACGCTTTACCCGTTGGATTGGGAATCGCTTTAGCTGGAAAAATTAATAAAGAAAACCGGAAAACTGTAGTTTTATTAAGTGATGGAGAGCTTAATGAAGGCTCAAACTGGGAAGCATTATTAATGGCATCTCATTTAGCCTTAACAAATTTGTATGTTATTATTGATTATAATAAAATACAAGCACTGGGAAATACGAATGAAGTTATAAATTTGGAACCACTTGATAGTAAATTTCAAAGTTTCGGCTGGGAAATTCGAAGAGTTAATGGGCACAATCATCAAGATATTTATGATGCCTTACAATCCCTTGAAGAATCTTCTGTAGATAAACCAAAACTATTAATTGCTGATACAATTAAAGGTAAAGGAGTAAAGATGATGGAAAACAATTTGGCATGGCATTATCATTCTCCATCAGAACAAGAATACAAACAGGCTCTAAAGGAATTAGAACTTGCGTAATACTTTCATCAACGAATTAATTAATTTAGCTCTAAAGGATAAAAATATCTTCCTTCTAGTTGGTGATTTGGGCTATTCTGTAGTAGAACCTTTTGCAGATAAATATCCAGACAGATTTCTTAATTGTGGTGTTGCTGAGCAAAACATGACTGGAATTGCGGCTGGCCTTGCGCTAGAAGGCTATAAAGTATTTACCTATTCAATTGCTAACTTTAATACCTTAAGATGTCTGGAGCAGATTAGGAATGATATTTGTTACCACAACCTGGATGTCACCATCGTCAGTGTAGGTGGTGGATTAAGTTACGGGAGTCTGGGATATTCCCATCATGCAATTCAGGATATTGCAATCATGGGAAGTATGCCAAATATTTCTTTACTTTTACCAGGAGACCCAATCGAGACAAAGTGGTGTTTAGAATACGCATCAAATAATTCAAACCCAAAATATCTAAGATTAGGTAAAACTGGTGAGGAAAACATACACTCTGAAAATGATAAGTATAGCCCTATATGCTGCATACACGCTGGAGGAAAAAGTGATGTAGCAATAGTGTCAACCAGCAATATGTTAGATACAGCAAATAATGTTCGTATTAATATGATCAAGCAAGGGGTTGACGTGAGTTTATATTCAGTCCCTATTATTGATACAAAATTTAATGACGGAATACAAAAGATTTCAAAAACGCATAAATACATTTTTACAATAGAAGAACATTGTGAAGTCCTGGGATTTGGTTCAATTGTAAAAAAATATCTTGAGTATGAAGACTCGAGAGTAATCAGCTTTGGTATTAATCATAAATTAAATAAAGAAGTTGGCTCGCAAAAATATCTGAGAAATATTGCTGGATTAAGTAGTAGCCAGCTTTCACAGAAAATAATGGATATATACAATAATATGAAACTTGTATGAGCAAAAAATGGGATAATGATACTTATTTGAGTCCATCTATAATAAACCACCTTAAGATCGGATTGAAGAGAGAGATATATCAAGACCGCGAAATTATTCTAATCAGATTATTTAGGCATGTCACTATAGAAAAAGTAATCACAATATGATCGCTAGAATCAACTTATAATAATCCGGTATTCAATTACAATGAGGCTCGACTATTTCGATATCAATAGATCTAATCATTCACTCGAGATGCTGATATCGGAAATGAAATATTTCGAAGAGCATTGTGGAAGTATGATGAATGATACTGATGTTTATAAATCAGATCTTAAAGAGAAATTGTCAAATAATCGAGCTCCACTTCTCTTTATTAATTCGAAGCACATTAGCATTTTAACTAATACATTTGAAATTTAGTATAAAGGGCTCTTGGAGGATTCGATTAGTATATATATGGCGGATAGAAAGGATAAATTAGTGAAGATAGTACCCGTATTGCTAAAATATGGATATGGAAAGCAGGAAAGAGGTGAAAGTCTAGAAAAACTAGTATTTTTTCCTGTATTAAAAGAAATGGCTGATGTAGTCATACCATTCTGGCTCGAAGATAATGGGTACCCAGAAGATAGGAACGGTCTACAGGATAAGATAATAGAATTTGTTAATCAAGAAAAACCAGATATTGTATTTTTTATCCTGATGCGTGATGAGATATCGATTGAAACTATTGAAGTATTAAGCAACAATTATTTAACAGTTAATTGGTTTTGTGACGATCAATGGAGATTTGAAACATTTACAAAGTATGTAGCACCCCAATTGTCATATTCTATAACTGTTGATAAATATAGTCTTCCTCTATATAAAAAAATAGGGTGTGATAATGTTATTCTATCTCAGTGGGCAACTTTTGACTATATCACAGATATAGATTTCAGTAATGTGCAATACAAATATGATGTGTCTTTCGTGGGAGGAAAAAATCCAATTAGAGAATGGTATATCTATGAATTGAAAAAAGCTGGTTTCAAAGTAAGTTGCTTTGGTTATGGTTGGGAAAACGGAACGGTTAGCTATGATGAGATGAAAAGTATATTTCTAAATTCCAAAATAAACCTGAATCTCTCAAACAGTCGAACATATGATATAAGATATCGGAAATTCTTGAGGCATTTAGTTTACAAATTATTACTTAGGCCAAAACTTAAAACGTATATCGAATTATTGAAAATACCATGGCGATATATATTAAATAGTAAAAGTCCTAAAATTTATGAACAGATAAAAATGCGTAATTTCGAAATTCCTGGATGTGGAGGTTTTCAATTGGGGCACTATGCCCCGACAATAGAGGACTACTTTATTTTCGGAAAAGAAATTGCCGTATTTAGTAATATAGATGAAATGAAGAAGCAGGTCGGGTACTATTTAGAAAATGACCTAGAGAGGGAAAACATAAGAACAGCAGGATACCATAAAGCAGAAAATCATACTTACAAGAAAAGATTTGAGAAAATATTTAGGACAATCGGAGTATGATAAAATATGGCGTTGTTGTACCTGAATATTATGGAGATGACAGGCTATTTAATATTAATGATACAATAAGCAATAGGGATAACAACCTCTATCATTGGTATCTTTTAAAAAATAAATTCATTGAGCATGGAGTTGACTTAACAACATATGATCATTCCCGAGATAAGGAATATAGTAAAATTATCTTTCCTGATATACCAAATTCTTCACAATTCAATATTAAAAGTAAATCAAATAGAGAAAGAGATCTTTATTTAGTGCTTTTTGAATCTGAACTTATTAAGCCAAATAATTGGGACACCGAAAACCATAAATATTTCAGTAAAATTTTTACATGGAATGATACAATTGTAGACGGGGAAAAATATATAAAATATTGTTGGCCAAATAAAATTCCACCTGATACACATTATGACATAAAAAAGAAGGATAGACTATGTACGATGATTGTAGCTCACAAGCAAAATAAACATCCTTTGGAGCTATATTCTGAAAGAATTAAAGCGATTCGCTGGTTTGAGGGAAACCATCCTAAAGAATTTGATCTATACGGTATGGGCTGGGATAAATATAATTTCACAGGGGAAATATCATATCTAAATAGATATGATATTATTCGAAAATTATTTAAACCCAAATATCCTTCATACAAGGGCACTGTAATATCAAAAATGGAAGAATTGAGAAAATATAAATTCTCTTTCTGCTATGAAAATGCGAGAGATATTCCTGGTTATATCACTGAGAAAATATTTGATAGTTTTTTTGCTGGTTGTGTTCCCATTTATCTCGGTGCCCCTAACATAGGTGATTATATACCAGAGAATACTTTTATTGATAAGAGAGAGTTTAATAATTATAAAGATTTATTTAATTATATTGCAACGATGGGCGAAAACGAATACGAAGAGTATGTATCTAACATTAAAGAATATCTAAACTCTGATTCGGCATTACTATTTAGTGCAGAAAGATTCACGGAAAATATTCTTTATCACATGTTGCCAAGGTAATCCAGAATAAGAATATAATTACGCCAATGTAAAAAGGTCTTTAATTTATTGTCATTCTTGAATAGTGAGAATGAGTTGTCCAAATTACCATTAATGGAAGGAGCCATTTTATCCCCTCCAAATTAAAAAGATGTTATCATTACTGTGATGCAACATATACTCGGTTTCTGGTCACGAAAAATAGATTGGTTTCCTTGTTGTTCGTTGGATATATAAAACTATTATATTTTCACTCAAAAATAAAAACTCCTTCAAATGGAATTAATTGTGTAGGGCTCCCTGTAATTAAACTACATCCAGTGTCTTCTCTTTCAATTGCGGAGAATGTAACTATAGTTTCAAGGAAATACTCAAACCCATTAGGGATTAATAAGCGTAGTATTATTAAGACGTTAGGCAAAAATGCTGCGATCATAATTATGAAAAATACTGGTATGAGTGGAGTCACCATTTGTTGTGCAAATAGAATCACTATTGGACGAAATGTGATAATTGGAGCAAATTCCACTATCATAGATACTGATTTTCATGACTATTATGAAATTAGTAAACGTGAATACTCGAGTGAAATTAGCAAGCAAAACTTCGTCCCTAATGCTCCCGTTATCATTGAGGATAATGTAAAAATTGGAATGAACGTGACTATTCTAAAAGGAGTAAAAATTGGTAGAAACACAATCGTCGCCGCAAATTCTGTCGTTGTGAGAAATGTTCCATCTGACGTAATCATAGGTGGAAACCCAGCAAAAGTGTTAAAGGTGATTAAATGAATAATCAGCTTTCTCGTTCAACGATAAATATGGTTTCAAGTCTGATTGGCTATGCTATACCCATGGTTATAGCATTAGTCAGCACACCATTTCTCTTGAAAGCATTAGGCATTGAAGCATACGGTGTACAGAGCATGGTTGGCGTAATTATTGGATATGTAGCTCTTATGGATTTGGGGTTATCTCAGCCCATTATTAAATACCTGGCTGCTGACAATTCGGTGGGAGCTAATAAATCACGAAATTCATTAGTGAATACTACTTTCATAATTTCAACGATTATAGGAATTGTTGGTTTGATAATAATATTATTATCTTCGAATTGGCTTGCGTCTTCAGCTTTTAAAGTACCTCCTGATCTTGTGAATTCGGCAAAAATCGTTTTTTTTATCTCTGGTTTCGGTTTTTTAGGTAGTATGTGGATGTCCTGGGGGCGGGCAGTCATGATGGGCTTACAAAGATTCGATTTGAATTACGGCGTATCAGTGCCCATGGTTTCTCTTGGAACGATTTTTGGAATCGCGGTAGTTTATGCTGGCTATGGTATCGTTGGGTATGTATTTACGAGGACTTTATTTGTTTTCCTATCGGTGCCAATATACTATTCCCTTATAAAATATTCGCTTCAAGATTATTTATTTGATTGGCGAATAGATATGGTAATTCTTAAACGTATTAGAGCTTTTGTGGGATATAGCACAATTAATAGAATTATTAGTAGTCTAGTTAGTCGGTTGGATCAAACTTTATTAGGGGTCTGGGCTGGAGTTGGTGCAGTTGGTGTTTATTCCGTACCCTTTCTATTAGCAAATAGCTTTGGATACATGCTTGCTTTCATGCTTGGATTTATATTTCCAATGGCGAGCGAGTTGCAAAGCTTAGGTCAGTATGATCGTCTCCGTGATGTTTTTGTTCGAGCAACGAAATTTATTACTTCGCTTGCGGGGATGATATATTTTCCGATATTTATTCTTGGTGATATAATTCTTTTTAAATGGGTTCCAAGTATTGCGCAATCTAGTGCGGGCGTGTTACATTTGCTTCTCCTTGCAGGATATATCGGGACTATAATGGTTACAATTGCTAATCATGTGATGGTTGGGCTTGGATATATGAGGCAGTTTACGATTTACTCAACCATAAGAGCTATCGTATTAGCCATTTCTTGTTTCTTTTTTATACCTTCGATGGGGGTAATGGGAGCAGGATGGGCCCTACTAATCACCTCTTCTGTCGATGTTGTATTTTTTGCTATAGTACTCAAGCGGTTTCTAAAAATATCATTTTTACAGATCATGGTTAGGGCATACTTCAAGCCCATAGCTTTAAGTGCATCTTTGGGATTAATTATTTGGCTATCCAGACCATTCATCCATTCATGGACTATATTATTTGGAGTTATTGCTATTTATGAGTTCTTATATATATCGATTGGATATTGGATAGGAGTTTTTGGCGAAACAGAAAAACGAGCGATCATAGGATTGCTACAGAGTATTAGCAGGTAATTCTGTGATCTAAGTTGGTAAGAAAAATGTTTTTACATTGTACTCGGGAATAAATATTTAGCAAGTGTTTGGATTACTTATCGCATATTTTGATTAGAATATATTTGCTTCTCTTTTATTTTCGAATGTTGAATAGAAGGGTGATCACATTTGTAAGTTTGAGCAAATAGCAGTATTAATTATGGTTGAGTATTTGGATTCAATATGAAACTAATATCCCGGGAGAAATTTTAATTCTTGAATGTACTCAATATGTGATTTGAGATAAAGTGTTCTTGGTATAATAAAGGTTAATGGATAGTAACTTCATGAAGAAGATAGATAAAATAGTGAATATATCGTCTGGAATACCATTGGTTAGTATATGTATACCCACCTTCAACAATGCTAATTTCATAAGTTCAACGTTAGATTCAATCATCAATCAGACATACAAAAATATAGAGATTATTGTTGTAGATAATGCGTCAACAGATAATACAAAGGAAATAGTGGAGTCTTACAGCGATAAAAGAATTAGCTATCATAGAAATTTGGAGACAATCCACTGTCTATCGAATTGGAATTTATGTATTGAATTAGCACAGTCTGATTTTGTAGCGATATATCATTCAGATGACATCTATGAGCCCTCAATTATTGAGAAAGAGTTAGGGGTTTTGAAAAATAAGCCCGAGATTGGTGCAGTATTTTGCCTGGATAATATTATTGATGAGAATGGAAGATATGTCAGACCTGGGGCCAAATATCCGAGCTATTTATCAAAAATCAATAGCATTGGTTTTGAAGAATTGTTTCCTTTGATGTTGAAAGAATTTCCATCATTTTTGATTGCCCCAACATTCATGGCCAGGAGAAATATCTTCGAGAATGTTGGGTTGTTCAACACAAAACAATTTGGTGCTTCAACAGGATCTGCTGGTGATACAGATCTGTGGCTCAGAATATCTCAAAAGCATGACATTGCAATAATTAATGAACGGCTAATACAAAGAAGAGTAAGTATCCATCAAGGATCAAATCTATATAGTATCTCTAAAGTAACCAGGGCAAATCATTTTAGCGTGTTAGATAATATCTTGGAGACCCAATTTCCTGTAGAGAGAGTTGTGGATAATATTCTAAGGCAGTATGAATTTAACAAATTCATAGATGATATTATTCGTTCAAAGAATATGATTAAGCAAGGCGATAGACAAAAAGCTAGAAGATTACTTGTAAATACACTCTCATTTATGACTCTAGTTACTGGTTTTAATAATATTCCAAATCTGAAATTTATCTTAAAGTATATTATACATTTACTTTCGACATTTTTTAATTTTAAAAAACCACACGATAAATAATTTTTAAAAGATTAATAAACCTAACGTAAATCTTCCTTAGCATGGCTATTATTCCAAAAAGCAGAAGAAATATCACAATATTCTACCTTGTAATTGGTTTTGCAATCCTAGCATCCCTCAAATTGTCTCAAGTCTCATATCAAATATCTAGTATTATGGAATCTGCTTTATCTTCAAAGGGAGGAAATACAGAAGTCATTATTCTTTTGGGGGCACCCATTTTTATAATATTTTGGCTGTATATTGTATTTGTCAAAAAGGAATACTTGAAAGCATTATTTTTGCAAATAATTATATTCCCAATAACATTCAAGGCTCGGGCTGTTTTTGCTATTAACGCTTTTGTTGACTCAGCAGACTTCATTCAGAAAGTTTCGATTACCACATTTTTAATAATGATTCTATTTAGTATTTTATTATCAAAGGGTAAAATCAATAGACCTAAGAACACATCGTGGAGACTTTTTGAACGAATTCTTTTATTATATGCTGTAACTTTAACAATAACCCAATTGTTTAATCACTCATTATTTAGTGCAATCTGGTTATCTATTGGTGGTATCTGGCAATATATCTTTATTTACTATATTCTTTCTTCACTTGTGACATCGTATAGCAAACTACAGTCATTATTTAAAAGCATGTTGGGTTTCGTTTTTGTAAATATGCTTATGAGAGTTTTTAGCGAGCAGCAAATATTCATGCAAAAATTGTCTGATGAATTCATCAGGATTGGGGGGGGGTCAATGGGACCTGCAGTATCATATGGTGGGTATCTTTGTATAATGATTACAATTACATTATTTCTATACAGATCAAATTTTAAGCGATATTACCTTATATTATTAGTACTTCTTTTTATAGAATTGCTAAATACGTTCACTCGTGGTGCATTTTTAGCATTAATATTTTTGGGGCTCTTAGTATTATGGAAAAATGAACGAAAATACTTCCTTCAGATATTTTCAGTAGCAATTATCATTATTATGGCAACAGGAAATGTTATATGGCAATATTTCAGCTTCAGAGGACTCGCACTTAACGCAAAAATATTTGAATTAAGTAATGTCATGGTACGAGTTGATTTAATAGAGACTTACTTTAATGAATATTTTAATATGTCCCTGATTGGAAATGGTATTGGTAGGTTTACCATGATACCAAATCTTTACAATATTCCTATCCCCGCGCATAATATCCTAATGGCATTATTCGACCAAGCGGGAATTATTGTGTTAATATTATTTGTAATATTATTTTCACATTCCCTATTTCTCAACATTCGAATATCTAGGCAGAGATACGAAAAAGATTTAAGTACATTAGCAGTATTTTTAATCATAGCCTTAATTCAGTGGTTTTTCTTTGCAAATACCACTTCAACATATCTTAATATTTATTATCCCTATGAGGCCTCATCAATATTTTGGATAATACTATTCTGTGCACCAATCATTCAAACCATTTCATTGGCTAGAAATTCGAAAAGTGATTCACATATCGGTAATAATATTCAATTGCCAATAATCATCGATGATTCTACTTCTAGAAGCAATTAGCGAAATAATTGGTAGTTATCTTTGCAATTAAAGTTCTAATTGTATGGAAGACTTTCATGAAGAATTCTACTGTCTTGGTAAATTGTGCAAATTTTTATGATGAATTCTTTCGTAATCCATGGAATAAGGATTTGATGAAATATTGGTACAAATTATGAAGATTATTGTGTTTCAAAATAGGTATTCAATGCTATTATTTATGCTCAAGGAATGAGCATGAAATCATATGTATAGATTAGTGAAAGAATCTGATAGGATGAAAGAAGTATGATAAATGTTGGTATAATTGGATTTGGCAAGATGGGTAGAATTAGAGCACAGGCGATTGAAGAGACCGACCAGGCAAAAATTGTTTCAGTATATGATAATAATCCAAAAGCATGTTTTGATGGATATGTCTCCTCGAATACACCTAACGAAATAATAAGCAACACCAAAATTGATGCTGTTTTTATCTGCACTCCAAATTACTTAAATATGCCTCTAACTATTCAAGCTTTAAAAGCTGGCAAGCATGTATTTTGTGAAAAACCACCCGCATTTAATAGTAAAGAAATGCAGGAAATTATTATTGTTGAAAAGATGTCCTGCAAAAAACTTATGTACGGATTTAATCATCGACATCATAGCAGTATAGTCCAGATGAAAAATATTATTGATTCTGGAGAGTATGGTAAAATTTTGTGGATGCGTGGACGCTATGGCAAGAGTGTTGATCAAAATTTCTTTAAAACCTGGAGATCAAAAAGAGAAACTGCTGGTGGAGGGATTTTATTAGATCAAGGTATTCATATGCTCGATTTATTTATAATGTTCGGTGGTGGCTTCGATACTGTCAAAGCGGATGTATCAAGCCTTTATTGGGAACAGGAGATTGAGGATAATGTTTTTGCCATTTATAAGAACATCAATACTGGCGTTGTAGCTTCCCTACATTCGACAATGACTCAATGGCGCCACCTTTTTTCTTTGGAATTATTTTTGGAAAGGGGATATATGGTTTTGAATGGCTTGAATACTTCATCAGGAACATATGGTGATGAAATATTATCAATTGCCAAGAACAGAACTACAGCTCCTGCTGCCACGTGGGAAGATGAAGAGCACATAACGTTCCATGCTAATTCGTCCTGGCAATCTGAAATATCCCATTTTTTTGAATACATTGCAACAGATAGCAAAGTAAAAATTGGAAATTCGCAGGAGGCGCTAGAATTAATGATTTTGATAGATCTAACATATAAGGAAGGGACTCATATAAATGGATAATAACTGGTTTAATAATTATTTAGATCGCTATAGGGATAGCATTTTTAATAATAATATAATAAATGAACTTACAAAGCTGCAATTCAGTCTAGAAAGAGCAAGCTCAAACGGTAAAAAGACTATGTTAATGGGAAATGGGGCTAGTGCATCTATTGCAAGTCATGTTTCCGTCGATTTATCAAAGGCTGCTGGTATACGAGCCACTTGTTTTAATGAAGCTAATTTAATAACTTGCCTGGCAAATGACTATGGATATGAAAACTGGATGGCAAAAGCTATAGAAATTTATCATGACGAAGGTGATAACGTAATTCTAATAAGCTCCAGTGGTAAATCCCCTAACGTTCTACAGGCAGGGAAAATGGCAAAAGAGCTTAATCTAAATGTGATCACTTTCTCGGGTTTTGACACTACTAACCCGTTAAAATCGATCGGTGATTTAAATTTCTGGGTGGATAGTAGATCATATAATATAGTAGAAAATACACATCAAATCTGGTTGCTAGCTGCTTGTGACGCTATAATCGGTAACGCTGAATATTCTGCTAACTAAAGGATGATTTATGAAAATTGCGGTTAGTACTTCCTCTTTTGCTACAATGGATTCAACGCCACTCAACATGCTTTTAGATCATGGCTATGAAGTACTTGACAATCCATTTCACCGTAAACTTACCGAAAAGGAAATAATCATCCATTTACAAGGTGTAGATGGATTGGTCGCCGGATTGGAGCCATTAACGGAGAAAGTATTTGAAGATTGTCCTCAGCTGAAGGCCATAGCCAGGGTGGGGATAGGCATGGACAATGTGGATTCGATAGCTGCGAATTCTCATGGAATTAAAGTTTCAAACACACCCGAGGGTCCCACCAACGCAGTCGCTGAGATGACTCTGGCTGCTGCTTTGTGTTTGGTACGGCAGATTATACCAGCGAACCGTGCAATGCACAATAATGAATGGTCGAAAACTATAGGTAAAAGTTTAAAGAACACACCGATACTGATAATCGGCTATGGGCGTATTGGCCGGAGAGTTGCTGAATTATTCATGGCTTTTGGAGCAGAAATATTTATTACTGATCCTGCATTAAAACAGGAAGATTTAATTTCGAACGAAAAATGGGTAGAATTAAGCGAAGGACTGCGGATGGCTGAAATTATAACAATCCATGCTGGAGGTAAAGACCCGATTCTTAACCAAAAGAATATCAGTAACATAAAACATGGTGCGATTATTATGAACTCTGCTCGTGGTAATTTAATCGAGGAAGTGGCTCTACTTGAAGGATTAAATTCTGGACAAATATCATCCGCATGGTTGGATGTATTTCATGAGGAGCCATATTCAGGTGAATTATCCAAACATGAGAATGTATTACTCACTCCACATATGAGCACATATTCTATTCAGTGCCGTAAAGACATGGAAATTAAAGCTGTACAAAACCTCATTGCTGATCTTGAAAATGGTAGAACAAATTAACATATCTCTTGCTGGTAGAACCGCAGTTATTACTGGGGCTACACGAGGAATCGGAAAGTCAATTTCGGAGATATTTTTAATAGCTGGAGCGAATCTAATTCTAACTGGAACCAATCAGGAAGAGATCGATGAATTAAATTTAAACAATGAAAACCCCTTAATTCTCTGGGTTAAGGCTGACTTCTCTACATTGGGAGATATTGAAAAATTTTCTGAGCAATTGAAAACATATGATAGTATTGATATTTGCGTAAATAATGCAGGTATAAACATAATTAAGCCAAATGACGTTTGTTCACAAACTGAATATCAACAGCTCATAAACATTAATTTGACCGCTCCATTTCAAATTTTACAAACTCTTCTGCCTGTAATGAGAAATAATGGGTGGGGTCGTATTATTAATATTGCCTCTATTTGGAGTAAAATTACTAAACCTAATCGTTCTATGTATTCCATGTCAAAAGCCGGTCTAGCAGGGCTAACTAGATCTTTGGCAGTGGAATATGGCAAATCAAATATACTAGTTAATGCAATTTCACCAGGATTCACTTTAACTGAACTGACAAAGCACTCTCTCTCAGTTGCTGAAATTAAATCCTTATCTGAACAGATTCCTTTGCAGCGATTTGCAAATCCTATCGAGATTGCGAATGCTGTGCTGTTCTTATGCAGCGACCTAAATACATACATTACTGGGCAAAACATTATCTTGGATGGGGGCTTTTCAATTGTCTAAAATAACCATTAATAGTTCAATCCGAAAATATGAAGTTTATTTCAACGTTTCACTTATTCATTCGCTAAAAAAAATACTAATTCCGGATGATATGTTGATTGTTGATAGAAGAGTATTTAGTCACTTGAATGAAGATGTGCAAAATGTTATCACTAGCCACAATCACAAATTTATTGATGCTACCGAGAATCAAAAAAGTTATCTAGCATTATCGCCAATCATTGAAGAGCTGATTGAAAACAGATTTCGAAAAGCTAATAGGTTGATTGCAATTGGTGGAGGTATCACTCAAGATATTACAGCTTTTATAGCATCAATTATGTACCGTGGTGTAGAGTGGCTGTTTTTCCCAACTACACTTCTCGCTCAGGCTGATAGCTGTATCGGTGGTAAGACCTCAATTAACATAGGGAAATACAAAAACCAACTGGGCAATTTTTATCCACCGCAAAAAATATTTATTATCCCAGAGGTTTTGAAATCTTTGCCTGAATTGGATTTTAAATCTGGTATGGGTGAAATGTTACACTTTTATCTTGTTTCAAGCCGTACAGATTTTGATTTTTATCTAAATAATTACGAAAGGGCTTTTACTGATGATGTTATTCTTTTAGCATTCATCAAAAGAAACCTTGAAATAAAAAAGGATTTTATTGAGCAGGATGAGTTTGATCGAAGTGTACGACAACTTTTGAACTATGGTCATTCTTTTGGTCACGCACTCGAATCGCTAAGTGATTACACCATTCCCCACGGGATTGCAGTAAGCTACGGTATGGATATGGCTAATTTCATCTCTATGAAACTTGGTTTTATTAAACCCGCTGAGAGACTAAAAGTGAGGGATCAACTAGAGATGATATGGACAGGAACGACAATAAAGAATATTTCGGTGGAAAAATATGAAATGGCACTATCTAGGGATAAAAAAAACATTGGTAATACTTACCAATTGATTTTAACGAAAGGTATTGGCAACATGATTAAATATGGTATTAAACCAAACCTTCAATTTTCAGCATGGTTAAATGAATACTTTGAAACTCAATTAGTGACAAAATGATAAATATCAAATCACTTAAGAGTAAGTTGAAATTAAAAGAGCTGACTATTGGATCATGGATATCATTTGGCTTTACTCAAACTTGTGAAATTATGGCAAAAGCTGGTTTTGACTGGTTAGTAATTGATATGGAGCATACAGCAATTGACAATAATCAGTGTTTAAATCTAATTCAGATTATTGAATCTATGGGCTTGGTACCGCTAGTAAGGATCGGGAAAAACGATGAACTTCTGATAAAACGAGTTATGGATGCTGGTGCCCACGGAATTATTGTTCCTATGGTAAACACGGTTGAGGAAGCCCAAAAGGCCATTGATGCACTGTATTACCCGCCTTTAGGAAGCAGGGGAGTAGGTTTAGGCCGGGCCCAAGGCTATGGTACCGAGTTTGAAAGTTATAGAAAATGGGCTGATAGTGAGTCAATATTTATTCCACAGATTGAACACATAGAAGGTGTCAATAATTTAGAAAATATTTTAGCTTTAGAAGGGGTTGATGGATTTATTGTTGGACCATATGATCTTTCAGGTTCGCTTGGATTTCCAGGGGAATTTCAACACCCAGCAGTTATTAAGGCTCTCGAAAAGGTCAAGAATATTATGGGTAAAAATATTAAGCCTGGTGGGTATCATGTTGTTCATTCAGATCATGATGAACTGAGATGTCGAGTTAAAGAAGGATTCAATTTCATCGCTTATGGTGATGATATGGTGTTTTTTTCCGAGGCTATCAAAAAGGAAAAAAATATTTTATTCGACCTAAAAGCTATAAATGCTTAACAAAACTGTAAAAGCATTGTTATTTATGAAAGCTCAATCAGAGCGTGTACCTGGAAAAAATATGCGATCCTTTTGTGGCCGACCACTTTTTCACTGGATAATGGATTCACTCTTCAATAGTGGTGTAGTCGATGAGGTAATACTAAATACTGATTCGGAAGAAATAGCAAATAGCGCAATATCAAATTTTAATGTGACAATTCACATGCGACCTGAATATTTGTTGAAAATACAATCTGATGAGGCAAACCAAATCATGGAATATGACCTTCAAAATTCTGCGGGTGAATATTTTCTTCAAACACATAGTACCAATCCACTGATTAAAGCAAAAACAATTCAAGATGCCGTAAGCACATATTTTAACATGGGGAAAGAATATGATTCATTATTTTCCGTCACGGCTTTACAAAAGAGATTGTATAATTTTAGCGGAAAAGGTATAAACCATGATCCGAATACTCTGATTAAAACACAAGATCTCCCAATCGTTTATGAAGAAAATAGCTGTATCTATTTATTTAGCAGGAATGTATTCCTGAAAAATAAAAATCGAATTGGGAGTAGACCATATCTTTATCCAATCAATCGATTTGAGGCAATTGATATTGACGAGGAATATGATTTCTCTGTGGCAGAATCCTTGATGAAATCCCGATTAAAAATGGATAATTAAATGGGTGATAAAAAATATCTCTGGTTATCCCATATACTTTCTAAATCCACACCTTCTTATGGTGGTAGTGAATCTGTAATAATAGAATCGAAAACAAGCATTGATGAAGGCGACACAGCCAACACTTTATCTATATGTACTAACACTCACCTTGGTACTCACATCGATATGCCGAAACACTTTTTTGAGGATGGTCCTTCAATTACAGATTACCACGAGAAATATTGGATATTCAATTACCCACAATTAATAAATATACCGTGTGAAGATGGGAAGCTAATAACTCCGATAGATATCAAATCAGAGATATCAATAGATACTGATTTGCTGCTTCTTAGAACAGGATTTGAGAAATATCGAAAAGAAAAGCGATATTGGGAGACCAATCCAGGACTATCACCTGATTTAGGCATTTACCTTCGCGAAAAATATCCAAATATACGAGCAGTGGGAATCGACACTATCTCGATTACATCCATTTTACACAGAGAATCTGGTCGAGCAGCTCATAGAGTACTTCTGGATCCTCATGCACCTGGTAAACCGATAGTTATAATTGAAGATATGGCGCTATCAAAAATATCAACGAAATTTAATCAAGTCCTTGTTCTGCCACTCAGAATTAGAAACAGTGATGGCGCACCTGTAACTATTATGGGCGTTTATTAATAATAAAGTTCGCAATGAAACTTCTCGTTCTTTCTTCAACATTTCCTCGGAAAAACCATAAATTTTTAGGTATATTTGTTAAAAGGCAAGTAGAATCGTTAGCTAATCTTGGTGTGAATGTTGAGGTTATTTGTCCTGTTCGAATATTTCCACCAAAAGCATTATTAAGACGACCCTTTTCAAAGCGAATGTGGACAGGATGGCTACGACTTATTAACAACTCAACTGAAACACATGATAATACATATTACATTTCATATTCCTCCCCTCCATACCCTTGGTTTAGAACATTCGGTGGGCTATTCTTTCTACTATTTAACTTCCGTAAAATATTCTCAGTCGCGATTGGCGTAGATGCAGTGTTTTCAAATTTCATTTATGAATCTGGATTGGTAGGATTATTTATTTCAAAAAAATTTAATATTCCACATTACATATCTATACACGAGAATATTCATAAACAATATCATAAAGCATTCTTTTGGAAATATCTAGCAAAATATGTGTTATCAAAGTCAGATATAATCTTCGTAAACAGTAATTCAACAAAAAATATTATTGATACTTTTGTTCCTAACTATACAGAAAGAATAAAGTTATTACCTTTAGGTGTGCAGGGTAAATATTTCCAAAATATTGATGGAAAGCAAAATCTTCAAGATCAAGTAAATATAGTGACTGTATCACACTTTGTTAAAAATAAAAACCTAGATGTTGTTATTAAGGCTATCGCTAAGTACCACAGCAAAAATAACATTAATCTGACATTAATGGGTGATGGTGAAGAGCATGAAAATTTATTAGATATCGTTAAGGATACTCAAAGTGAAGGATATATAAAGTTTATCATTCACCCAACACAATCCCAAATAATAGAAGTATTTAAAACTTCTAGCATCATTATCCAAATAGCGGGTCACGAAACATTTGGACTTGCTGTAGCTGAGGGTATTGCGTCAGGTTTATTTCCAATTGTGAGTAAATCCAGTGGAATTGTAGATGATTTTGAATTACACGGTGGTTTCATGACAAAAATTGATAATATATCTGTTGATGATTTGCACGATGCGTTAGATTATACAATTAATTGGTTAAAGGATTCCCCAGTTAAAGCGGTTTTATACAATAATCAAAGCATAATCAAAGAACAATACAACTGGAACAAATCTTCAAGATACATTATTAAGCTACATAAGAATTTATTAATGAATAAAGGTACATAATGGTTACACTAATAAAGAAAGCATTGTTTTATATCACTAAAGGGAATCAAATATTCTTTTCAAATAAAAAAAGACACAAAACTTCCTTTTTATATTTTCCGTATTTTAATGAATCTAGTCAGCTATCTGATCATATAAATAGAATTCGTTGGTATATCCCGAATAATGATCATGCAGAAGTGAGAATATTTGTAAGAGGTAATATTAGAGACGGTCAAAAATTATCACCCCCTCCTAATCAAAGAACAGACATAGTCCAAAATGATTCTTCTCATATCAAAACATATAGAAACTTGAATATTTCTTTCAAAGCTATGCTTGAAGCCGACATAATATGTGTCTGGGATGTAAATGCATCCATCATGTTAAAAGTACTACCATTTATCTATAAAGTAAGGATAGTTGATCCAACCTTTTATAAATATACAGAATCGCATACTAACTCCGGATTATTATGGTATGATATATTTAACGAAAAGATGAGGGAAAAGGCTATAAGAAGATCCCATGAGTTATATTCGAACTTTTCTGAGCAATATGATGATCAATCAAAAACGTCTTTTTTATTTGGAACAGGTCCATCAATAGATATAAGTGAGACAGCCAACTTTAATGATGGTATCAATATTATATGCAACACAATAGTAAAGAATAAAAAATTATTAGTTAAAATCAAACCTAAGGCAATCACATTTACCGATTGTGTTTTTCATTTTGGGGTCTCTAAGTATTGTGAATTATTTCTAAGTGATGTCAGAAAAGTATCCCTAGAGTATAACTCATTAATCATTACAAATCTTGTTGGATATGCATTGATCTCAACACACTACCCAGAATTGGAAGATAAGTTAATTGGTCTTCCTGCTTATAGGAAAGGTAAGCCCAGTATTGTTTCCAGATCAAAATTTCGGGCAAAAGCTTATCCCTATTCAATCATTACAAGAATTATGTTGCCATTTGCTGCTGGGATATCGAAAAAGATTGTAATGATCGGTTTCGATGGTAGAGATCCCGAAGACACATATTTTTGGAAGCATAATCAGACAGTCCAATACGAAAATATGAAAGATGTTTGGGATTGCCATCCAACATTTTTCAGTGATACTGACTATAAGAAACATTATGAAGGACATTGTAAGGTGTTGGATGAAGTCATTACGGAATTTGAAGAAAAAGGTAAAGAGATTAAGGTATGGGGCTTTTCATATGTTCCTATATTAAATGATCGAATTGAGGAGAGCAATTAAATGGATCTTTCAGTAATAACTACCTATAGATGCGATTCAAAGTGCCAGATGTGCTATATATGGCAAAATCCTACCGATCCAAAAGAGGAAGTTAAAGTTGAGACTTTGTCCAAACTTCCCAATGGATTTGATAATGTAAATATTACTGGCGGAGAGCCTACTTTGAGGTCTGATCTGATGGAGATCTGTGATGTACTTTATCCGAAATCGAAGACTCTCGAGATTAGCTCAAATGGCCTACATCATGAAAGATTGATTCCCATCGTTAAAAAATATCCAGATATTAAGATTCGATTTAGCCTGGAAGGCGGTGAAATAACAAGTAACACAATCCGAGGTGAGAAGGATGGCTACAAAAAAAAGGTGGCCGGACTCAAGGTATTGAAAAAGGCAGGAGGTACAGACCTTGGATTTGCAACGGTCGTGCAGGATGAAAATGCTACTGAACTCATGTCCATATATGACATGGCCTGTGAATTAGGGGTCGAGCTTTCGACATCTACCCTCCACAACGGATGGCAATTCCACAAGAATGACAATTACCACTATAAGCGGCTCAACTCAGCCAAAGAGGTTGAGAGGATTATAACTGCGATGCTCAAAACCTGGAGTGTGAAGAATTGGTTCAGAGCTTATATGAACTTGGGCTTAATCGAAAAGATCTTAGGCCATGGTAGATTGCATCAGTGTGTGGCTGGTACGGAATTTATCTTTATTGATCCCTGGGCGGATGTGTGGGCTTGTAATGTCCGCAAAGACCTGCCTATGGGGAATCTAGATACGCAATCCTGGTCTGAGATCGTGAAAAATGAAGTGGCTCTAGAAAGCATCGAGAAAGTCAAGATATGTTCACAGAATTGCTGGATGGTTACTACCGCACGAACCGCCATGCGTTCAGATCGCAACTCAAAATTACCCAAGATTGGTCCTTTTACCTGGGTCATTTTCAATAAGCTTAAAGTCCTCTTGGGCAGTAAAGTTGATTTCGAGAAATACGTAGACTATCAGCACACAGTACCAAACAAGGTTACGGAAAATGCACAAGTAGAAGTTTCGATGGATGAAATTAAACGAACATCGTTTCTTGACGTTTCGCATGAGCGCAAACTGCAGAAAAAGGCTGATGACCATTACCGCCACGACGATTATTATAACCTTTAATCTCGAGTACTATATATCATGAGAGTGGCTATGATCGGATTGCGAGGGATTCCTTCTCGTGATGGGGGCGTGGAAGTTGCGGTAGGTGAACTAGCACCAAGATTGGTAAGCTTGGGTATTCAAATGGTAGTCTACTGCCGTACACCCTATGTGAAGGACAGGTTGAAGTCTTACCGTGGTGTCGAGCTAGTCAATCTACCAACTATCAATAATAAGCACTTCGAAGCTTTTATCCACACGTTGCTTTCAACAGTACATGCCCTCCTCATTAATAGGATTGATATTATTCATTATCACGCCTTGGGAAATGCTCTGTTTAGCAGAGTGCCAGGATTGTTTAGTAAAAAAAGTGTAGTGACTATGCATGGCTTCGATTATGAGAGAGAAAAGTGGTCCAAATTTGCGAAAATGGTTTTACGGTTTGGTGAGATACAGGCAATTCTGCATGCTGATTCAATAATTTCAGTATCTCAAAAAATCAAGAGGGAACTAGCAGAGCGTTATGGTAAAAAAGCTGTTTGGATACCCAATGGTATACCAAAAATGCCCCCAGGAAGGACAAATAGCAATATACCTTATATATTATTCTTGAGTCGCCTTGTTCCCGAAAAGGGAACCCATACTTTGATCAGAGCATTCAAAAATGTCGAGTTTAATGGATTGTTACTTATAGTTGGGGGGGGAACGCATACTGAGAAATATGTTGAATCTTTAAATTCTTTAAAGAAGGGTGATCCTCGAATAAGACTTTTAGGGCCTAAATATGACCAAGAAAAATCTGATTTATTGCACAATGCCATACTGTTTGTGCTACCTTCAACTATTGAGGGAATGCCCATCGTACTCCTAGAAGCAATGTCGTTTGGAACTCCGGTATTAGTGAGTGACATCCAAGAGAATGTGGATGTAATTCAGAGAGTAAGTGGTGATATTGGATACTACTTCAGGGCTGACGATGTTGATTCTCTCACAGTTACTCTTCGAAAGTTATTGCAGGACCCTTCAAAAATGGATTCGATTGCCAGCAAAGCAAAGTATGTTACTAAAGAGCTGTATAATTGGGATCGGATAGCCTCTCAAACCTTTGAAGTATATCAAGAGTTGACTCAATAATACATATTAATATCCGTGATACAATTTAGTTTGTTATTACCAGTCAAATTTACCCTGGAGAATTTCTTTCAATCTTTCGATTATGTCTTGTTATAAATAATACCCTTAATAATTTTTATACACAATTGGTCTTTGCGAAATTCCTTGAATGCATTGGAATTAATAGAATAGTACCACCATTTAGGTAGCTTATCACATGTCCCGGGCAAAAAAAAGCCCCGAAATATTTCGAGGCTTTATATGTATAAATTTAATTAATATTGATTAAAAAAGAGTACTAATATCATAACTCAGGTAAAGGCCAGCATTTATCCAGGCAACGCTATTACTGGTAGAATCATCACCTAATTCGGCTCCTGAGTCTAAAGTAACATTAGCACGTAGATATGGTTTAGCAACGAGTGGAATGCCTGGGATGGCGTAGCTAAAAGTTGCACCAGCAGTTCCACCTAGGCTAGCTCCGAAGTATCCGCCACCAATTTCAGCAGATAAGGCTCCTTGAGCTGTCTCCAATAACGCAGTGTTTAATGTAGCAATAGCTACCAAACCACTATAATCACCACCAAAATCATACATGCCAATTTCAGCTCCAACACCAATTTCGAAAGGTCCCACTGCAAAACCAAATGGGGTTGCAGCGATTAAACCAAAAACTGGTGCACCTTCACCAGCTGCCATACCGGAGCTCATCCAGGCCGGATAACCACCCATTAATCCAACAGTGTATCCAATCATAGCAGATCCACTGGTCACTTCCGTTTCCATCGTACCTTCTTCAGCCAGCATGGCTTCTAAAGCATCGCCCGCATCTTCTTCAACAACAGCTTCTTCAACGACGGTTTCCGTTTCGTCCATGAGCATTTCGTCCATGGCCATGGTGTCAACAACAGCAGAATCTGCTACCATCTCAGTTGCCATTTCTTCAGCAGGTGCTTCCATAGCTTCCTGACCGAAAGCTGCGACAGCAAAAACCAGAATAAATAGTAAAGAAAAACGTTTCATGTTTCCTCCAAAGTTTTTCATTTTCTTAAGGTCAGGATGACCCAATTTTTAATAATTGATCTCGAGATACCCCCATCGAGGTCATATAGTTCTCGATAACGCGTAAATAATACACTTTTAGCCACCTAAAAGCAACGTCAATCCATTGTTTTATAAGGTTATTTCAATTGACCATGGCGAAGCTCAAAGAACATAGACCAGGGCTGTAAAATGAATCCGAATCGAGGGGATGAATTCCGATGATCAAAGGTTCTAATATCATCGTTATTCCCATAACGTTGTGTCATAAAATAATCTCCAGCATGCAAATTGATAATAGTGAGAATTTGCCTATACTGAAATGCTTACCACCTAACTTTAGTTAGGTGTGTCCCACACCCTAATAAATCTTTGGAGAACATGACCCTAAACCTATATTGCCGTGCCAAATTTTGACTACAAGTCATTGAACGGTAATTCGCTCTCCTTCGACAGGCTCAGGATGACGCGAATTAGGACTTTTGCTAGTTCCATGATCGAGCCTGCCTTGAAAAGAATTTATTCCCATATCATTTATGGGAAATATGACAAATGAAAAGGATTGATCCTTATGTCTGGACCTTTGCGGATGCGTGTCTTTCTGGTTGTTCTCCTGGTAGGAGCCGCTGCCTATATGTTGAGAGATACCATTAGCTATT
>Ga0233431_1002721_pt1 | contig 23615 bp, 30 predicted proteins | sample SI_118_April2016_FD_179867 | JGI IMG/M metagenome (GOLD analysis project Ga0233431, IMG submission 179867) | Seawater microbial communities from Saanich Inlet, British Columbia, Canada - SI_118_April2016_200_MG | ecosystem: Environmental > Aquatic > Marine > Inlet | place: Canada: British... | reverse complement strand
CTGAAATTTTGTTCAAAATTTACCCAAGTTTGTGCAAGAATTATTATTCATAATTTTAGAAGAATTAATTATTTTGAGAGTATTTAGAGTTTATACGCAAGGTCTATTTCTACAAAACCTTTATAAAGCAACCCAAGTTAAATTTATTATGGTAGCAAAAGTACTTGACGCAACGGAAATGAGACTTGGAACATTTATTCTTTTAGATGGCGTTGCTCATCAAGTTAAAAAAATGGATGTTTCTAAAACAGGAAAACATGGACATGCAAAAGTTAGATACGAAGCTACAAATATTATGAGTGGTAAGAAAAAAGTAGCAGTTGTTCCTGGACATGATAAATTCGAAGTTCCAATGATTGACAAAAGAGCTGCTCAAGTTTTATCTGTTGCAGATGATACAGCAACATTAATGGATAGTGAAAGTTTTGAAAATTTCGAGTTACCAATTCCCGAGACAGTAGAAGGTGTTACTGAGGGTGGAAGCGTTGAATATTGGGATGTCGAAGGCGATAAATTAATTAGAAAGGCTATGTAATTTTAAGATGGAATTAAGATATCATATTTCTGTAGAACACAATTCTTTATTGGGAGAACCAACATTAACTGAGAGGGGTTTTGGAAGTCTTTTGTATACATCCGATAGAGAACAGGAGATAAGAAGCTTGGCAAAAAGAATGGCTAAAGAACGTCCTGGACAAAATTTGAGATTAATTCCATATGTTGGAGATACTACAGCTACAAGATTAAGGCAATTTTGATAAAAAGCCTTTTAAACCCTAATTTAGACTTATATTTATGGCAACAAAAATACCTGCAGCACAAAACCGTTTAATGAAAAACGCAGTTGTGTGTAAAGTTTGTAAGCACAAGATGAAATTAGACAATTTAAAAATCTTAGCTGGGAAAGCAGCTTGTAGAAAATGTAAGTCTAAAGATTTTAGACCAATGAGAAAGAAATAGATTTAATTCTGGAATACGGGAAATAAGTGGTGGGAAAAGATAAAAATGGAACCAAGAAAAGAAACATTGCAAGGAAAACGAATTTTATGGTTGGATGCCGAAGGGGAAAAGGCTTGCATCGGGACAGCCATCTATCTAGAAAATATGGGCTGTGAAGTAGATATTGTTCAAGATAGGATTTCTGCACAAAAAAAATCTGAACGTGTGGATTATGATCTTCTAATGGTAGAGCCATACCCAGATTATTTATCTAGGGGGAAAATAGCTGCAGAAAGAATGAAACATTTTATGGAAGATAGGAATAAAAGCATTAATGTCATTGTGGCCTCTAGCCAGGAAGAAGAATGGTTAAATAATGCAGGCATCGAAAGGGGAACCCATTACAGGGATTTTCATTCCAAGCCGTGGTATGAATCCATAATAAGATCTTCAATTGAGGAGCATCTAAGAAAAAGTCATTAACCTTATAAACCTAGAACCATAATCTCAATTATAATAAGATGGTAGAATTTTGGATATATGATGTTGCATTTTTGGCCCTATTCGTAGTTGCTATAAGCTATTTTTTAAAGAAACACGATAAAACATTAGACAAAGAAGGCTGGATGTATATGTATAGAACCCAATGGGCAGTAAACTTGATTAATTATATAGGAACCAAATATAGGAAAATTTTGTCACCATTAAGATATCTAATTGTAGCTGTTGGCTATTTATTGATGGCCGGAATTCTATATCTTTTTGGACTAACGGTTTTCAAGTATATAACTGATCCATTAATTAGCGAAATGATTAAAGCTCCTCCGGTAGCACCGCTGATTCCTTATTTCCCACAATTATTTGGGATGCAAAGCTTCTTCCCTAATTTTTATTTTACTTATTTCCTAATTGCAATTGCAATCGTGGCATTCGTACACGAATTCAGCCATGGGATCTTCATGAAATTCTCTAAAATCAAAATCAAGTCTACCGGGATTGTATTCCTCGGTCCAATTTTAGGAGCATTTGTTGAAGAGGATAAAAGAAGTTTTGACTCCAAAGGTAAATTTAACAGACTAAGTGTTTTAGGGGCTGGTGTTTTCGCAAATTTAGTTACTGGTTTAATTTTCTTGCTTTTAGCCTGGGGACTTTTTCACGCAGCCTATTCATCCAATGGGTATATGATGACAGACTACGCAAGCACAATTATACCAACAGCTTCCATTCTTAATATAACAAACTATTCCGAAAGTCTTTTATCAATTAACAGCACCGAGGGCAACTATCTTTGGCCAAAAAACACTGATTTTATGCAAACTGAAAATTACACAAAAGTGTATCTAGATTCACCTGCTATTCAAAAGGGCATTGAAGGGAACATAATTTTATTTAATGGAGAGAAAATACAGAATCGAGATTCCTTATATGATTCGTTTGATTCTCTAAAGCCAGGGGACCAATTAATACTAAAGACTGTTTTAGATGATGGGCGTGAAAACTATTATGGGGTTACCTTAGCGGAACATCCACTCGACAAAGAGAAGGCATTTTTAGGGATAAGGGGTGGCGGAATTGACCCAAAAGCCAGCCTTAAAGAATTCAGTATCTACTCCCTTGTATTATATCTAAAGGGGTCTGCTGTTGACTATCAACCAAAATATTCTTTCTTCGGATTCTTATTTGTCTTGTTATGGTGGGTTGCAATAATTAATTTCCTAGTAGCTCTCTTTAACATGTTGCCATTAGGAATATTAGATGGTGGACAATTCTTTTATGTAACTGTTCTAAGTATTACAGGTAGTGAAAAATGGGCTAAACGAACTTACACCTTCCTTGGAAAAATAATATTCTTAGCCTTCATCGCCATAATGGCAGTTTGGGCATGGAGAATTTTAATTCTTCCAATGTTTTAATATAAATTAACTTACAGTAATTGGAGATATTACACAAAAAACAATAATTACAGGGAACTTCCATCCGAATAAATAAAATTATTTTTCATCAATTCAATAAACTTATCAAATTTTGCATTTCCTTTAAATAATATTAAATCAATTAGATCCTTGTTGTAAATTGCAATAGCATAAATAGTGCCACCCCCTGTATTAAAAGAAGTTCTAGTGGTTACAAATTTGCCATAAACAACATCTTTATTTGGATAGGCCAACCCCTCCTCATACTCATCAAGAGACGCAGTGATTTCATCCAAAATATAAACCACAGAAACATCTGATTTTATTTGAAAATACATAAAATCTTCTTGGTTGTCAAGCCTGTTGATTATTCCCTTCGCCATAATAAAAAGAAATTATTGTACTATATAAAATTATTTGCAGAAAAACGCTGTCGAAACAAATTGATAACCATTATCTCAAGATAACCTTATCGCCTTTCATACAACTTTCTTCCCATAAAAAACATCATTCAACTTAGAAACCAAATTTCTATCTGGGACTAAATCTATTGGACTTAGTTGTGATACAACCTTGTATTTTTGATCAACATTATAGTTATCTTTCATTGTATAAACTAGACGAAATTAAACTATATAAAATTATTCTAGAACACTAGCCTTCACAATCTTCACTTCTTCAACAGGTCTATCTTGTGCACCTGTTTGAACTGCGGCAATCTTATCAATTACATCCATTCCTTCAACAACTTCTCCGAAAACCGGATGTTTACTGCTTGGAGATTGCATATTATCCCAATCTAGGAATGTATTATCTACTAAATTAATAAAGAATTGACTTCCGCCACTACTTGGGCCAGAATTAGCCATAGATAAGCTACCTCTAACATTACTTGGACCTTTCACAAATTCATCATCAATCGTATAACCAGGCCCGCCCATTCCAGTTCCAGTAGGGTCTCCACCTTGTATCATAAAGTCAGCAATTACTCTGTGAAATATAATCTCATCATAGAATCCTTCTTTTACTAATTTTTCAAAGTTCCCTGCGGTAATTGGCATTTTATCTGTATAAAGTTCAATTACGATATCTCCTTGATTTGTCCCAAGTTTTACTTTTGTATTTGTCATATATAAATAATATAAAATTCTTTTTTAAATGTTACTGACTTAAATTCTTTTAATCGAATAAATACTAACTTCTTCAACTGGCCAGTTCTGCATATCATTCGGTGTTGTTCCAGTTTTAACCTGCTCAATTGCATCCACCACTTCCTTACCAGAAACAACTTCCCCGAATACTGCATAACCGGGATTAGATACTGTATAATCTAGAAAATTATTGTCTTTAGTATTAATAAAAAATTGAGAGGTTGCAGAGTCCATAGCATTTGTTCTAGCCATAGCAATTGTGTATTCAGTATTCTTAAGACCGTTATTCGACTCAAGCTTAATTGGTGCTTTTGTAGATTTTTGTGCCCCAGAGCTATCAAATCCACCACCTTGGATCATAAAGTCTGGTATAACCCTATGGAAAACTAAATCATCGTAAAATCCATCATCCACATAAGATAAAAAATTCTCAACAGTGGTCGGGGAATCTGCTGGATAAAGTTCAATGATAATATTCCCATGACTTGTTTCTATTTTTACCCTTTCACTCTGATTTGTCAAACTCATTACCGCAAAAAGTAGAATCAATACTACGGCAAAACACGATAGCCCTATAATTATGATATTCCTTTTTCGCTCAGTATCAACCTTTGTCTTTTTCACCATAGAAAAGTAAAATCAACTTCATTTAAAAGTTTATCCGAAAAGTCTTTAAATGGCTAAAACCGATTAATTAAACCAGTAAGACTTTTCTTTTTTTAATAAACATGGTAAAAAATATCAAAATTCAAGGAGCAAGGGAACATAATCTAAAGGATATTAGCTTGGAGCTCCCACGAGAGAAATTTATAGTGATAACAGGCCTTTCTGGTTCTGGGAAGTCTACTCTAGCATTTGACACACTATACGCAGAAGGACAAAGAAGATATGTCGAAAGTTTGTCGGCTTATGCAAGACAATTCTTGGGAGTTATGAATAAACCAGATGTAGATGCAATAGAGGGCTTGTCGCCTGCAATTTCAATTGAGCAGAAAACGACTAGTAAAAATCCCCGATCCACGGTTGGGACAATAACTGAGATATATGATTATTTAAGACTCTTATTTGCACGAGTCGGAACACCACATTGCCCTAAACATAAAATATTAATTGATTCACTTAGTCCCCAAAAAATAGCAGACAACATTGCGTCAAAATTCTCAGAAGAAATCACAGTCTTGTCCCCACTAATTAGCCAAAAAAAGGGAACACATGAACAAACAATCAAAGATCTTAACCAGGAAGGGTATACAAGGGTTAGGGTAGACAAAAAAATATATAGAACTGATGAGGAAATTAAATTAGCTCGGTATAAAGCCCACGATATAGAATTAGTGATAGATAGAGTTTCAACTCTTGAAAAAACACGATTGACAGAAGCTATAGAAAAAGCCGTTAAGAAGTCAGCCAATGGGCTAGTGGCAGTTTTGGATAGCAATGGGGGGAAGCACATTTATTCAACAATAATGGCATGTCCAAAATGTGGATTAGCATTTGAAGAATTACAACCAAGGATGTTCTCATTTAATAGCCCATTTGGAGCATGCCCAGAATGCCATGGATTAGGTGTAAAAACAGAATTCGACCCAGATCTTATTATTCCAGATAAAGATCTAGCTCTAATTGATGGAGCTATTAAGTTATACGGGAAAATGGATAACAGCTGGAGAATCCAACAATTAGCAGTAGTTGGTAAAAAATTCGGGTTTGATACATTAATACCAATCAAAAAATTTACAGATAGTCAATACGAGACTTTAATGCATGGCTCAGATGAGCCAATCTATGGTAAATGGTCTTCCGGCGCGAATATGGATATGAATGATGGGTGGGAGGGATTAATCCCGCAAAGTGAAAGATTGTACAAGCAAACAGAGTCAGATTATAGAAGAAGGCAATTGGAAAAATTCATGAGAAGTAGATCATGTCCATCTTGTGAAGGTAAAAGGCTAAAAGATAAAATACTCTCAGTCACAATTAATAATAAATCAATAGTTGATATAACTGATATGCCAATTTCGAAATGCCAGGATTTTTTCAAGACTCTAAAGTTAGACGCAAAATCTGAAGAGATAGCAAAATTAGTCCTAAAAGAAATTCGAGAAAGATTGAATTTTCTAACAAGTGTTGGTCTTGGATATCTAAATCTATCTAGGAAAGCCGGAACATTGTCAGGCGGGGAGGCCCAAAGAATTAGATTGGCTACTCAAATTGGAGCAAACTTAATGGGCGTTATGTATATTTTAGACGAGCCGTCAATTGGACTTCACCAAAGAGATAATAGGAAGTTGATAGAAACACTTCACAAACTACGAGACTTAGGAAACACCTTAATTGTAGTAGAACATGATGAGGATACTATTAGGGCCGCTGATTACGTTGTAGATATGGGACCTGGGGCAGGAATCCATGGCGGAGAAATAATCGCACAAGGGACTCCAAAGCAAATTGAAAAAAATAAAAAATCCATAACTGGGCAATACCTATCTAAGGAAATAACAATTGAAGTTCCAACCAGAAGGAAACAAAATAATCAATTCATCCACTTAAACGGGTGCAGTGAGAATAATCTAAAAAATATTGACGTAAAAATACCAACAGAAGTTATGACTTGTATCACTGGAGTTTCAGGTAGTGGGAAGTCAACTCTTGTAAATGAAATTCTGTATAAGGGACTTATGCAAAAATTACACGGATCAAAAGAAAAACCAGGTAAGCATAAAGGCATAACACTTGACAAAGCAATTGATAAGGTAATTATAATTGATCAGTCGCCAATCGGAAAAACTCCACGGAGTAATCCAGCAACATATACTAAATTATTCGATGAAATAAGAACGCTATTCGCTTCTACTAAAGAATCCAAAGTCCGTGGATATGGGCCCGGAAGATTTTCATTCAATGTCCCAGGTGGAAGGTGTGAAAAATGTTCAGGAGACGGAACTATAAAAATAGAAATGAATTTCTTACCAGACGTATACGTTGAATGTGAAGAATGTAAGGGTAAAAGATATAATAAAGAGACTCTGCAAGTAACATACAGTGGGAAAAATATAGCAGAAGTTCTAGCACTAAGTGTTGAAGAAGCATTGAAAGTATTTGAGAATGTTTCAGGGATCAGAAATAAACTAGAAACCTTAAGCAAGGTTGGTCTAGATTATATTAAGCTTGGACAAAGCGCAACAACATTATCAGGAGGAGAATCCCAAAGAATAAAACTAACTCGAGAATTAGCCAAAAGAGCGACTGGGAAAACATTATACTTATTAGATGAGCCAACAACTGGACTTCATTTTCATGATGTAAGAAAACTACTTCGAGTAATTGAGGGGTTAGTCCAGAAGGGAAGCACTATGGTTATAATTGAACATAATTTAGATGTGATTAAATACGCTGATTACATAATTGACTTAGGCCCAGAGGGTGGAGAAGGTGGCGGAGAAATAATTGCCACTGGTACACCAGAAGAAGTAGCGAAAGTAAAGAAAAGTTATACGGGTAAATTTCTAAAAAAAGTCTTAGATAAAAATTAACTTTGGGTATTAGTTTCTTTAAGTAAAATATTCATTTCTTCAGATAGAAATTTCTTTATGTAATCTTTATGTTGAATAAATGTCTTTTTACCCGTCCACCTCAATACCTTATCTGGAGATGTTTCTCCAGTCAATATTTTTTCGATACCAGATATAAACATGGGTCTCATGCCAGTCTTTATTGCATCCGCCTCTAATTCTCCCCTTGAGCAGTGTCCTGATCCTATTGCGTCTCTTGAGCTATCCTCTATATCCCAATATTCAATCATTGCCTCCCTCCCTGAAAATAGGGGGACGGCATCTGGATCAAATTTATCAACAGGAGTATCGGATGCTCCGAAAACATGAAATTGCCCAAGGGGATAACAATCTTCCCCCATTAAATTATTCAAAAATTCCCCACCGTCCATTACTTTTAGTAATTTCAAATCATCTTCTGTCAAATTACCATCTTGAATTTTTTGGATATATGTTGGAGAAAATTTTCTAACCAATCTTTGGGAGACAACTCCCTCTAAATTATCAGCTAGGATCAAGGGAGAAACACCCATTTCCAACATTCTTCCAGGGGCAGAAGTGGAACTATTCGCATGCAATGTGCTTAATACGAGGTGCCCCGTCATTGAGGCCTGTGTGGCAATCTCAGCAGTTTCAGGATCTCTTATCTCACCTATTAGTAAGACATCTGGATCTTGTCTCAGTGCATGTCTAAGATAATTAGAGAATGATATGCCAATTGCATCATTCATTTGTACTTGCTGAAGGCCATCCATACGTATTTCCACTGGATCTTCAGCTGTTATTATTTTTCTATCTATTGTATTAAGCTTATTTAAAATTGCATACTGAGTCGTAGTCTTACCACTCCCAGTTGGACCAGTTACTAACACCATGCCCTTTGGCTTATCACAAACCGCCTGGACTCTCTCTAAATCATAAGCTGGGAACCCAAGATCTTCCAACCCCTTAAATGCCCCTCTCTCCATTACCCTCAAAACAACATTCTCAAATCCGCTAACCACAGGGGCCGTAGAGACTCTCAAATCAAAATCTGGAGATTTACCATCTTTAATTAAAGCCGATTGGACTGTCATCCTCCCATCTTGAGACCTTCTTTTTTCTTCAATTTTCATATTACATCTATTTTTTATAACAGCAACAACTCCCTGGTAAGTTTTAACATCCTTTATTGCTTTTGGATATTCTTCCAACTCTCCATCAATTCTTCCTCGGGCTCTAAACTTACTACCTGTCGCCTCAAAATGCACGTCAGTTGCCCCTCTTTTCATGAAATATCTTAATGTCCTATTTACTATTTGGTTGGGCACTGAATGTTCGTCATGAATAGCATCCTCAACCCTGCCCTTATTCTCAACGCTAGCAACATAATCCTCAACCTCAGATGGATTTTTTACATAAGGCAAAAGTTTACTCATTATATCCTTGTCTACCACTCGCACTTCCAAACTAGTGCTATGCACACCCCTAGCCCGCATACCGCTTGGGATAATATCGCTAAAAATTCAGGCACTGATATTTGTAAATCTTCACCGGTCACGAATTCACCGTATACATCGCCATCGAGCATAACAACCAACTCACCGCCCTCTCTGTCATAAAGATAAGGCAAGACCCCTTTATCATAAAGATAATTGATTGATTCTGGGCAAAAATATTCTGCTTTGTCCTCCGCATTCACGACTCCCCTATCCATCATCGAACTCATGTACGATCTAATTTCTTCTAAGCCTGCAATTTTAGCAGTTTCCGATATATCTTCACTGCTATTTTTAACACCATAAAGACCTTCTCCCTCGGGTGTTTCATCAGATTCACTTGGTACCATAATAAAGAATAACCTCATGTTCCCTTATATAGATTTATATGGTTAAACAATACAATCAACGCACAAATTAAATACTTGTTGAATCAAATGGTAATTTCTAATAATACAGGACAATGGTCAGAGCCTAAGATATCATTTAATATGTCCGCATCTTTTATTCTATTCTTTAAAGATTTACTAACTACAAAATAATCTATTCGCCACCCAACATTATTAGCCCGGGCATTTGCCATGTAAGTCCACCAAGAATATTTAATCTTGTCTGGGTTTTGTTCTCTAAATGTATCAATAAATCCTGAACTCAAAATATCAGAAAATCGCCCTCTTTCCTTATCTGTAAATCCTGGACTTCCTGGTTTAGTTGCAGTAGTCTTGTTCCCCGCAGGCCTTGCAATATCAATCTCATCATGTGCAACATTTAAGTCACCGCAAAAAATTACTGGCTTATCTAGAGATTTTAAAAATTTTAAAAATTGTTTATCCCATTTGTCATATCTAAAATTTAATCGCTCAAGACCCCTTTTCGAATTCGGAGTATAAACGTTGACTAAATAAAAATCTTCAAATTCTAATGTAATAACACGCCCCTCTTCGTCAATTAACCCAATCCCGTTTTTAACACTCAACGGCTTTATTTTTGAGAATATTGCGACACCTGAATACCCTTTTCGTTCAGCAGAATTCCAATAATGATTTTCATATTGGGATAATTCCATGTCTACTTGATCCGGATGAGCTTTTACCTCTTGCAAACATAATATATCTGGATCTTCATTATCCACAAACTCCAAAAAACCTTTTCCAATACAGGCCCGAATTCCATTAACATTCCAAGATATAATCTTCATTAAAACAATTCGGATTTCAAGTTATTAAAGATTGCCCAACTTTATAAAGTTATATTGATTATCGTATAAATGATAGATTTAAAACAAATCCCAACAAATCCCGGATGCTATTTGTTCAAAAACAAAAAGGATAAGATAATTTATATTGGAAAGGCAAAAAACCTAAAGAAAAGAGTTTCAAACTACTTCCAAAAAAAAGATCATGATCCAAAAACAAGACAGCTTGTAACAAATATCGCCTCGGTGGAATTTTTCATAACCGACAATGAAATAGAGTCTCTCTTGCTGGAAAATAATTTGATAAAGAAGCACAAGCCCAAGTATAATATCAATTTAAAAGATTCGAAAAGATATGCCTACATAAAATTAACTTCTGAAGAATTTCCTCGACTTTTACTAGCGAGGGAAAGAAAAGAAAAAGCTAAATATTTCGGGCCATTTATTTCAGGTGCCAAAAGAGATCATGTCCTGCAAACTCTTAGAAGAACATTCAAAATTAGAACATGCAATAAATTACCAAAAAAAGAATGTTTAAGATATTCCTTGGGGTTATGTTCCGCTCCGTGCATAAAAAAAATATCAAAGGCAAACTATTCAGAGGATATCCATTCAGCGGAGATGGTTCTTCGTGGGAAAACTAATAATCTGAATAAAATTCTCTTCGATAAAATGAAAAATTCATCAAGTAAATTAAATTTTGAGAGAGCAATGGAATATAAAAAACAACTTGAGTCATTAAAATATCTAAAAGAAAAACAAATAATGGAAAGGCAAAAAAATTATGATGAGGATTTAATAGATTATATAATAAAAGATGATATAGTATTTCTAACTTTATTCAACTCTAAAAAAGGTATACTTGAAAACAAACAAGATTTTGAATTCGATATAACAAAGGATATACTGGAGCAATTTATAAAAATGTATTATTCTGATAACAAAATTCCAAAAGAAATAATAATTCCTCACAAAATAGATCCATCAATAAAAGAATACTTAGGGGAAATAAAAAAACAAAAGGTGATATTGACAGTCCCTAAAACCGGAGAAAAGAAAAAATTATTAAATTTGATAAAAACTAATATTGAATTAAATATATCAGGCAAGGAGAAAAGAATAGAAGATTTAAAGAATGTCTTAAATCTAAACGAAACTCCCAATATAATAGAGTGTTTTGATATATCACACCTGTCGGGTACAAAAACAGTAGCTTCTATGGTGCAATTCAAAAATGGGAAAGCGAATAAATCAAACTATAGAAAGTTCAGGATAAGGGAAACTCATGGTATTGATGATTACGGTTCACTAAAAGAAGTTGTAAGGCGAAGATATACAGGTCTTATAAAAAATAAATTGCCAATGCCAGATTTAATAATAATAGATGGTGGGAAGGGCCAACTAAGTTCATGTATTGAAGAATTAGAAATATTAAAAATAACTACTCCAATAATTTCCATTGCAAAAAGAGAAGAAGAAATATTCACTCCAAATAATCCAGAATCAATAATATTAGACTCAAAACAACCTGCAATTAACTTAGTAAAGGAAATTCGAGATGAGGCGCATAGGTTTGCAATTAACTATAATAGGCTACTTAGAAGAAAAGAGATGTTGGACTGAGGGGATCAAGCTTATTTGTACTTAACTTCGATACCGTGTTTTATTGCAAATTTTAGTGCAGATGGAACGTAAATTTTATTTATCATCTGTTTACTTTCTTCAAAATATACTTCCAGCTCCCCGTCTTCTACTAGGATTACTCCTTTATGGTCCAGAGTATAAATCCACCCGTCAGTATCTTTAAACTTGCCTTTTTCCAATATCTCTAGAGTCCAAGGGCCATTATTCTTTCGTCCAAAACTTGCAATTGAGTCATCCCAGCTAATCAGCATGACAGCCGCAATTCCAATTTCGGGTGAAGCATATACCCTGGGCTTCGTTTGGTCACTACGTCTAGTTATGGCTCTTGGTTCGAGAACTTTAATATTACCCTCAGGGCTACCATGGAAATAATTATTTACCATTTATACTGGTTCAAAAGATATCAAATATATAAATCTTCAGATTATCTAATCAATAAATATATGAAAACCCTTATATTCATACAAATTAACTAATAATATGGAAGATAAACAAAAAAAATTCAAACTAGTAAGCAACTATAAGCCTCAGGGGAGCCAGCCAAAGGCAATCAAATCTCTACTAAAAAACATAGAGGCAGGGAAAAAGAGTCAAACACTTCTAGGTGTTACGGGCTCAGGTAAAACTTTCACAATGGCAAACGTTATTGCTAAAACGAATAAACCGACATTAATTATTGCACATAATAAAACTCTAGCTGCTCAATTATACGAGGAATTCAAAGATTTTTTCCCGGAGAACAGAGTTGAATATTTTATTTCATATTATGACTACTACCAACCAGAGTCATACTTGCCCGCAAAAGATCAATATATAGAAAAAGATTCCGCTATCAACCCTAGAATAGAAATGATGAGGCACGCAACTACTGCTAGTCTTAGGTCTAGGCGGGATGTGATAGTGATTGCTTCGGTCTCATGTATATATGGGCTTGGAAACCCAAAATATTATTCCTCATTGGGGTTAGATCTAAAGGTGGGAGAAAAGATATCCAGAGACAAACTAATTAGAAAATTAGTAGACAGCTTGTATGAAAGAAATGATATCGACCTCAACTGGGGTAAGTTCAGAGTGAATGGAGACACAATAGATTTTATTCCAGGATATATGAATAACATAATCCGAGTTGAATTATTTGGTTCAGTTATAGAAAGAATAACAGAACTAGATCGGATAACTAACGAACCTGTAGAAAAATTAGATTATTTTTATGTATACCCTGCGAAACATTATGTTGTTCCTGAATCAGTCTACGAAGGGGCGATAGTAGGGATAGAAGATCAATTAGAACTTGACCTAAAAGAAATCAAAGATCCATTAATTGCCCACAGAATAAAGCAAAGAACAAAATTTGACATAGAAATGATAAAGGAAACTGGAACATGCAAGGGAATTGAAAACTATTCTAGACATTTTGATGGAAGGAGTTCTGGAGAACAATCTTTTTGTCTATTAGATTATTTTGGAGAAGATTTTATGATTATGGTTGATGAAAGCCATAGAACGATACCTCAGGTTGGGGGAATGTTTAATGGGGACCGGGCTCGAAAAACAAATTTAATCGACTATGGATTTAGATTAACTAGTGCCTATGATAATCGACCATTAAAATTCAATGAGTTTGAAAAATATATGGAAAACAACCATACGATATTTGTCTCCGCTACACCAGGTGCATATGAATATGCCTCCTCTGCAGATATAGTGGAACAAATTATTAGACCTACTGGATTAATTGACCCCGTCGTAGAGATTAGACCACTTGGGAAACAAATTTTAGACGTTGAAAAAGAAATCAAAAAAGCCATTAAAGATAACAGTAGAATTTTACTGACAACATTAACCAAAAGAATGGCTGAGGAAATAACTGACTACCTAAGTGAGAGAGGTATTAAAACTAGATATATGCATAGTGAAATTAATGCCTTCGAAAGAACTGAAATAATAAGAGAATTGCGATTAGGGGAATTTGACTGCCTAGTCGGAATAAATCTACTGAGGGAGGGCCTAGACATCCCCGAAGTAGGTCTTGTGGGTATACTAGATGCTGATAAAGAGGGATTTTTACGAGATGCGAAGAGCTTAATTCAAACAATTGGAAGAGCCGCTAGAAATTCAAAAGCGAAAGTAATTTTATACGCCGACAAAAAAACAGGATCCATCAAAGAAGCCATAAAAGAAACCTCTCGTAGAAGAAAAATCCAGATAGCTTATAATAAAAAACATGGCATAACACCGCAAACAATTCAAAAACCAATAAAGGAAAAACTGCTAGTCGTAAAAGACACTAAGCATATCCCAAAAGCAGAAATACCCAACCTAATCATAGAGTTGGATGCTGATATGAAAGAGGCAGCAGAACTACTAGAGTTCGAAAGAGCTATACAGATTAGAAATAAGATCAAGGAACTAGAGAAAAGGTTACTAGAGAAAAGTTAATAAACATTAAGCATAAAGTTATGCGTATGAGAGACGGAGAAATATTGTTTGGGAAAAAAGTTATAAATACAAGTGTAACGTCTGGTGATAATATCGCCACTTACCATACTCTGAGCAGTGGGAATATGGACCGTGACGCCCTTCAGAGGTTTTATCAAGCATATGAAATTCTAAGGTTACGGCGAGGCGACCAGCCTGGCTTTCTAATTCCAGACATCACACCAAGGAAATAATTCAATTGTAATCACCATTAAATTTAATAAGTTAAATTTAGATTTCTGTTTATGAATAAAGTAACAGAATCCACAATTCAAACATATAATCATACAGTAGACGAATATACTAGGAAAGTTGCCGATTTACATCATAAAAAAGAAGGATTATATTTTTTGTCACATCTACAATCTGGAGATTCTATTTTGGATATTGGATGTGGGTCCGCTAGAGATGCTTTAATATTTGCTAACAGGGGTTATGATGTAACTGGGATAGATTTGTCTGAAAAAATGTTAGATCGCGCTCGCGGAGATTGTCCAAATGCACAATTCCAGAATATGGATATGCGTCAACTACAATTTCCAGATTCACACTTTGATGGAGTATGGGCTGTGGCATCACTTTTACATATTCCAAAAGCAGAAATACCACAATGTCTACAAGAATCATATCGTGTCCTACAGGATGGTGGGATCGTCTATCTATCTGTTAAACAAGGGGAAGGGGAAGAATTCAAACCGGATCCAAGATATGGACCAAAGGCCGCTAAATTTTATTCATATTTCCAACCAGAAGAACTAACAGGATGGCTAAACAATGCTGGGTTTAATCTTTTAGAATGCAAAATAGAAAATTGGAATAACGACTATATTAAGCATCCCGAAATAAGAATTTTTGCCACAAAATAAAGGAATAATTAAATAGGCACCTCTCCAACTATAATTATGGAAGAAACTAAAAGAATAAATAAATATATATCTGATTCAGGATTTTGTTCTAGACGTGAGGCTGATAGACTAATTGATGCTGGACGAGTAACTATCAACGATCAAAAACCAGAGATGGGAATGAAGGTAAGTGAAAAAGACAGTGTTAAGGTAGACGGTAAATTAATCAATACAGAAAATAAACGAGTATATTTAGCATTTAATAAACCGACACTAGTTACTTGCACGACTGACACTAGGGATCCTGATAATATAATTGATTTTATTAAATACAATGAACGTATTTTCCCGATAGGGAGATTAGATAAAATGTCTGAGGGGTTAATTTTTCTAACTAATGACGGAGACATAGTAAACAAAATTCTTCGAGCAGGAAACGAACACGAAAAAGAATATCTTGTAAAAGTTAACAAGGAAGTCACTGATGAATTCATAAAAAAAATGGGCAGTGGCGTAAAGATACTCGATAAAACGACTAAACCATGTAAAATAAAAAAATGCGGAAACAACTCATTTAATATAATTTTAACAGAAGGACTAAACCGTCAGATCAGAAGGATGTGCGAAGCCTTCGATTATAAGGTCCTAAAATTAAAAAGGATTAGGATTATGAATATAGGATTAGACAACTTAAAAATTGGTGAATGGAGATATCTGAGTAGTGATGAAATCAATAAGATAATGGAAATGGTTAGTTCTTCAAAAAAAGTTGCTTAAGAAATTTATCTTCTCGGACAATCAGTGGTGGATTCTCTTGGAAATAAATGATCTGCAAGTTTCGCTATTTTTTTATAGTTATCCTGTCTCCTACTCTCTTCGATTAACCCCTTATATCTAACAAAATCATAAGTCCCATCTTCTTTTATAAATTGTTTATTATTCATCATGTGTTCTTTAAGAATCACGACTTCAAAAAGGTTGTTATATATTTTAAACACTAAATTCTAAAACGCCCCAACCGGCCATGACCCACCTCGCGCATTCTCACGGGATGTTATTTTTGTTTGCTTTATACTAATTAGTTGCTTTTATTTATAAGTCTTGTCGGTCTATTATGGAGTGACGGACTAAATCAAAAAAATATCCCAATAAGAACTTTTAAACTCGGAAACAGAAAAACCTATAAGTTTCTTGTATTCTTTAGAATCTATATTTGTCAGACTCTTTGTTAAGGCTTTATCTGCATCATTCATTACAGACATATAATCTTCTCTAAATCTTTTTGTAATTATCGTGGGAGGATAGTTCTCTAAATCCAATATATGATTTAATAGAATCCTTCCAGTTCTTCCATTTCCATCTGAAAATGGATGAATTTTCTCAAATTTATGATGAAATGTTGTTGCTAAAACCAAGGGATTAATTTTTCCACTATTCTTTTTATACCAATCAATCAAAATTTTCATATCAGCCTTGATGTATCTCATGGGGGTTGGTTTAAATGGTTGCCCGAAAATTTTAATATCATGCGTTCTAAAACCAACTCTTTTATCAATATTTTCAAGTAACATATCATGTATTTTGATAATTAATAGTTCATCAATTTTATTACGATTATCTTTTAGATATAAAATTGTTTTCTTGGTATTTTTTAGGTCGTAAATTTCTCTTAGAGTCTTGTCTTTTGGGATTTTATCTTTTCGGAATAATTCACTAGCATCCTTAAGATTAATAGTATTTCCTTCTATCGAAGTACTATTAACTGCAAAACTTAAAATGAAATTCTCAAAAGCCTCTTTTTGAGTTAACTCATTTAATTTTAGAAAATGTTTTTTATAATGGATAAGAATTGCATTGACCTCCTGTTGTTGTTCAGTAGATAGATTTTTATCTTTTTTCAGCTTTAATTTTTCAGCTTTTTCCAAATAAATATTTTTATCTAAGAATTTTTTTAATGTTTTGTAGGATTTCCTTATTTCACCCTTATGCACCTTTTCAAGGTTGTCTAGATTTATTTTTGATAAATCATCTCCGAGATTACATAAATCCTTCGTTATAACCTTATCATTTTTTCTTACAGATATCCTCAGGGTGTAGTATTTCTTTCCCCTAACTTTCTTAGTATGTATATACGCCATAAGTAATACAGCTTTCTTGATTATATAAATCTTCCCCTTACAATAAATATATTAAATGTAGGGGGAAGATTGTATCGAAATCATCTCAAATAATTATAATGTAGACAAAGTTGTAGACAAAGTATAATCTGTAGACAAAGAGCTCCCATAGGATCGGAACATTGCTCCAGACGCCCCAACCGGCCATAACCCACCTCGCGCATTCTCACGGGATGTTGTTTTTGTTTGCTTTATACTAATTGGTGGGTTTTATTTATAAGTCTTGTCGGTCTACTTGTGGGTGACTGGTTAGAAAATCGTTAGTTGGTTTAGTATAATAATCTTTATATATATAATTCATGTTCTATTCATTATGGAGGAGATAACTGGGGTAATTCAAGAATCCATACATCCTTTAATGAGAGAAATATTATTGGCAAGGATTGAATCTCTTGGAGAAGAAAATCTTATGAATATGAGACTTGTACATTTCAATAGTCTTAGCGAATTAAAAGAACATTATGAAGAATTAAAACCATTATATGCTTTTGTTCATGGTGTGAGATTTAGAGATCCAAATGTGGCGTATACTGAACTAACTGGTTATGAATCTCGAAAACCTTTCAAAAGAAATGAATTAATTCTTCAAGATCGGATGGGTGGAGAATGGTGTTGGGGGTCGGATAAGGCTATTCATCTGAAAAATCCAAAGACATGGCTTGGCTCAACAATCTCAAAATCATTCTCAGATCATGAAGTAATTGATATGGTTGTTGGAAGGGCAAATTTTGGAGCCACATTTAGTGGACCTGTTAGGCATATTGATATATCGGGATATAGGGGGAGGATTTCTAATCCTGGTCTAAGTAGAGAAAGAAATTGTGGAGTAATGCCCTCTTTTTCATATGCAAGAGCTTAGTTTTATTTCTTTTCAATTTTCAATTGATTAAATATATCAAGATGTAAAACCGTACCAACCGGGGTTAATACCTTTTTGGCATCCTGGAGAGAATTCAGCCCTTTCTCGTTTAGTTTAGTTATCATTCGATTTGTTGTTGCTAGATATTATATATAAGTCTTGTCGGTCTACTATTGGGTGACGGAAGGATAAAGGGTTACGCCCAAAAACCATCAATGTCACAAAGTACTAGAACGCCCCCACCAGGAATCGAACCTGGACACCCGAAGGTCCGGTTTTCTAGACCGGTGCAATACCATTATACGATGGAGGCTTAATAATAATAGACAAGAATGTAAGTTTAAAGGTTTTGTGATTAAACGCTTATTCTCCTATAGCAATCTCTTTTTGATCTATTAAAAATATTCATCCATCCTTCCTGGGTATAGGAAAAAATTCCAGGCTTTAGTGAATCAAAGGCGATTTGGGGAAGCTCTGGTAAATTGTCTGAGTTATGGTGTATTGGGACATATATTTTTCTATCATGCAACCCGGCCCTTTCCCACGCTTCTGAATCTAGATAGTTTTTATCTATTTTACTAGCATCAATTACCTGTACGTCATATTGTTCTAAATTGCCCAGCTTTTTTTCCTCTTCAAATTTTTCTTCTAAAAGTTTTTTGAAAAAATTACAGGTCTCTCGCCTACTAACTTCCGTATTTCCTACGATAAGTAGTCTTAAGTCACTAGGTTTTTCACTAACATTATCGAACAATGGATGCCATATCCCTAATCCTTTAAAATCTTCGATTCCTGCCATTTATTAAGTGACTATGGGTTGTTTTTAAAATTAACTAACATACGAATTATAATAGTTCTAAAACTATTGGTTTGCCATTACGAAAATAACGGGGAACAGCTCTTTCCTTTTCGCCTTCTTCAAAAGCTTGTCTATATAATTCAGCAACTCTTTGCTGATGAAGATATGATCTATATTTGTCTAAATCATATACATTATCTCCAATTTTGACATCACTAAATGGTATAGCTTTATACATACGCCCACGCCAGGAGTCGAACCTGGGCGCCCCGAGGGGCCAAGAGTTCCAGTCTTGTGCAATACCGTTATGCGACGTGGGCAATAAACTCAATAAACTAATAGAAGAATATTTACTTTTAAAACTAACGTTATAACTCGAAAACACAATTTAGGCAAATTTAATTATAATTTTTATAAGAACTAGAGTATCTACTCATTTTATACCCATTATCTGCACTGTATGGGGAAACTTGACTTGGCTCTAAATAAAGATTTTTCTTGTCTGTCAAACTTTCCTTCCTTTCAAACATAAACGGGCTATTATCTACTACCATAAATTATATACTCTTATCATTTCTTTTAAATTTTTGTATACTACTGTGAGGATGATCCCTAGATAAAAAAACGCCCATACCCCGAACCTTGAAAAGGTTCTTGTGCCGGGAGCTTTAGCGAGACGGTATCGAACTTGTTTGATGAGGAAAACGCCCATACCCCGAATCGAACGGGGATGCCCCGAAAGGCGTGGTGTTCGAGACCACTGCGATACCATTACGCGATATGGGCTTGTGTTTTGTTTGCCATATCGTGTTCATGAAGCATTTCTTGTGCTACTTTACGCGATATGGGCTTAATTATGTTTAATAATGGAGGTTTTTAAAATTGTGCTTTAGGGGAAATTATTTAAATACCATTTACATCGTTTTTACAAGAAGTTGATAAAATGGCACCAGTAAACAGACCCCTGCACAGAAGAATAATTAATGCTATCCGAAGGCCCATAAGACAACCCGGACGTGGGACAAAAAGTGTAAGCAGTCAGAAAAAAAGCAAGAAAAAGATAGAAACTAACAATTACTCCTAAAAAATAGATTAATTCCCTTTAGCCTTGCTATTAGTTAAAAATTTCAAATCCATCTTATGCTTTTTATTAACTAACAACCCTTTGACCAAGATTATATATTCTGGACCATGGAATGGGACAATTGCTCCAGAGCTAGAAGAATATTCCAACACACTTCTACTGCTCAATGGAAACTCAAACTCTCTGGGGTAAAATCCACGGACAACACCTTCTCCATATTCAAATGGGAAAACATCAATCATACTAGTTATATCTCTTCTCCCCCCATTTAAAAAATCCGAAGAGAAAAGCTTAATGAATTTGATTTTATTTTTATCAAAATTAACTTTTTTTGGGAATCTTATACTGTCAATAAATACGAAATATGGTAAACGAAAATATTCAAATCCAACTCTATAACCACTGTTCCCAGAAAAATCTACCACGTCTTGCAAATTATCCACATGAACACAAATATCTAAATCTGATCTTCCTCTTAATTGTTTTCCAGCCGCGAGATCCATAGCAAATCCTCCAGTAACTGCCCAATCAATATTCTTAGGCACAAGTGATGCTAATTTACTCGCAGTTTCATCCAAAGAATCATATGGAAATTTATGATTATGCCCAGAAAGCATTATCCCTCCATCTTCTGTTCCAATATACATTATTTTAAATCCCTCTCGCAAAAATAGGAAACCATTTTATCTAGAATCCCCATCACCCTTTCTCTGCCCTCTTCATAAAAAATAGATTCAAAAAGATAATAATCCCTCGCCTCTATAATTTGTGGACTCCTCACAGCACGAATATTTAATCCAGATCTAGAAAGTTGATTACTTATCATGCTACACATTTGCTTAGGGTCTGGCCAATAGGGGGAAGTCCTCACCGTCCCATCTTTTACATTTAGAATTTCTTCCATACGTCCTGCATTCCATTGTTCAAGAGCAGTTCCGCCAAAAACATTTATTAAAAATCCACCATCTTGAGCATCCGCTGTATAAATTATATTCTGAGGGTTATATTCTCTTGCCATTTTAAATCTCGTGAAACTCCTGCTCCTGGCGTCTCCGCATATATTCTTTAAACTGCTCTGGAAATTCTACCAAAAAAGGTGCTTTTTTCCAATCTGTATGTGCCACAGCATATTCAACGGGTAAACCATAATAATCAACCATAAAACGTGTGATAGATTCTCCAACCACATTAAAAGTTGCATGAGGATGTTTCCACCCATCAATCTTATCATGTTCTTCAATAATTCCAGGGATTAATCTCCGGAGATAGCTTTTTTCAACAATTCTCAATTCAAGACCAAAAGACCAACCGATCTGATCTAATGCCTGTTTATAAACTTTATTTGGGTTGTACAATGATTTCTTCATTTTAAATTTTTATCAGAACTCTTTTTCTTCATTCGTGTCCAAACTAACAAAGACCCCACCATCCATTCGTGAAAATTTTGAACCTTGTTGTCACTAAACAAGGCCCCATCTTCTTTTCAAGCAGCAAAGCTATTCAACCTCACTACTCTTTAATAAATTCAAATTAACGAATTTATCCGAATAATGAAGCCAAACCTTCAGCCGCTTCAGCCTTTGGTTCTTCTTTCTTTTTTTCTTCTACCTTTGGTGCATCACCAGCAGGAGCAGCGCCAGCAGCCGGAGCCGCCATAGCAACAGAAGCGTTAGCTAACTTGTCGTCGATGTCAACGCCAGTCAAAGAGGCCACTAAGACCTTAACCTTGGACTCGTCTACATCAGCGCCAGTAGCTGAGATAACTTTTTTCAAGTTGTCTTCAGTAACTTCTTGCCCTAACTTGTGCAACAAAAGTGCAGCATATACATATTCCATTTTGTTTTGTTCTCTCAAAGACTAACCAAATAAACTAGAAAGGCCCGCAGCGGACGCTTCCTTTGGCTCCTCTGGTTTAGTTTCTTCTTGAGTTTGAGTTTCTACAGGTGCAGCTTCAACAGCTACTGGTTCAGGCTCGCCAGTTATAATTCTAGTGATAACGCCTTCGTGAGCCCCAGCTTTACCTAAAATAAAATCTAATGTGTCTGGGCAAACGTATCCAATCTCTACAGCGAAAGGAGTAACTCTTCCAAACTTTGCTAACATATCTTCCATAAATTCTTCCTTGTTAATCTTTATATCAGCATAAACTTTTCCGTCCATAAATGCAGCGATAGGTTCAATTCCAACTTCGAAAGGAATGATATCTAATTTTGCCATAATTGAAGCCTGAGCCTCATTGATTGTGTCTCCAGCCTTAACAATAACTTTGTCTTGCATAACAGCTATTTTCCCATTCTCAACTTTTGGAGCCAATCCAACAGCTGAAAGAGCAGAAATATCAGGTCCTGGTATTAAACTAGTAGGTCCAGCCTTCACTTCAATATCCGCAGTAGCAATATCGCCTGCCTTAGCTTTAGCCGGGCTTTTGTTACTTGCTAAAATTCCAGAAATTTCAAAAGCATCATGGTCAGAAAATAATAATGCAGTAGCGTCACCATTATATTCTTCTAAAGCTTTAATTTCAGTGTTACCTGAATGATCAATTGCAAAATTCAATAATTTTTTCTTAACAACATTAATATGTGCTTTATCTCTTAATTTTTTCTTAATATCTTGGAATTGGGCAGATGGAAGACCTTTAACAGAAACAATCATTACTGTTTTAGACTTTAGTCTATCAGCAATAACTTTAACCCTATTTTTTTTACCTTCACTAACATGTGCCTTTGGTATTGCCATTATGCTCTCCGTGTATTATCTAAGAATTTAATTGGCTTAGTCATAGTGAACTTAATTAAAGCATCTTTCAAATTTTCTTTTCCTCTTGGTAATTTTCCTTCCAATTGTTTCAAAACACTCTCAGCATTAGCAACAATATCTTCTACATTCATATCTTCCTTTCCAATAGACATTTTGATACTTTTTTCCTTATTTCTAATCCTAACCATAGAACCCATAGTCTCTATCATTTTTACAATTGTATCTTCATCTTCATTAGGCATAATTCCACCTTGAGGACTAGGCATTTTATTCATAGGACCAAAAACTCGACCAAACTTTGTAGCTATTTTAGGCATCATTGGTGCAACAGCAATAAAGAAATCATACTCTTTAGCTAATTTTTTCATAGCTTTTTCTTCTTTATATTTTACAAAATCAAGTTCTGTGATTGTCTCAACTGCTGACGAACGTTTAGTCAAAAAAGCTGCAATTTTCTTCTTATTAGAATTAGGTAATTTAACAAAAGTATTCAAAGCTTCCTTTCGAACATCATAATTTTGTAAATTTACAATTATATCAACTGATTGTACAAACTTTCTTGGTTTTTCTTTCTTTAACTCTTCAAATGCTGTTTTTAGTTCGGTTACCATTTTGTTTTCTTAAAACCACTAGAATTAGAATTTCTAATCCTCCTACAAATGTAGTACAAGCGGTTAGCAATAAACAACAATTTGCCTTTTTAAAGCTTGCGGCAAAAAGTGGACCATAATAACACTTAAAT
>Ga0233431_1002720_pt1 | contig 23620 bp, 22 predicted proteins | sample SI_118_April2016_FD_179867 | JGI IMG/M metagenome (GOLD analysis project Ga0233431, IMG submission 179867) | Seawater microbial communities from Saanich Inlet, British Columbia, Canada - SI_118_April2016_200_MG | ecosystem: Environmental > Aquatic > Marine > Inlet | place: Canada: British... | reverse complement strand
TGCTTCCTAAATTGTTAAAGTTTTTCCTTCGATATAGAGCGTGGTACACCTAACAATACCTCAGGCAGCCTTCCGTTGTGGGGGAGTAAGTCCTCGGCTCACTAATCGGTTCTCAAGCCCGTCAACAACGCTTTTCCAATATTGGGCGATCATACCAGATATTGTGGTTCCCATATTTTCGGAGAAACTGGGTATATCTCCAACATACATCAGGCACCGAAAGGTTTCCGTTTTAGCCCGATTTAGCTTACGCCACATGATTTAAAGTGCCCTAAAAGCAATTCTTGAGGCCCCAACATTTTGTGGTTATACCTCTAATGGTCTTTTGCTATCGGACGCGGCATTACCTATCTTAATCATTTCTCGCCTTTTAGCCTCTGATTTTCGATTTCACTGCTCAAACCGCATCATACTATGGCTTTGACCCTGTTCGTCGATTCTCATCCGTTAAAACCCGCCTGGTAAAGGGTTTCAGGAGCGTTTTCCTCTGAACTACCGCCCCCATATTCGAATCTTGGCCTATACGAGCGTAAAAAGGGTTTTTGCCATATCTGAAATCGAAAAGCGGGCACAGCGGACCGGTGCATTCATCAATCATCTGGGACAATCCGATTTTTGTTTTTAACCGTCTGTCCAAGCCCATGCACTCCTTGCAAAATAGCCTGATTGCCTTTGCTGGGGATTTGGATTTTTTGGGGTAGAAAATGTCGCCATGTGGAGATTTGACTGAATTTCCACTTTTAATGAATCCCAAGTCTTTGTATCTGGCATCGGTTAATGTTTTCATTTTGTGACTCCTGTAAACGTAAAAAAGCCGTTCAAGGGTTATCCCCCTGAAACGGCTCTTTTCAATATCTCCCCGGTTATTGATGTATATTCCGAGCCACAAATCCTTGATGAACCATTGTTCGTAACAGGGGTAGACAGTTTGAGTATTCGAAGCGATCGGATAATACTTCATCTTATCTTGACCTACAATCCGGTTTTCTCTATAGTGGGCTTTTAAAAAGTAAAGTCATATCAGCTGATTACGACTGTTCGGAATTTCACCACCCGAAAGGAGCAGGCCATGTCAATAGAAACGGTTCTTATCTACACCCTTGTTCCTGTAGTCGCATTGGTTCTCGCTGCCATGATTGCTGTCTTTGTCGTTCTCCGTGATTCGGTGGTCAGTCTTTTCCAGCATTTTGCCGCCGGTGTGGTATTTGCCGCTGTGGCGGTTGAACTCCTGCCCGTACTGAAAAAGGCGGGTGATCCGTTCATTATGACCGTGGGATTCATCTTAGGAGTCATTACCATGCTCCTGATTGGGAAATTTGCAGAGAAAATGGGAATGGTGATACCAATCGCGGTAGACCTTTTCGTGGACGGTATGCTCGTTGCAATCGGATTTGCCGCCGGTTCTAAAGGAGGATTCATCCTTCTAACCGGTCTGAGCATGGAGGCAGTCTCGCTCGGTCTTTCAGAAGCACCTTCCCTGTTAAAGAAAAGATTTTCAAAGAAAAAAATCATAGGTCTGACATTTGTCCTGGGAGTTGTGCTTCTTTGCGGATCAGCCTTCGGCAACATAATTGTAGGGATTTCAGGGCATCTTATCGTGGGGATACTTGGATTCGGGGTAGCAGCCCTGCTTTACCTCGTTACGGAGGAGTTACTTGTTGAAGCGCATGAGATGGAGGATACCCCTTTTATAACAGCAATGTTTTTCCTCGGTTTCCTCCTGCCGCTCCTTCTCGGAAGCCTGTAATCATAAGATAGCTGGCAGCAGCAACCCTTCAAATCTCCTGTTCTTTACCAAATATCATGGTTGAATTTTGACCTGTCACCTGTCAGCCAAGATTGAAGTGAGGAAATATACGATCATCATTTTTCGTCAAGATTTCAAATCAGGTCCCTCTTTTTGTAAATGAACACTACCAATCGAAACGAAAGTGGCTCATATATTCGGACAGTTTCATACTGCTACTAGCATCCAGCGGTGGACAATCTTCAGCCCCCGTTACGCCTTCTGCCACCATAGAAGCGAAAACCATGCAAGTGGGCTGTCCGCAACTTTTGCAGTTGGTTTTGGGCAATAATTTAAGTATCTCGAAAACCTTTGGAGCGGGTGCTGACACATAGCTCGGTTCGATCTTTCCTCTGTTCTCCCATGCCGCATTAATTTCTGCCTTGAGCCATTCTATAATCTTTGTAGCCTCTTCTTCGTCCTTGAGAGCGTTAATGGCAATTTTTTTGGAATGAACCGTTATCAGCTTGCCCTGAACTTTAAAGGTTACGGACGGGGGATCATTAATGTAGGTATGGCCACCGAGGGAAGCGTTCAAAAAAGGAAGCACCTCTCCGACATCCTCGTTCAGATGCACAAAACACTGCACGCTCATAGCACTTGGCATGCACTCGTTATTAAAGATTTCCTTGGTATAAGATTTCAGCAACATGATTATGCCCACTTTCCCAAAAATTCTTGATGTTATCATTCTTGTCTTAGAAATTCATTTTTTTCTTCGTGTTCTTCTTTAGTTAGGGCCTTCGGGCCTCGGAAAAAAATACTTCCACCATCCTGCTTATCCTTTGGTCCGCCTACTGCGTTGCACCCGCCAGCACATATCCACAAATATGCACAGACGGATGCGCCTTGTATACGAACCAAATTACGGCGCAATCTGGCGGAATTATTTATTTCCGAGACCCTTCTCTGACAACCGTCCTTTCTGGTATGTCAGGCTAAGGGAGTTATCTTACAGTCTTCAAACGATACACACCCGGACAAATGGAATCTTAGTTTTGCGTTCATAATCCCAACAACTTCCATCCCTTCGATGACTTTGCAGTCGATTGATTTGACCGAATCACGTACAGTTTTTCAATGTTGTTCCGTTGTTAAACTTTGCATAAGGCGATTGAAAAAACGCCTTCGATTTACGTCAAAACAAACTTGATTCTCGGACTTGGAATTGACCCGTGCTTTTTTAAATAAAGTCGAAGCGCCGTTGAAAAACGATTCTTGAAAACGTATCACCGCTCCTGCCGCTATTTTGACCAATTGCCAGAAGGCTGCCCCGCTGTCTTTGCTATCGCATTCATGACTGCAGTACCCGCTTTCAGGAGCCAAGCCGTACACCGTCACACGGCGCGGTATATTCTTCAGATTCTTCTTGCCCTGATAAGAAGCGTCCCGAGGGAGTTCGCTGCGTACCCGACGGTACACCGTGCTGGAGATAAATACACCCCCGGGCGGGGCCAAAGCCTGCAACCGGGCAGCAATGTTCACGGCCTCGCCGTAAACCTGCCGGTCCTGGTGCAGCACGTTACCTCGGTCAATGCCCAGCCTGAAACACATGCGGTCCGCCGGGGGAAGCTGACGGTTGGCGGCCCTCAACCGCTCCTGTATATCCAGCGCGCAGTGCACCGCCGCCAAAGCGCTGTTGAATATGGCCAGAAGGCTGTCGCCGGCCATGTCAACCACCCGCCCCTGGTGCTGCGCCACCTGTTGGGCCATTAGCCGGCGGTGGCGGTTGATGGCGCACACCGTTTCGACGTCATTGCGGCTCATGAGCCGGCTGAAGTCCTTTACGTCGGCGCTGAGTATGGTGCTTTCTCTTCTTGTCAATTCCTGGCTGTCCATAATGTGTCCTTCTAGGCGCTTCCTTTGTTCAGTTGTGCAAATTGCTGTTTGTCAAATATGACGTTGTAGCTCGAAAAAAGGTTACATGAATTTTGAGACTTGGGTCAGCCTATGATTCAGAAAGAATAAGTAATGACCCGCAAATGAGCAGATCCGTCAATGATTCCCGACTTCATCGGTCGGCCGCAAGGAACCCAGCAACCCCTTGAGCTTGGTCTTTAGCCCTGCAACCGCATTTATGGTCATCAAGACAGGGCAGGTTCTCACGCTGGCTTGCCCGGTCGGCCCGTAGCCGTAGGGGAGTTTCTCGAACTGCCACCTGTCTCGACCTCCGACGATATTGAATACTTTCCGGAAGCCCTTCTTTATCATAACTTTCTGTGCCGCCGCACTTCGAGCTCCCATCTTGCAGTAGACCAGATAGGTCCTCTCCTTATCCAGCTTGTTCAGCTTCTCACTGAACTTCAGAGAAAAAATATCGATGTTGAGTGCCTTTTCTAAGTGCCATTTGCGGTATTCGTTTCCGGTAGATACGTCTAGGAAAACCAGTGACCCGTTCCCCGCGCCAGTCTCGATCATGGCCACGGCTTCCGCCGGGGTTATGTCTTCGGCAACCTGCGAGGTAAACATTTTATTCGGGGCACATCCCTGGATGCCCAAACCGGCTTCCAGCCGATCGAGGCCTGAACAGGGGCAGTCTGACTCCAAACCGACTTCGCACCCCGGAACTCGCTCGAGGTCAGAAATGGCTCCCAAAGCTTCCCCGCTGCGTCCCTTACACTGATTGTCAGCTACCGTCGAATTGCTGCATTTCTGATTTGCCTTTTCCATTTTAAGCTCTCCTCAAAAGTGTGGTTTTAAAACGCAAGACGTTTTGGCCCCTCGAAAAGTTACCGTTTCGAAAATTCCTTCCAACTTAATCCGCCAACTGAAGGAGAGGACTTGCGAACCAGTTTTTCGTGGAATGTAACCAACTCAGGGTTTAATTCGTCTTACTTGTGGAAACCCAATAAAGGAGGTGTATAATGGAAGCAAATACCCGGGTGCTGATTGGATTAGGGGCAGCTGTGGCGGCGAATTGCGCGCCTTGCTTTGATCACTACCATGCCAAGGCTCGCGAACTCAAAATAACCGATGAAGATATCAAGGCTGCGGTGGGAATCGGGGGACAGATGAAAACTGGCGGCAATCTGGCCATGATCAATAGAGTCAGGGAAACCATGGGTGGGGTTGCGGTGTGTGATCAGTCCGGTTTCGGTCCCGATTCGGCCAAACCCTCCTGCTGTGGTTAAACTAAAGAGGAAACAATGGATTTTTGGGAAATCTACGATCGGTATTACGCTCCGGTAAAAAAGTACGTTGCTGCTATGACCCGTGACGATTGGGTTGCGGATGATATTGTTCAGGAGGTTTTTCTAAAGGTTCAGCGAAAGTTCGAGACTTTGGATGACCGGGCGAAATTCAAGCCTTGGATCTATAGCATCGCCAGAAATCAGTGCATTGACCATTTCCGGAAAGTTTCCGCCTCGAAGGAAAACCAGACCGGGGGCGACCCAGAAATTGATGGCATTCAGCCGCCCTTGGTTCAGCTTCAGCTTGAGAGAAAAGAAATGAGCCGATGTGTGCAAAATAAGATCGACCTGCTGCCAGACTCCAAGCGCGAGGTGATTATATTTTTCGACACCATGGGCTTGAGTCATCAGGAAGTGTCTGACATCCTGGGAATCCGGATCGGGGCGGTCAAGGTCAGGCTCCATAGGGCCCGGAAAGCCTTGAAGGAGATTTTGGATAGGGACTGTAACTTTGAGCACGACGAAAGAAATGTATTTGTCTGCAACCCGATAGAAGACGAATCCTAATTGGAACTGCTATATATTTCAGTCTTCCAAATGATATAAATCACTGTAATAATAAATATATATGGCAGATATTTTTCGGCTAAAAATGATTTTTCACTGTCAAAATAATACAACTTATGGAAGCAATGAAATCTCATCTGTATTCTTGATTTATCGGTGGCACTCACTGCTCAAACATTGGAGCAAAATCATTGAATGTTTGTCCGAGACGCGACTGGTGGATGAATTTGAGGCGCAGTTATATCCGGATCAAACGAAAATGGCATAGCTTTTCAAAACATTGCTGTATGTGACGACTAATCTGAAATCGTACCCGACCACTTCGAGCGGACGTCTGTTCCACACAGGACCGATACCAAACATGTGGTGGTTCCTTTTCTCTTGACCCAAATGCTGATTTTATTTATGCTTATCGCTAGAAAAAACAATGTTTTATCATCTCACCCTCTATGCTCATCCCTGAAAAACGCAATGTCTTATCACCTGAACGTCAGAAGAAGAAAGAAATAATGAGTACCTTACATGATTATTTTGAGATTCCAAAGTCCACGTGGACTGGAATCCATCGGATTATCACTGTCAAGATTGGACTGGTACAGGTCCTGGCCAATTTTGCAGGGGCAGGTGTCTGCTATAGCTATTTTGCCCTTTTTGATTCATCTGCGCCTGTTACCCTGATTACAATCGGATTGCTGATCACCATTCTCATGACCGCTGGATTGATTGTGGTAGGATTTATCCTGAATCGGAGATGGGAAAAGGGCTTGAGCGAATATGTGCGTTCAAAAATGGCCGACCGTGATGTATCCAAAGAGCTTGAAAAAGAAGCCCGTCGCAAAATCCTGAACCTCCCTTTTATGGCGGCATTTGTGGCCCTCATCAACTGGGCCGTGGCCTCTGTGATTATGTCCGTGTATAGCTTTGTTGAAACAGTTTCAGATGAAAAGTTCGCCGCATCCTTTCAAGCCCTCAGGGTATTTGTGGGGGTCATTATTTCAGGGATTATCACTTCAGCCATTGTTTTTTTCGTAGTGGAAATCCAGACTCGCAAAACCTGGCCCCATTTTTTCCCTCAGGGAGATATGAGCAAAACCCGGGGCGCCCTTCAAATGAAGCTCCGTACCCGCATGTTTATCGCTTTCACACTTGTCAGCATTGTGCCCATGACCCTGATGGCGATCCTTTCCTATAACAAGGCACGGCTCATGCTGGTCATGAACCCCGAGGACGTCATTCAAAGTCTTTTTTATCTCACGGCATTTCTCCTGATTGCGGCATTGGCTGTTACCATCATTCTCTCGTATGTAGTTTCCAGCAGCATTATCGGTCCGGTAAAAAGTATGGAAACAGCCATGATTAAAGTTCAAAATGGTGATCTCAACGTATCGGCCAGGGTTGCCGGCAATGACGAACTGGGGATCCTGGCAGAGAGTTTTGACCAGATGATCGCTGGTTTGCGGGACCGTGACCGGATCAAGGAGACCTTCGGGCGATTTGTGTCACCTGAAATCGCTCAGGCCATCCTCGAAAATCCGCCTATGCCGGGTGGTGAAAACGCCGAAGTCTCTATCCTGTTTTCAGATGTACGCAATTACACCACCATCTGTGAACAGTTAACCCCAAAGGAGGTCATCGCGCTGTTAAACAACTATTTTTCCTACATGGTCCAGGCCATTGAAAAGCACCACGGGCTCGTTTACCAGTTTGTGGGAGACGGCATCATGGCGGTTTTTGGGGCTCCGGTAAAACTTACGGATCACGCCAACTGTGCAGTTCGAAGCGCTCTTGAGATGATGGATGCCCTGGATCGGTTCAACACCGAGGTTCGGTTAGGCCTTCCCCCCATCAAAATCGGAATCGGTATCAACACCGGACCGGTGGTGGCCGGTATTATCGGTACACAGCAGCGGATGGAATACCGGGTGGTGGGTGATTCGGTGAATCTGGCCGCGCGAATCGAAGCCTTGAATAAGGACTTGCATACGGAAGTTCTTGTCAGCCGCTCCACCGTGGACCAACTCAAAGATTCCTTTAAGCTGAAAGCGTTTCAGCCGGTCAAGGTTAAAGGAAAAGAGGATTATGTTCAGGTCTACGAGGTGACCCGGGAAAGCCATCTACCAGCCGCTGCCATCTCCACCACCTTCGGTTTATCTGGATCAGGAGGTCCAAAATGAAAAGATTTAGATTGTCGCTCATGGTTATCAGTTTCACATTTTTTGTTTCAATCGCATATGCTCAAACTGGGACGCTCACTGTTCAAATCTCTGAGATTCAGGGCAAGAAGGGGGTAATTTCAGTTGGATTGTACACGAGTGCGGAGAATTTTCCTGCAACAGAAAAGTCTTACAACGGCAAAATTATAAAAGTGACAGGTGAAAAAGCTGTTGCCACGTTCCAGGATATTCCTGCCGGAACCTATGCAATAGCAGTTTTCCACGACAGCAATTCAAACAGCAAGCTCGATACGAATTTCCTTAAAATTCCTAATGAGGGTTATGCGTTTTCAAATAATGTATTTGGTACATTTGGTCCGCCCGACTTTGAAGATGCTTCATTTAAATTAGATGGTAACAAGACGGTTAAAATCAAAATGGGGTATTAGCGATTTATAAATAACGCCAGTAGCAAACCCGCAATCTGAAATAATATAGATGGGGGGACCCATGAAATTCATCATAAAATATTTACCGTTTGCCGGAATAATTACCATTAACGCCCTGGCGATTGCAGGGAGATTTCGCCTGGAAAGTCTCAAACCCTATGTCTTAATCATAAGTGCTATTATACTTCTGAATTTGATAATAGCGATTGCAGCAAAAGTAAAAAGCTATTTCAATTACGGAGTTTCGGGGATTGTGATACTGGGGGCATTTTCGGTGTTTCTAGTCCCTTCATTGGGGCAGATATATCTGGAAAATGTCATAACAGCGCTGTATGTGGGCTTATTTTCCGTGGCACTATTCCCTCCTTTGATCAAACTGGATCCTTTCACCTATGAATTTTCAAAAAAGAATTATCCTGAAGCCATTACCAAAACAGATCAATTCAGGAAAATAAACATCATCATTAATTATATTTGGGTGGCATTGTTTGGCAGTTGCATTATTTTATCCACCATAAAATACTCCGATGACGGGGGGGTACAAGTCATCATTTCAAGCATTGTCCCAATCGTTTTGCTGCTTGCAGTGGGAATACCGATAAATCGGAAATTGCCCGCGGCTTTAATGCAAAAGACTCAAGGAGAAAAGCTGCATTTCGAGTCAATAAAAGACTTGTTCGAGGCAATGCCTTTTGGATTAAATAAAGGGCTCGCTGAGGGGCTGGATACAATTATACAATTCCATCTAACCGGCGAGGAACCCACTGATGGATACTTGATTATCAAGGATCTTGAGTGCTCCTATACCGAAGGGACTCATCCGGAACCCAAAACAACGATTCGGGCCGATTCGAAACTCTGGCTTGCCATTTCGAACAACGAGATTGCGGGCGATCAGGCATATATAAATAAGAAATATACGGTTGATGGGGATATGACAACCCTATTAAAATTGGGTGAACTGTTTGGACCGTCAAATGAACCTGAAGAGGATGTAAAGCAAAAGCCGAAAGAGATCGGTTTTGAATACAAAACATTTGAGCCGGAGCAAATCAAAAGAATCGTTGTTTTCGACGGGGGCCCGCGAAATACCAAATTCAGCAAAACCACCTTTATGGTAAATCATTTTTGCAGGGGCGCCGAATCAGCAGGCGCCGACATTGAATATATCAAACTGAAAGATATGAAAATCAGTCCCTGTACGGGCTGCTATACATGCTGGACCAAAACACCCGGAGAATGTATTTTTAAGGACGATATGGCCGACCTGCGGCTGAAATCCAGAAAAGCGGATTTGGTTGTTTTTGCGTCACCCCTTTATATTTTCAGTGTGACCGGCATCATGAAAAATTTCCTGGATCGTAACTTGCCGAATATGAAACCATATATGCTTCTTGAGAACGGTGAAACAAGACACCCCCATCGCTATCCTGAAGATCGACAGCAGGGCTTTGTCGTGTTCAGTGCTGCGGGATTCCCTGAAGTGGATCACAACTTCGACGGGTTAAAAGGCATGTTCCGATGTCTTCACAGTCACTACGAAAAGTCATTTCTGATGGGTGAATTCTATATGCCGGCCGCTGAACTTATTGCTCAGCCTGTATATGGCGAAAGACGCATGAGAGTGGAACAGGCGTGTTATGGTGCTGGAGAGCAGGCTGTAAAAGTGGGAAAAATCGATATGGCGTTCATGGCAGCGGTATCAGACGTGGAAATTTCACAGGAAAAATTTCAGGAGCAAACGAATTACTTTTGGAAATCATTAGACGGAAAAGCGTCATATCTTAAAAACTTTCCAAAATTGGAACGTCAAGGCGTTGAACAACTCAGCCTTGGCCAAGGGTCTGAAAAAAGGTTCCCTGGCTGACCGGCCTGTCCCAGTCCGGTTTGCACGCCAAGACCATGATGTTTGATGGGGAAACCATGTTTGTCGGCTCGTTCAATTTTGACCAGCGTTCCCTGAACATCAACAACGAGATCGGACAGTTGTTCCACCCATGATCCGGCCGTGAAGGCGCAATACATTGATCTTCTCAATGAGAGATTCAGCAAGCTGGATTCAGGGCCTGTTTGAAAGTTATCACTACTGCGGTTGGCTGCGGTTTCCGGCTTGATCACCACGGGTCCTTCGCAAAAATCACGGTTAATGGCCTACCAGGGAAGGGTGGCTGAAGCGCCACCCTGTTTCCTCGGCAGTTATTTTTCTGTGGATGCAAAAAAATCTTCCACCTTTTTGAAATTATCGTCCACCGTCTTTTTGAAATCTTCACAGCCATTCTTATAGGCGCCGACCCAGTCTTCTATGGCCTTTTTTCCCTCCTCCGGCAACCAGGCGGCCTGCGCCAGGGACATGTTAACCATCCTTTCCGTCTGTTCCTGAACCATGCTCATGGCACTGAAGCTGTTATCAAGCGCGGCTTTTTGGAAATCAATCATCTGCTTTGCGATTTGTTTGGGGTCCATATTTGCAATACCTCCTGAAAGTTTCAACTATTCGTCTGTTTTGTTGGCTGGACATGGGTTAATTATAAGCTGCCTCAGCCTTTTGTCAAGCAAATATGTTGCAACGCACCAATTTCTTGGAAAGTGTGAAAGCTTAATGTTTCAGATCTTAATCCAGTATAACACTTTGACATGTGGAGATTATTGTAATAAGTACGTTGTGAGGACTAATTGAATACGCTTCAGAATTCGTGTTATTTTGCAATACGTCAAAGCTTTAAGCATGCCCAAGAGGTGAAAATGTCCGAAAAGATTCTACTCAAAAAATACGCCAACAGGCGCCTGTACGATACTGAAAAAAGCAAGTACGTGACCCTTGCCCATGTGGCCCATATGATCAAGGAGGGGCGGCAGGTGGAGGTGGTTGATGCAAAAACCAAGGAAGATGTCACCGCTTTTATCCTCACCCAGATCATACTGGAAGAGGCCAAAAACAAAAACGCCCTCCTGCCCACTCCGCTTTTGCACCTGGTCATTCAACACGGCGGAAACGTTCTCCAGGAGTTTTTCGACAACCATCTCCAGCAAACCATCAAAAACTATCTAATACACAAGAAAACGGCTGATGAACAGTTCAGCAAATGGCTGGATATGGGGATGGATTTTTCCACCATGGCCCAGAAAACCATGAGCGGGTTGTCTCCCTTCAATCCATTTTTCGATCAAGCTTCTTCAGAGAAAAATCAAGCGGATAAAAAACCTGAGGAATAGGGGAACGCTCCCGGGTCTTATGCGGTGGATTTATCGCTGTGGGAAAGGATGAACTCCACAATCCGGCTGTAGTATTCTTTCAAGATTCTGGTGGAACGGAAAAGGCCCATGTGGCCGCCATCACAGATAAGCGTCAGCTTGTCGCCGGGTGGCACGGATTTGATCATTTCCATGTGTCCCGTAGCCTGAAGCGGTGGGGCAATGGCATCCTTGCTGCCGCCCAGCGCCCAGATGGGGACTGCCCCCGGGTAATCTTTGATACCGATCTCTTTCCCCCCAATGGATAACGTCCCCTTGATGAGTTCGTTATTTACAAAGATCTTTTTATATGTATCTCGAATAAATCCTATTGGCGCGTGATTGACGTAATTATACCAGCGGTAGAAATCTTTTTGGCGTTCGGCGTCTTCCACATTCCCCTGTTTCAGATCTTCCAGAAGTTTCTTCAAATTCTTGAAGTGCTGATCCATTCCCAGCAAATAAAATCCCAACACATGAACCCTGCCGTCATAAACTTCTCTGCCGGCCCCTTCATGTTCGTCGGATATGGTGTGGCCCGATACTGCAATGAGCTTGTCGATGTAATCCTCGCCCGCCATGCGCGCGAAATCGGTTAAAGCCCCCTTTTCTCCCTCCGTGTGCATGGGCGCTCCGGCGGAACCGAATGTCTTTCCCAGATGGGGATAAAGGAGCAGGGTGCTCATGAGGAGGGGGCCCGGCTGGCAGATGCCGATGAGGTGCGGGGGGGAATCTGTCCGTTCTTTCAGCGTTTCCAAGACCTTTTTGTACTGTTCAACCTGCCCGTTAAAATCTTCATGATGACGTTTGTCGTTGACGTGAAGCGGAATATCCTCGGCGCATTTCTGTTCCACAATGGCCATGCGGGTCAGACCCTGGTCTCTCATGTAGAGGGCGACGCGCTCAGCAATGTTGGAATGGTGCCCCGCACGGGGCGCAAAGACCACCCCGTAGTTCTGGATTTTATGTTCCACATCCAGCGAAATGTCAATAAGCTTGAGACCCGGGAGGTCCAGGATGACGTTTGAGTCATCATACTCAACGGTCCAGTCCTGATCCGGGAGCTTTTCCGTAAAAAACTTCAGGAACTCCAACTCCCCCAGCCGTTCCTTGTGAAAACGGGTCAGATAGTCCGTGACATTTTTTTCAGTAATGGAAAGAAGATTGTCGGATACTTCCTGACAGATGGCAGAGATTTGATCGCCGGTTCCCTGTTTTGTATTTAACGTCAGCGGCAGGAAATGTTTCATCAAGCGGCAATTGAAATGCTGTGCGTTTCTCATTAAATCAAACCCCAAGGACTGGCAGCGGATAGTGGTATCCGTTAAATCCGCACTGGCCTGCAATGGCATCTTCAAAGCTTCCAGACTGTTTAGCACATGGGGAAAAAGCGTCATAAAAGAGGACGGCATAATATAAATGGTTCTCCTTTCGAGATATTTTCGAAACCGGCGTTCACATTGGAGGTCGCGATTCTAATGGGTTATGGATACTGTTTTTCGCGAAAGCTTCCATGGTAAACATCTATTTTAACATCAATTTAGCAAACACTATTTTGCATTGCAACAAAAAAATGGGCCATTTTAAACACTCCCCGAAACTCATGAGGGTGTTGATGAGCGTTGTGATGAATATGGGGAGGGCGGTTTGGGCAAAGAGGGGGTTTTGTTGAGGCTGTTACCGTTTTTTGGACAAATAGGAAAGGATTTCATTTTTGTGCCGGTCAACATAGGCACAGCTGGGTTCCGTCCCGCATGTTCGGCACTTGAGGTCATAGGTGGAGTTGGTGCTCCCGCACTGGGGGCAAGCATAGTGTGCAACCATTTCCTCATACCATTGGGCGTATCCCACTTCTTTGATCCGCTCCTGGTTCTCCCACAACTCAATTCTATGGGGTCGCTTTTCCTTGAATGCGCGTAATTCATCACAGGGGTATTCATCACATTCCACGCAGAAATCGATCCCTTTCTCTTGGGCGCAATCAACCATTTTGCATTCATTTTTGCAGAAATAACTCCGCTTTTCCGACCGGCATCCATGACATTCCCATACGTCCGGTTCTGTTTTATAAACAGCTGCAACGGCTTCCAGCCTTTGCGATTCGTTTTCGGTCGTGCCGATAAACAGCGTGCATGCGGGGCAGAACAGCCCGCAAACGGCAGCGAGTTTTTTATCCGGATGGGAGTCTTTTGGGGGGGTCATCATTTCTCCAGAAGTCTTGGTTGAAAAAGCAGGGCATTATGACGCTTACACTCTGCCAGAGAAGTTTCCCTCCCAGCATTATCACACTAAGCCCGCGGCAAACACAAGTTTTAAGATGGGATTGCGACTAAAAGAGTTTACATTTTTCCTCTCAAGGTTTATCCAATAGGCGCAAATATGGAACCATCCAGTATGGAGGGAATCGATTCCCACGGCGCTCTTGGTTTGTTTTTGAACCTGGGTGTACTTTCTTGAAAACCCCATTGACCCGTTTTACAGGAGGCGTAGCAAATGGCAACACACAAAGTGATCACATTCAAGCCGTATCCTTTTGAGGTAGGGCAGAAAATTCATATTGACGGCGGCCCCCGAAATGGCGACTGGGGAGTCATTGGTGTGACGGACCGCAAAGTAAAACTTCGATGCCCCGTTTCTTTCAAAGAGTTTGAATGGAACAGATTCTGCTATTTTTCCGAAGAACAGGACGCGGTTGAATGGCCACAACGGGATTGAGCGCGCCTTTCTCGCCCCCGCAGGTGACAACTATTCTGATTCGGGGGGCTTGCCCCGAGATTGTTCGGCGAACGACCTGAATCGATTTGCTTCCTCTTCATTTCCATTCAGTTCGTAAATCATGCTGATTTTTTGATAATTATCCGCCTGATTGTCCGGGATTTCCTGCACCAGGCCGAGATACAGTTCCAGGATGTTCGTTGAGTGATCTCCAGTTTCCAGGCTGATATCCGCATACTTTTGTTTGATATGCGGATCAATTCGGCTTCCACAACCCTGGCATCTGTTGATGATGTCGGAGTATTGCTTTTGTGCCTTCTCTTTTGACCCCAGAGCTTCGAATGTCTTTGCAAGGGCCAGGGAAATCGCCTCGTCCCAGCCACGAGAGTCGAGGTAGTCCAGGTAATGGGATTTGGCGTCATCATACCGACCCGCCTGGAACAGCGTCTCCCCCATGAGCAGATGAATGATCGGGGAATCGTGCAGCGGATCCGGGCAGTTCATGAGCAATTCTTGTGCCTCGTCAAACTGTTCGTTTTGCCAGTAGATTTCACACAACGGCGGATAAGCCCTGATTGATTCGGGATATTCCTTCAAAAAGCTTTCCAGCAAAAGACACCCTTCGGAATGATTGCCAAGATTCAAATGGGCGGTCGCCAGTTCGAGCTGAATATAGCCGACCGATGAAGAATCGGCTTCGAAAGCATGGGTCAACAGTGTGACGGCATCTTCAAAATAACCCTGGTTCAGTTTAACATACCCCTCCTTGAACGAATCCCCATAGCCAAAATAGATTTCCTGCTCTGCGGTGGGCAGGGTGTTGATGAGTGCAGCGAAATATTCCTCTCCAGACCCTTGAGATACGAATTCCCGTGGGTCTTCCGAAATTTCCTCAAAACCAGACATCTCTAACGTTTCTTGTGAAACGAGATGCGCCTTTACTCCCCGAAGCTGATCCTCAATCTCGCTGGTGAGCTGCCTGTCTTGCACCAGTTCCAGCGCAAGTTTCAGAAGATCTTCGGCCTCTTCGTGGAGGCCGGTTTCCGTTAGATTCTCTGCAGTTTCTTTGTGTTCGAGGGCAAGCGCATCTCTGCATTTGACGATTTTTGCCTCTATGTGATCTCTGGCTCCGGGCGTTTCAGGCGTTTTTTTTGCCAGTTTAATCAAGGCCTTTTCATATTCAAGTTTGGCGAAACCGTATTCGCCATTCTGACAAAGTGCATCTGCGTTTTTTTCAATCTCATGATAGGGTTTACCGGAAAAAAGACGGGAAAATTTCATGGAATAACCTCGCTGCCGGGCCTTGAATTGGTGAAAACCCCCAGTTCGTGGCCGGTTCTGTTATTGAGGAACCGGCCTTTGAGCACCATGCCCACCCGGTGGGTCATTTTTAGGGGCCAGGGATTGTCCATGCGGATGGTGACATAAATATTCTGCCCCCCGGATCTTTCCATCAATCCCTGAATGATGTTGAAACCGATGCCTTTGTTCCGGAAAGCCGGGTCCACTGCCGTATAACCCCGCTCAAGATATCCCGAAAGGTCGAGACCCGTCTCGGCTTCGATCTTTTTTCGGTATCTTTCTTTGGGGTATTTGTGGGTGGAAGTGCCCACCACCCGGTCTTCATGCATGGCGTATCCCATGAGGAAGGCTTTTTGGAGGTTCTCTTTTATCCAGGAAGTGCCCACGCCGCCGCATCGTGTAACGAGGTCACCGATCTGATCCAGGACGGCAGCAGGCGTTTCATCCGGTGGCGTAAAGCCGTACCGGATGTCCATGAGGTGAGGTTTTAAATCCGCAGTCCGCAATCCGCAATCCGCAATCAAAAGATCAGGCGCAGTCGATCATGCCCATGATCTGCGAGGTTTCGAAGCCTTTGAGATGCAGTGCTCCGGAACGGCACGACGCCACACAAAGACCGCACCCCTTGCACAGGGTGGATTCGATCATGGCCTTACCGGTTTTTTCATCAACCCGGGGCGCCGAATAGGGGCAGATGGACACACAAACCCCGCAACTGCTGCAGGTGCGCGCATCTACTTCCGCAACGGTCCCGCTCACAGGCAGGCTTTTGGCCGACAAAAGTGTGACAGCCCGCGCAGCGGCGGCCTGGGCCTGGGCGATGCTTTCGTCAATGGGTTTGGGGGAGTGGGCCAGACCGCACACAAACACACCATCGGTTGCGAAATCAACGGGGCGCAATTTCACGTGGGCTTCCGCAAAGAAACCGTCTTCGTTCTGGCTCACCTTGTAGAACCGTGACAGGGGGTTTCCTTTTTCCGGAACGATGGCGGATGCCAAAACCAGAAGATCCGATTGAATGGTCACATTCTTTCTGAAAACCGTATCGGTAAATCCGATCTCGACTTTCTCATCACCGGGTTCTATCTTCAGATCTTTTTCAAAATTGTAGCGCACAAAAGAGATGCCCCGGGTTCTCGCTTCCCGGTACAGGTCTTCCCTGAGCCCGTAAGGCCGCATGTCCCGGTAAACCACGTAAATGCGCATGTGGGGGTTTTTCTTTTTCAGTTCCAGCGCACCCTTGATGGACTGGGCACAACATACCTTGGAACAGAAGGGCCGCTCGGGGATACGGGACCCGTGGCACTGGAGAAAAACGGCGGTGCCGAGGCCATTGAGCTGGCTGTCTCCTTTGACGAAGCCCTGCTGTAACTGAAGGCCGGTCATGACCCGGGAGGATTCAATGAGGGCCGGGTCCTCGGGCGCATGTTCGGTTGCCCCGGTTGCCATGATGGTGACGCCGTGTTCCAGTGTCCGGCTTTCCAGTCCTTGTTCAATGGTGGTTTTGAAGTTACCCACAAAGCCGTCCACTTCAGCAATCTCGGCGCCCGAACACACCTCGATATTTTCCGCCGCTTCCACCGCCTGAATCAGGCCGTGGAGGTACCCTTGAATATCCTCTCCCCGCCATGTCTCGTGGAGGGACTGGGCGTTGCCGCCCAGTTTTCCTTCACGCTCCACCAGATAGGTGAAATAGCCCTGCCCCGCCAGGTTTCTGGCAGCCTCCATGCCGGCTACGCCCCCCCCGATCACCAGGGCATTCTGGTCGATGTTGAGAACCGGTTCCGGAAGGGGTTCCAGCAACCCCGCTTTGGCCACCGACATGCGCACAAGGTCCTTGGCTTTATCGGTGGCGGATTCGGTATCATCCTTGTGGACCCAGGAGCACTGGTTTCGGATGTTCACCATCTCAAAAAGGTATTTGTTGATGCCGGCGCTGGTGAGGGTTTCCTGAAAGAGCGGTTCGTGGGTTTTGGGTGTGCAGGCCGCCACCACCACCCGGTTGAGCTTCTGCTCATCTATGACCTGTTTCATCTTGTCCTGGGTGTCCTGGGAACAGCTGAACATGTTCTGTTCCACAAACGCAACACCGGGAAGGCCCTTTGCAAACTCCACCACACCGGGAACATCCACCACACCGGCAATATTGGTGCCGCAGCAGCACACGAAAACACCGATCCGTACGGGATCCCCTTTGATATTTCGTTCCTGGGGGATTTGGGCCGCCTTGGTTAAAGACCCGCGAACATCTGAGAGGAGGCTTCCGGCGACGCCGGCCGCGGCGCTGGAATCCACCACCGACGATGGGATATCCTTTGGGGCCTGACAGGCACCGCAAACAAAAATGCCGGGTGTGGCCGTTTCCACGGGCTTAAAACTGCTGGTGCTTACGTAATTATAATGGTCAAGTTCCAGACCAAATTTCTCGGCCAGGGCCCGCCCTTCGGCCGTGGCGCCGAGTCCAACGGAGAGCACCACAATGTCAAAGCCCTCTTCCACTTTCTGGCCGGCTTCATCCACATAGCGGACCATGTTCAAACCGGTCTCTTTATCCGGGACGATATGGGTGACCCTCGATTTTACAAACCGGACGCCCGCCTCGTCCTTGGCCCGGTTGTAATATCTTTCAAAGTCTTTTCCGTTGGTGCGGATATCCATGTAAAAAATGGCCGCATCAAGATCGCCGGCGGCGTGTTCCTTGGCCAGCATGGCCTCCTTGACGGCATAGGTGCAGCAAACTCCCGAGCAATACCCCCGGCCTTCCAGGTGTTCATCCCGGCTTCCGATGCATTGCAGCCAGGCGATTTTTTTGGGTTCCTTTTTGTCGGAGGGACGGACCATGTGCCCGCCGTAGGGGCCGGAAGCGGAAAGGATGCGCTCAAACTCCAGGCTGGTCACCACATTCTTGTTCTTGCCGTATCCGTAGGTGTCGTGATCCAGAGGATTGTAGACTTCACTGCCGTCGGAAACGATAACCGCACCCACGTTCAGATTAATATGCCGCTCTTTGTCTTCATAGTTAATGGCGTCGGCGGGACAGACTTCTTCACATTTTCCGCATTTTCCTTTGGTTATTTTAAGACAGTACTTCGGATCAATGGCGTATTTCAGGGGGACGGCCTGAGCATATTTCACATAGACGGCCTTCCCTTTGGCCAAACCCGCATCATATTCATTGGGTATTTTCCTGGGACATTTTTCGGTGCAGGCCCCACAGGCGATGCATTTGTCCATATCCACATAGCGGGGACGTTGCAGGATACTCACCTCAAAATTGCCCGCTTCGCCTTTAAGCGTGGTAATCTCTGAAAGGGTGAGCAACTCGATGTTGATGTGCCGGCCGACCTCGACCAGTTTCGGTGAGATAATTCACATGGCACAGTCATTTGTGGGAAAGGTTTTATCCAACTGGGACATCATGCCCCCAATGGAGCTGGTCCTTTCCACAAGGTAGACGTAATATCCGGAATTGGCCATATCCAGCGCGGCCTGCATGCCGGTAATGCCACCGCCCACAACCAGGACGGAACCGAGTTTTTCTGTCGACATAAACTACTCCTGCGTTATAAAAGAGGTGACATGATTTATGGCCACCTGGTTTTTTTCAAGACCCAGAGATTTTTCATCAACACCCATGCACACCCCCAGCAGCTGGGCGAAGAGGATGGAGGGGAGTGCGGCGCCGGTGCCACCGTTTTGCGCCATCATATTCTGAACCTGGTCAAATTGAATCTGACAGTAGGGGCAGGCGGTGCACAAAAAATCAGCCCCCGAATCACGTCCGCTGTCCAGTTTCTTCCGGGTTAAATCCATGGAAATTTGGTCGTTTACGCCCATCAAAGGGGCACCGCAGCAATTGAGCTTTTCGCTCCACTCCACGCTTTTTGCGCCCGTTACCTTTACCAGCTCATCAAAGAGGGTCGGTGCCACCGGATCATCGAACTGGGTCACCTTGCTGGGACGCAAGGCGTGACACCCATAATGGGTCGCGATTTTGAGATCCTTCATTTTTCTGGAGATCTTCTTTTTCAGATTGTCCAACCCCACATCGTGGTACAAAACCGAAAGCAGATGTTTGACTTCTACCTTCCCCTGGTACGACAGGTCCCTCGGTTTCAGCAAATCGTTGATTTCCCGGCGTAGCGTCTCTTGCCGGTCGAGGATGTATTGGGCCTCTTTCAGGGTGCCGAAACAGCATTTGCACAGGGCCATGATGTTGACACCGTCCCGTTCAGCCAGGGCGAGGTTGGTGGCCGCGGAGAGAAGATAGGCCTTCCGGTCGATATTCCGCAAGGGGTAACCACAACAGGTGAAATCACGGTAATCGATTAACCCCACACCCAGACGGGACATGACCGCGCGGGAGGCGGTTTCATATTGTTCAAGTCGGGCAGGGATATTGCAGCCCAGAAATAAAGCGTATTTCATCGGTTTTCCTCGAAGGTCTTGCTTTATGGTCTTATGCAGCGACCCCTTGCCGGGGGTCCTTGATGACGATATTTTTCAACTGGTAAAGGATATCCGTCACTTCCACCAACTGCGGGCAGTGCTCCTGGCACTGGTAGCATGTCACGCAATCCCAGATCATGTTGGCGCCACAAGCCATATCCGTGAGGCCTAAGCCCAGACTACACATGATCTGATGGGGCAGCAGCCCCAGTGCTTCTTCAGGGTTTTCAGAGACAGCCACCACGGGGCAAACGGTGGTACAGTTCTGGCAGCTGAAACAGGCCCTGAAGGTTTCAGCATCGTAAGGGAGCGTTGCCCGGGATTCCGAACCGCCGTTAAAGCGCAGTGATTCGGTTTCTGCCGCGCTGGGCCACCCCCTGGCAACCGCCTGCCGGGCCATTTCGAGGGGCTTTTTATAATCATCCGGCGTCAAATTGGGTTGATTCAACCCCCGCACGAACGAAAACCCCGACAGCATGAGGGTCTCGCCCTCGCTGCTACTTGAAATGAGGCCTTCTCTCACATTGAGCCACAGGTCTCTTAGATTGATACCCGAAGGGCACACCACGGTACATCGATCGCAATTGGTGCAGATATAGACGCCTTCTCGAAGGGCCTGGCGTTCAGACGGGGAAAGGGGTTTTGAAGCGGCCAGTTTTCGAATGGACTGCAATTTTTCCGATGGCAGGATGCAGTCGTTTCCAGTGGCGTCAAATGCGGGGGAGGACGAACATCTGAGGCTGCAGGTGCCGCAGTGGGTGCAGGCATCCAGCTCCAGCATCTGGCGTGTGAGGATATTTGCGGGATGGGATCGCTCTTTATCCATGACCGCGTTGGCCATGAGGCTCAAAGGTGTCGTAATGATATGGAACATTTTGCTGAAGGGGAGATAGGCCAACCCGATGAAACAGGCCAGGATATGGATGACCCAGAGGAAATACGTGGCTTCGGTATCATCCAGATACTGGGCCATGGGCCGCATCCCCTTTGACAGGTTGAAGCCGATAAATGCCCACCCCGGCGCTGCATGGCAGTTCTGGCAGCTCATTTCGTGGAGTTCCCGCCCCTGGGTCAGCAGTTCCATTTCAAATGGGCCTGCCACTTTGGGGGAGACCACTCCGAATTCTTCAACCCAGAAGGCTTCCAGGGCTTTTAACTCCTGGGGATCGTCCGTATCCGCATATTCTTCCACCATGCGTTGAAACTCGTTGTGGCTGATGATCTTGGCCCCTTCCAGAAAAAAACCGGTGAGCATGATGACGGCCACGATCATGATGGCATAACGGTCCATGGCGTTGGAGTAAAGGCGCGGAACTTTCAGGATACGCCGGCGGTAAACGGCAATGGCAACGCCCGCAAAAACCATCAACCCAAACAGATTTCGAAGAAAAAGAAAGGGATGCGCCGTGGATGCATATTCCTCGAAGAGATAGGTGCTGGTCCAGCTTTCAAAGGCGTGAATAAACAGCAGCAGCATAAACCCCACAAAGATGAGCATATGCATGACCCATCTGAAGGCGTCTTCCTTGAGGATTCGCCGCTGGAGGATCACATCCAGTATCAGGACCTTGATCAGATCCACAATCCGGGCGCTGAAAATGACGCCCAGTATGCCTTTTAGAACTAGGGAAATTCTTTGTCCCGTCGAATAGGGAAGTTCCGGTCCGGCAATCTGTCCCGAAACCCAGGTGTAAAATTTGTAGCCGGACCCGACCATAAAGATTAACAGAGACCCGTACAGCAGCAGATCAAAAAACATGAACGTACTCCTCACTTACTCCACACGAATAAAAGCGGCTGATCCGAAACCCGTTTCGGCCAGCCTTGTCAGTGTGCTAAAAGAGCCTGGTGTTGTTGCCCCAAAACCCCTCCCACATAAAGGCTCGATCTATATAGGAGCCAGGGTTTTGTCAAGAGAAATTTTTCACGAGATCCCGTCAAACTAACGCTTCGACAGCACTATAGCTTGTTTTGGTGCATTTTCCAGAAAGACGAAACCCGAAAGTACATTTTGTACTTATATCCCTAAATGCGAACAATTGCCAAGGGCAAATATGGGAGTTGAAAAAAAGATTGTCAATTGGTAAAAAGATCCCTGCCATCAAAAATGAATTGGCAAGAACTTTATTCAAGGAGTTTCCGTTTTGGGCTGCACTATTACGTTACAGGATGCAATCAAGGGCTACACGTTTGACCAGGATAAAATTGTAACACCCGAAGAGACGGTACAACGCTTTAAGAACAAGCTTAAAGATGTGAACCTGGATATCCTGGAAGAAACCGTTCGAATCGACAACGGCAGGCTGGATATCCCCGTCTATTTCAGCGTCTGCGGGCGTGATGCTCTGGAAATCATCGGAACCAAAAAACAGATGGGAAAAGGCGGAACCCCCAGCCAGTCCGAGGCCAGTGCGGTCATGGAGTTGGCGGAGCGGTTCAGCTTTTTCAGCTTCTGGAAAAATCCCGCAAATTTCCGCCTGGATACCTACAAAAACGTGAAGGATGAGGCCCTTTCCTTTGAAGCCATCGCCAAATCCGTTCACGATGAATCGGGTGAACTGGACAAGGCCCGGGAAATATTTGAAAACCTTCCCCTCAAATGGACCTCCGGCTGCAATCTGACAAAGGACCGGGAAATCCTGATTCCCTTTGACTGGTTTTTTGCCATTAATGAATTCAACGGGCCGTCAGCGGGGAACTGTGTGGAGGAGGCCATGAGCCAGGGGATCTGTGAACTGGTGGAACGGCATACGTCCTCTATTATCAGTCGGGAGAAAATAAACGTTCCGGCCATCGATCTGGATACGGTAACCGATGCGCTCACACGCGAACTGATTGGGAAATACAAAAACGCGGGCATTCAACTTTTTGCATCGGATTTTTCCCTGAACACGGGCATCCCCTCAGTGGGTGCTCTGGCCTATGATCCCACCACATTCCCTCAGAAGAGCGAAATTGTCTGGACCGCCGGCACCACGCCCGACCCCCAGAAATCCCTGAGCCGGGCGCTCACCGAGGTGGCCCAGCTGGCCGGTGATTTTAATTCCGGGTCCAATTACGTGGCCAGCGGTCTTCCTAAATTCCAGGATCTTTCAGACGCCGATTTCATTATGAACCCGAACCGCACCGTTCCCATTTCAAGCCTGCCGAACTTAAGTAACGACAACATCAGGGTGGAGGTGGAAAACTGCATCGGGGCCCTCAATGTCATGGGCCTGGATTTTTTTGCCATTGATGTGATGCACCCCCACCTTCAAATCCCGGCCTTTTATGCCATTATTCCGGGCGCCCATTTCCGGGAGAGAGCCGTGGGAACCAGTGTGGGCATGTTCTGCGCCAAACTGATTTCGGAATCCGATAACATCCCATGGAGCATCAGCCAATTGACACAAATGGATCGGTTGCTGCCCGACAAATACTATATAAAATTCTTCCTGGGCCTGGCCCATATCTCTCTGCAGAAGCCCCGCGAGGCCATGTCGTTCCTGGAGGAGGCCCTGAAACTGGGGCCCAAACGGGAAGATGTCCCCAGCATTTATTCCTATATGGGGATTTGCCTGCGGGACATGGAGCAGTACCGGGGAGCCCTTTCGGTGCTTGAAAAAGGGGCCCTGATCGACAGCGAACGGACGGACATTCACAATCTCATGGGATTCTGTTATTTCAAGTTGAAAGAGCACAAGAAGGCCATTGAGGCATTTCATAAGGTGTTGGAACTGAACCCCGCATCCGCAATCGATTACGCCAATATCGCGTCCAATTACAGGGATATGGGGAACAGAGACATGGCCATCCGGTTTTACAAATTTGCCTTGGAACTGGATGATTCCATTGATT